>Ga0255456_1019_pt1 | contig 33399 bp, 36 predicted proteins | sample ANMaggQLBNCT01C7_FD_182646 | JGI IMG/M metagenome (GOLD analysis project Ga0255456, IMG submission 182646) | Sediment cell enrichment communities from methane seep in Santa Monica Basin, California, United Staets - ANME aggregate JGI... | ecosystem: Environmental > Aquatic > Marine > Cold seeps >...
ATCGACAGGATATACCGCAACGTCAACATCCTGTAGATCCTGTAAATCCGGTCAAAATACCATGCTTTTTGAAGTGGATACAAAAAAACCATTGTTATAGCTATCGGAGGATTTATTGTTTGCATCATAGTCATGTTGATTGTAATGAAAATCGAACTGCCATATGGAGACCAGAAAAGCCGACGGCATCGTGACAGATGAGTTCTATCTGGCTAAAGCGAGCGATGGTATGATAAAGTAATTCCTCAAGATGTCTACCAGGTTATGGTGATGAAAACCACACAGGATATGGAGAGTGGATGCCTCATACGATAACTGCTGAGGCAAAAGACTGTGCATTCTGTCATGAAAAAAGAGAAGTGTTCTGTGAGGGATGCGAAGGTCAGATGCTTGGGGACGGTGGTTCATTCATCCCACAGGAGACGATAGACCAGTTATGCCACCATGACCAGTCCTATGACGATTGACATGCACACAGCCGCTAGAGCACAAGCAATACCGTACATAGGAATGTTCTGATTACCCTATCAGCAACGCTTCCGAGCAGAGCACGTGGCAAACTTCCAATGCTATGGGTACTTATCGCAATCATTTTTACATGTGTTGATTTAGCGAGATTTTGAAATCATTGTCCGAAACTTTTTAACCAATCACCGTAATATTACTGTACAATACTGGAATATTCAGGTAATACAATGTGCAATTGTCACCCATGCATGCAGGAACTTGGCAGGTATATCAGGGCGCTTCACTGCCCCACCAGGTGGACGATCATCGATTTTATCGGTGACGGTAGCAGGAGTACAAAGCAGATCTACGAATTTTTGACAGGGCGAGGCGAGAAAATGACGTTTTCCGGTCTGTATTACCATCTATCAGAGCTGAACCACGCAGACATCATCGAGGTTTCAGAGTATCGGGAAAGTGGAAGAGGTGCGCCTGAAAAAGTGTGGAAACTGAAGACTAAGAGAATCGTGATAGAGTTGTTGGATAAACAAGAAAATCCCTCCTCAGGTCGGATTTACATGGAATATTAAAATTATACTTTATTTGCAATAAGAAGGAGCGAATCGGGATGTTAGAAAAGTACCGGAAATTATCGAAAAATGGTACGGAATTGGCAGAGGACGAATTAAAAGAACTTAAGAGCAAATCGCAGGATATGAAGGCAAGAATGGAACATATCGATTTGCAGGACATTGTTGAGTACAGCAGGACGGTGCGGGTCAAAAAAGATATTCTTGTGACCGATTGGTTCAATGTCTCCCTGATATGCCTTGAAGAGGGACAGGAAATTCCACCCCACCCTGAACCATACGCGGTACTGTTCCATATAATCGATGGGGAAGGAACTATAACCGTCGGCACAAAACGGCATGATGCCTTGCCAGGTCACATGATATTTGTTCCGGGCAACAGTATACGGGGAATAGCACCGCGCACGCGTATGAGCCTGCTCGGGATACAACAGCCACATTAAGTAGGTCAAGTATGTTACAATGATGGGATCAATGAATGCTATTGAAGTCGATAATCTGACTAAACTCTTCGATGATTTTACTGCGGTAGACCACCTGGATTTCGAAGTGAAGAATGGTGAGATATTTGGCTTTTTAGGACCGAATGGCGCAGGCAAGACAACGACTGCCAGGATGCTCACAGGAATAATCAAGCCAAGTTCCGGTAAGGTCAGAATCATGGGTCTTGACATCCGGCAAGATCCGATCAAAGCCAAACAGATAATGGGAGTTGTTCCTGAACTTTCAAACGCATACACTGAACTTACTGCCTGGAATAACCTGCAGTTCATGGCAGAATTATATGGCGTACCAGGCAAAGATGCCAGACAAAGAGCAGAAGAACTCCTGGGAAAGTTCGATCTCTATGAACGAAAAGATCATAAGGTCAGGACTTTTTCCAAAGGAATGAAACAGAAACTCATCCTCGCCATGTCTCTCATGAACGACCCGGAAATACTTTTTCTCGATGAGCCAACATCGGGTCTGGATGTTATAAGTGCACGGTTGATCAAGGATATGGTGTTGGAGTTAAATAAAGAAGGTAAAACCATCTTTCTCACCACTCACTACATGGAGGAGGCAAACCAGCTGTGCAGCAGAGTTGCAATCATCAACCATGGAAAGATAGCAGCCATAGACGCCCCAGAGAAGCTTAAAATGAGAATTGGTGGGTTAGAATGGGTGGAGGTCAGTTTTGATATGCCTGTGGATGCCTCTGATTTCTCTGACCTGTCTGGAGTCATCGATATCCGGATGAGTGGCGATAAACTACGGTTGTATACGAACGAACCCGGCAGGACGATATATCAACTGGTGGATTATTCCCGGTCAAATGATCTGGAGATCGTGATGCTGAACACGCTGACACCAACGCTTGAAGATGTCTTCATCAAACTCACAGAGGAGATGGAATGATCGATCAGCTAAAACGTGCCTGTGCAATTGCCAAAAAAGACATCAGGATCTATTATCTGAAGGGACCCGTGGTAATATTCGGTATTCTCTTCCCCGTATTCCTCTTTCTGGCATTCGTGATAGGAAGAGATCTCCCAGTTGATTTTCTCATCGCCGGACTGCTGAGCATGACGATCTTCTTCACATCAATGTCGATCACTCCTGTGATCGCACCCACCGAGACACAGACCAGAAACCTGGAGCGACTTGCAGCAGCCCCGGTCTCCATCACAACGGTCCTGATGGGAGACATGCTGGCATCCGTGCTCTTTGGGACCGGGATATCTCTCGTCCCAATAATAGTTGGAATGGCAATCGGTGTGACAGTCACACATCCGTTCATCCTTGCTGCGGGCATTGTACTGGCTGCATTCTGTTTCTCAGCTATGGGATTGATATTCTCATCCGCACCGACCAGCATGACATCCACGGTGATGATGATATCCACAATGGTAAAATTTCCACTTGTATTCATAAGCGGTGTATTCATCCCGATCAGGGAACTGCCGCAATGGGGACAGGTGCTGGCATCGGTATCCCCCCTGACCTACATAACTGACCTGTGCAGATATTCTTTTCAGGGGACCAATTACTATCCGATCTGGATGGATATCGCAGCCCTTGTAATATTCCTGGTGATCTTCATGACGGCTGCGGTGAAGCTTCATGAGAAGAGTCTGCCAGAACGGTTGTGAATATGATGGAACATGCTTAAGTCACCGGGCTTTTTAGTGCAATGTATAGGAGGCAAGTGCGAGCGGTTGCCATGTACGCTTCTGTGAAGTTGGGTTTGCCCCCCTCTCCTACTTTTTTTGGGAGTTTTAAGAGATTATGATATAAAGCTTGCCTGTCAATTACCTGCTATGAAGCGCTTACTCTGGTGGCTGATTGCAGGCACAAAAGGTGGAGTGAACCGTGCTCGCATAATCAAGGCGCTGCATGACCGCCCATACAATGCCAATCAGTTATCAGAAGTGTTGGGATTGGACTATAAGACGATTAAACACCACCAAAAGGTTCTTTCCGACAATGGCGTGATCACATCTGCGGGGGGCGGCTATGGCACAATGTATTTCTTATCACCAGTTATGGAGGGAAATTATGCGCTATTTGAAGAGATTTGGGAGAAAATTGGGAATAAATTCAAGTGAATAGGTGATAATATGCAACCATCCATGTACGATCCAGTACTTATAATGAACATCAAGACGATCATAACCACGGCAAATGTGGTGCTGCTGGTTTTATTGCTTGCTATTTATGTCCGAAGTTACGCACAGGTCAAATCGAAGTTCACACTGGGTTTGATGATATTTGCGTTTCTCCTGCTCTTACAGGTAGTCACATCGACACCACACATGCATGTTGCTACACGTGGGTATCGGATGTGCATCATCGGACCGCTTGACGTGATACCGGACATACTTGAATTTATAGCGCTCATGGTGCTCATATACCTCAGTTCGGAGTGAATTTGGGTATGATTCTGGTGACATTTGGATATAATTCTGGAATAATGATATTTGTTGAACCCACTAATTGAGTATTGCCCAAACGGGCTAAACTTAAAACTAGGTGAGAACAAAATGAAAACAAGAATAATAACTGGAATAATGATAGTTGCACTGGTTGCACTCTCTGCAGGAGTTGCTGCTGCCCAGTACGGTCATGGTGGCGGTGGCGGCAAATATGTGGATCTCGACGGCGATAGTGTCTGTGACAACATCGGCACATACCCGGGATTTGTAGACGCTGATGGTGATGGTGTCTGTGATAACAGCGGCAGTGGCATGAACTTTGTCGATGGGGATGGCGATGGCGTATGTGACAACTTCGGCACCAACGGCAAAGACTCTGACGGCGACGGCGTTCCAAACAGACAGGACGATGATTATAAGCCGCTGCGAGATGGAAGTGGTCGCGGTAATGGCGGACATGGTAAAGGGCATAATCAATAAGTCTGTGCTGTGTGCGTGGAATGGCCGCGTTCTCTTTTTTTTTAAAGGATAGAAAATCTTTTAAATACTGAATCGCTATGTAATAATGGGAGCGGAATTTGAAACGAAATACGATCTATTTACCAGTCTTCTGCATCGCTTTATCGATGATACTAATCTGCGTACCAGTTATGGCAGAAGGTGGAGGAGGGGGTGACGGCAGTGGAATGGGTGGTGGTGGCAGAACTACAGACCTATCATCCATCTCGTCAGGGCTATTATCGCCACAATTCATTCTCGGAGGACTTGTTGCATTAGCAGGACTCATCCTCCTGAGAACAACTAAGATCAATTGGAACATCCGAACACTCCTGATGTGCGCCGTCTTTGTGCTCTTCGGGGTGCTGGTGATCATGCACCAGCCAAGCCCGCTGCGGGCAGTGGTTGATCCGGTAACGGCTCTCATGACTGGCAGTGCAATCACTCTTAAGAAAACAACGGCGCTATTCTTCATCGGCGGCTTGTCAGTCATCGGAGCGAAACTGTTCTGCGGGTGGGTCTGTCCATTCGGGGCATTGCAAGAGATCGTTAACAGGATTCCAGCACCATCCGGGAAGAAGATCAAGCTGCCGTTCAATATCTCAAATGGCATCCGGATTTCGATATTTGTTATTAGTTTAATCATGGTTCTCGCCACAGGAACCGATCTTTACACATACCATAACATCCTGAACCCTTTCGAGCTATTTGACTGGCATTTTGAGCTGGTGCTGGCAGTTCTGGTCGGGGCGGTGCTGGTCGCATCAGTATTTGTGTATCGCCCTTTCTGCTACCTCGTGTGCCCGGTTGGGCTCCTGACGTGGCTGCTTGAGTATATGAGTATATTTCGTGTGCGCCTTGACCGGGGCAAATGCAATGACTGCAATAAATGTATCCAGATGTCGCCATGCCCGTCTGTCAAAGCGATCGTGGACGGTGATAAGGTGAGACCCGATTGCTATGCATGTGGTGTGTGCATCGACGCGTGCCCGACCGATGCGCTGGCGTTTGGGATTGGTAAGATGAGGGCTAACAGGAGCAGAGACCGGGAAAGTGGTGATTGAGGGGCGATGAGAAAATTCAGATCATGCTGGCAGATATGAGCACACATAGTATCACCAGAATTTGCCCTGTTATCAACCTTATTACCGTATCCATTTCAAATTTAAGGGCAATTAGCACTTCTTTAAAGTTGAATCTGTGTCCAAAATATTAGACCGGATTAACAGGATCGACAGGATACACTGCAACATCAATATCCTGTGGATTCTGTAGATCATGTCAAAATATCATGCTTTATGAAGTGGATACGTGAAATGATATTGTGCCTATTTGATTAAATATAAACGGATGCGAATTTATTACACTCAGGACAACTATATTAAAAAGTAATTCATCATAAGATTAACAAGAATAGAGGCGATATAATGGGTACGCTTATATTGGAAATACCAGATGACATTGCAGATGCAATTCGCTTACCTCCCAAGGAAGTGGATCGGGAACTGCACAAAGACCTGGCTTTAGCGTTGTATCAACGTGGTGTGCTTTCATCTGGTAAAGCATGTTCACTTGCTGATATGACTCGCTGGGAGTTCGAGGATTTTCTGGGACTGCACAGGGTCCGGCGGCACTATACAGATGAAAATTTGGAAGAAGATATAAATTATGCCCGAAGCCATGTATGAAGGTAAGATAGTATCACTTCGGGAGGAGTTGAATAAACTTCGCAACGAGGCAGGATTCTGGATAGATGATGAATTATACCGCCGGGCTTTAACGCTGGCAGAGGAATAATTCTATGTGAATACTTTTTGATTAATGGACTGCCTCCCAAGGATGCACAAAATACCCCACCTATAGAGTAAAGAAGAGGCATTACGGTCTCCCCCCGTCATCAAACCGTACATACTGGCCCCGTCAACGACCCCGGATTTCGCTATGCTCAAATCCGGGGCATCTGGTAGGATGCTCAGTTATATATTATTCAGTTCAAGCGTGAGGTTGAATAATAGGAAATGGATTATACAATTAAAAAAAACATTCTAACTAAAACAACGGTGCAATTTTTGCAATCATTTCTGATATTGTTGCAATTGTTGGAAGTGTCGTCTCAATACCTTCCCATATTTTTTTTAGGGTAGCTTTTTCAGGTTGATTTTTATTCAATTCTTCATTGAATTTATCGAATAATATTCCTGCTGGTAAATGACCAGAATTTTCGATAAATTCTCCGATTTGCAACAAAGCTTTAGCTACTTCTTCACCGTGTTCTTTTTCCACTTTATTGAACGAATCTTTAACAATTGACTTGTTAATAATTGTTGCATTATTGATATTTTTAAATATATCTCCCATATAAATATCTCCTTCTCTTACTGTAACTGTAGGTATACAAGATACAATTATCAGTATTTCTCCAAGCACCTCTCCTAAATCATGTAGAGAGTTGATATTATTAATTTTATCATGAATAGGTTTATTCGATTCAATGTCAGGTATTTTGGCATTCAATACAAAAATAAGGTTATCCACATTTCTTGTTATCTGTTCCAAATCGCGTATATTCCATGTCTCGATTTCTTGCTGAACAGTACATGCAATTTCTTCGGTGGGAGTGTCTTTTGATTGTTTGCAGACCGATTTTGACGTCTCTTTGATCTCAAACAACAGCTGACTATATCTGAATCCCCAGCAATGTCCTGCTTTATGTACTTTAGATCTATTAAATATTCTAGATGTTAAGGGGGCTGCACAATCCTCACATATTTCATTTTGACATTTAAGACAATGACCATATTTTTCGCGAGGTGATCCACAATAATTGCACATATATATTTCTCCTTATTTACTAATATAAGGTTCTTTAAAATAATCCTACGATCTGTGATTGCATCTCTGCAAGCTCTCTCAAGCTAATATTATGCTATAGGTATAAATCAACTTGTTTATATAGTTGTTTAGGATTCCTGTCGCCCATCCGAGCATGAATCCCTAACCCTCAAATAACCATCCCCGTACTAATAGTACAGGGTCTTCGTATACTTAAATAAAACGGTTTGTTGCTTTGAATCCTGCTTAATGGTTATTTGTCAGAGAGCTTGTAAAACATGAATAACTGCATACTCATCACTTTGCGCTAGTAATACTTTCAAAAAGGTTCTTCAGAATACATATCGCCCCCCGAGCATACATCTCCCATTTCACAGTCAGAGTATGCCCCTGACAAATTGTAACGAGGCATGTGTAGCGCATTTAAAATCATTTTCTATCTTGTCCCTCAATGCATATCCCAACATTTTGACAGCTATATCCTGCACCATGTAAAAATTAGAAGTCATAGTATATATAATTTAGTAAAGTAAACTGCCAACGACTGTGTCCTTACAACCTTCCTGCTCCTAAGCATGCCAACCAGAAGCCTGGCGTTTTTTCACCAGATGGGGCGCGAGAGATCGCAGCCAACACAATATTGTGAATACCCCTTTCAAATCTCAGTACCCTTTGACGCATTGATCAAAAGTTTCGTATAGAAATGCTGCGGGTTCGAAATAACCCTGTGTGACGGACCGTTCTCTACGATCATGCCATTATGTAAAACTGCGATCCGGTCACTAACCTTGCGTGCAACCCCGATGTCATGCATCACAAATAACATGGAAATACCACGCTCATTCTGAAGGTCAAGCAAAAGTTTCAATATCTTTGCCTGGACACTCGGATCAAGGAAAGACGTGGACTCATCTGCAATAAGCAGGTCAGGCTCAAGTATAAGTGCCCGTGCAATAGCCACACGCTGCAATTCACCGCCGCTTAGTTCATGCGGATATTTTTGCATAAAATAATCTTCATCAGGCAACTGCACTTCATTCAAAGCATCCTTGATCCGCTTTACCGAATTATCATCAAATAAAGCGTGTATCCGCAGAGGTTCGGCGATCGCTTCAAAAACAGTAAACCTGTGGCTGATCGAGTCTTTCGGGGACTGGTAAATAATACCAACAATCCTGAAAAACTCTTTTTTTTCAATCGTTCCCACTTCCTGTCCCCGAAAGACCATCTTTCCACCATCCGGCTTGATCGTACCTGCAGTAAGATATGCAAGTGTGGTCTTTCCTGACCCGGTCTCCCCCACAAGTGCCAGTATTTCGCCTTCATCAAGTGTGATGGAAATATCCTTGAGAACCTCTATATCTTTATAAGACTTGGAAATGTTTTTCATACATACCATCGTCGCTATGCCTCCACGATGGCAGACAACGTAACTTCCATCCCCATTATTTCCATCTATTGACATTGCTAGCGGCTGCTTTTGAGAACATACATCAATGGACTGTGTACACCTTTGCTGGAAAATACATCCACATGTTGCACCAGATATCTTTGATGGCGGAGCCCCCCTCACACCTGCAAGGTCTTTAGCACGCTCCATCATCGGAAATGAGCGCACAAGCGCACGGGTGTACGGGTGGCACGGTGCATCCAGCAGTTTTTGGGATGGCAGTAATTCAAGGATCATACCTGAATAGAGCACAGCGATGCGATCAGAGCAAAGGTGTGCAAAAGATAGGTCATGGGTGATCAGAAGCACCGCTTTACCTGCATTCACCTGTTGTTTTATCACCTTTGCAAGATAGGATTTTGTAATCGCATCCACAGATGCAACCGGTTCATCCAGCACAAGAATATCAGGATCAGTGATCAATGCCATAGCCATCAGAACCCGCTGCCTCTCTCCTGCACTTATCTGATGGGGGAACAGTACATCCCGGCCCGGTTTGATCTTCAGGTGGTCAAGCATTTTTCCGGACATTTCCAGCGCAGCACTACGGGATTCCCCGTTCTTGATAAGTGGTTCGGCAATCTGGTCAATGATCCTGTGAACCGGATTCAATACATCCCCATAATTCTGGAACACAATCGAGATCTTGTTCCACCTTAACTGTTCCATCTCTTTATCGGTCATATCTGAAATATCGACATCATCAAGCAATATCTGTCCTGACATTAAAGCGTTGGAATCCAGCAGTTTCATGGATGCAAGTGCAAGCGTGGATTTGCCGGAACCCGACTCACCTATTACAGCAACACATTCTCCTTTATTGATTTCGAAGGATATGTTATCAAGCGCAGTAATGGTGTTGGTGTTGGAATTGATGGTAGTGTTGGAGTTGATGTTGGGGTCGATGGTAGTGTTGGAGTTGATGTTGGGGTTGATGTCAGTGCTGGAGTTGATGTTGATATCACCACCACCATCTTTCGATGTGCCGGACATTGTGTATTTTACAGTTAAGTCCTTAAATTTGAGTGTCATGATTACTCCTGAGTCTTGGGTCAAAGATTTCCTCTATTGCATATGATATAAAAGCAAGTGATATGATAATCAGTGAGAGTGAAAGAACCGGTGGCATCAGCCAGTTGAACCAGACATCCAGATACAGGAAATGAGTTGCATAACTTATCATGATCCCAAGACTTTTTACAGTCGGGTCGAATATTCCAAGAAATGAAAGTCCGGCTTCCATGAATACTGCGATCTTTGCCTTTGTAACAAATCCCATCGCATAAAGCGGAAAAAGTTCTGGTATGATGTGTTTGCGCATAATATAGAATGTCGATGCACCCATATTCTTTGCTGCTTTTATGTGGAGTTTTGTCTTAAGTGAGAACGTTTGGGCACGAATCCCTCTTGCAGTGGTCGGCCATATGATAAGTGATAATGTAATGATCAAAATAAAAATAGAGGGCTTGAAGTATGCTGCGATAAGGATCAAAACCAGGATTGAAGGAATTGCAAGCAGTGCATCTGCGATCCTCATGACAATAACATCGTATGTCCCGCCGACCAGTGCAGCAGAAACCCCAACCAAAGTACCGATCGTGCACGCTATGGCTGCAACAGAAACTCCAAAAAGTATCGATGTCCTGAGTGACCAGAGTAATTCGCTTAATATGTCATAGCCTATGTCGTTGGTTCCCAGTAGATGGTCCATTGATGGCTGCTGTAAATACATGAAAGAATAATCCCATGGATCATGGGGGGCAAGGATCGGGGCAAGGACTGCTGCTGCGGATAGGAACAACAGTATTGCAAGCCCTATGATCCCTATCTTGTTTCTTTTGAATTCCTTGAAAAACCTAAAATGCATATTCAATCCTCGGATCGATCTTTTTGTAAAATATGTCAACAAGAATATTTGTCAGAAGTACAATAAGTACCGAGACAGTAAGGATCCCCTGGATAAGTGGCAGGTCCTGATTCGATATTGCTTTGTATGTCAAAAGCCCGAGTCCGGGATATGCAAAGATCGTTTCGATAAAAAGCACCCCTGTTATCACAAATGCAATTCTGACACCAATACGCGTGAAAAACGGAAGGATCGCATTCCTTGCTGCATGACAATACCTTATTTTGCGCTCTTTGAGACCTTTTGCACGAGCCGTGAGTATAAATGGCTCACGTATCGTGAGTACCATGCTGTTCCTGATCAAGAGATAATCACCAGGGATCTGTGACAGTGTAAGTGTTGCAAGCGGCAGTACCAGATGCATCAGGACATCACTGATGTGTGCAATACCCTGAACATTCGAGTAGGGTGTTATTGCACCTGCGCTCGGGAACCATTCAAAATACAAACCAAATACCGTAAGAAATATAATACCAATTACAAGGGACGGGACCCCATCGATCAATAGCATTGAAGTAAGTAGCCACCTATCGATTTTTCTGCCTCGCCTCCATGCACTCTCCACACCGAGTATGATCCCGACAACGGCTGACAGGATAAATGACGTGAATATAAGCAGCATTGTCCAGGGCAGTGCACCCATTATAAGATCGGTCGTGGATGCATGATACATATAGGAATATCCAAGATCTCCGTGTGCGAGCTGTATGAGATAGGTAATAAATTGTTCATGGAGTGGTCTGTCAAGCCCATGGAGTTTGACAAGTTCGTTGTACAGTTCCTCAGTGACCAGTATCTCCGAACCACTATACATCGCAAGTATCGCATCACCGGGCAGGAGGCGCGGAAGTAAAAAATTGAGAAAAACAAGGAAAATGATGGTAAACAGGTAGACTGTTACCATCCTCACTTTCCTGTTCCACTTCATATGTTACAGCTTCCTTTTAGACCTTTTTATGCAGAATGCGGCAAGAATCGCAAACACCCCTAAAAATGGCATCATAGGTGTATCCTGTGCATTATCCGTGGTCTGAATTGCTGTTTGTTCGATTCCCCCCTCCACGTGTGCGTTCGCCCTTACCATGGCGATCTTGTTCTGCGGGATCGGAATACCTTTGGCAATTCCACCTATCGTATAGAACCACTCCACTCCAGCATCAGGGTCATAGGCATAATACCATGTCGGGTAATACAGTGATATTGCAGGAAGTTCCCTTGCATAGACATTCTGGGCTTCAAAGACAGCTTCCTGTCTTTTTACCGGGTCCATCTCATGCATCAGGTCATCAAGCAGGCTGTTCAGTTCCTCGCATTTATCATATCTTGCAGTAAAAGGACTGGGTTTGGAATTTGGAGCCTGAATAACTCCATCATAAAGCGATTTTGGATCGCCGCCAATAAGACCGTGTCCTGAGATCGCAAGGTCGAAATCCCAGTTTATAACTTTTTGATCGACGATCTTTGTTTCAAGTGATATCAGGTCTACTTCTATCCCTGCCTTTTCAAGCTGGTTCTTCAATATTTCGCCATCCCTATCCTGTATAGATTGCCCACCGGTACTTATCATAGAAACCAGTACCACAAATTTCAGAGGCTCACCGTCTTTGGTGAATATACCATCATTCAATTCATAACCAAGTGACTCGATCATTTCTTTTGCTTTATCCGGGTCATATGGATACTCAGGGACATTGGGGCTTGCCCACTTGCTTTCTGATGAGATCAAACCGTAACTTGCAGGTTTCCCATATCCTCTAAGTGATTTATCCACGAATTCGTCCTGGTCGATCGCATAAGCCAGTGCCTGCCTGAACACAACACTGTCAAGAGGCTCCTTGTTGTGGTTGATCATCAGTTTCTTGTTCCAGTAATGCGGACCTGCTATGACGACAAAACCTTCCTCTGTAAGAGTTTCAGCCATCTCTGGTTTTATTGAAGCTAAATCTACCTCACCGAGCTGCAGTGCCATCTGGGTATCGCCTGTTTTCGCATAGATCAACTGATCAACATTCGGTTTACCAAGATAATATTCGTCAAATGCTTCATACTTGTATGTTCCATGCTCCTTGCTAAAATCAACATATTTGAAGGGACCGGAGCCTATGAATGCACCGGTGTCTACAAAATCCATCGGATTTTCGACATCCTTCCATATATGTTCCGGCAATATCGGCATCGTGCCACCAATATCTTCAATGAAGGGAGCGTATGGATTACTCATATATATCTTTACAGTATGCTCATCAACTGCCTCAGCCCGGTCAACGCTGTCAAGCACAACCCAGCCATAAGGATGTTCTTTCATGTAATCAATGGTAAAGGCGACATCATTTGCTGTTACAGACTCACCATCATGCCATTTGGCATTTTTGACAAGATTGAATATGTACGCTTCCTCTTCTGGAATATATTCCCAATCTTCTGCCAGCAAAGGAATAAAGTCAGAGGTTTCATCTTTCCAGACAAGAGTATCAAAAATGAAATGCATTCTCAGATACCCGGGTCCTCTCCCATAAGCCAGATATGGAGATGGATGTCCCCAATCACCGCTTTTATCTGCTATCCGTATCTCATTTTCTGCAGCAGCACATATTACAGGTGTCAATATAAACGAAAATATGATAAAAGATATTATCAGTGTATTTTCAATCTTAGTCATTTTATATCCATCCGGTTCAAATTTATTCAGGAATTGTTTCCTGTCAACTCCTCAAAATTGCGACAATCTCTTCATCCTCATATGTTACGGCTTCCTTCCAGACCTTTTTATGCAGAATGCGGCAAGGATCGCAAACACCCCTAAAAATGGCATCATAGGTGTATCCTGTGCATTATCTGTGGTCTGCATAGCTGTTTGTTCGATTCCTCCCTCCCCCTGTGCATTCGACCTTATCATGGCGATCTTGTTCTGCGGGATCGGGATTCCTTTGGAGACCCCTCCTATCGTGTAGAACCACTCCACTCCGGCATCAGGGTTATAGGCATAATACCATGTCGGGTAATACAGTGATATTGCCGGAAGTTCCCTTGCATAGACATTCTGGGCTTCAAAGACAGCTTCCAGTCTTTTTACCGGGTCCATCTCATGCATCAGGTCATCAAACAGATTGTTTAACTCCTCGCTCTTATTATATCTTGCAGTATTCGGACTCGCTTTGGTTCCCGGGACCTGTGTGACCTTCTCATAGAGGATCTTCGGATCGCCGCCAATGCCACCGTGTCCGGAGATTGCAAGGTCGAAATCCCAGTTGATCACTTTTTGATCGACGATCTTCGTTTCAAGAGATATCAGGTCTATCTGTAGACCCACATTTTCGAGCTGGTTCTTTAATATTTCGCCATCCCTATCAGGCATAGACTGCCCCCCAGTGCCGATCATCGAAACAAGTACCACAAATTTCAGAGGCTCACCATCTTTGGTGAATACACCATTGTTCAATTCATAACCAAGTGACTCGATCATTTCCTTTGCTTTATCCGGGTCATATGGATACTCAGGGACATTGGGGCTTGCCCACTGGCTCTCTGATGAGATCAGCCCGTGACTGGCAGGTTTCCCATATCCCCTAAGTGATTTATCCACGAATTCGTCCTGGTCGATCGCATAAGCCAGTGCCTGCCTGAACACAACACTGTCGAGAGGTTCCTTATTATGGTTGATCATCAATTTCTTGTTCCAGTAATGCGGACCTTCTATGACGACAAAACCTTCCTCAGTAAGAGTTTCAGCCATCTCTGGTTTTATTGAAGCTAAGTCTGCCTCACCGAGCTGCAGTGCCATCTGGGTATCGGCCGTTTTCACATAGATCAATTGATCAATATTCGGTTTACCAAGATAATATTCATCAAATGCTTCATATTTGTATGTGCCATGCTCCTTGCTAAAATCAACATATTTGAATGGACCGGAGCCTATGAATGCTCCGGGTCCCACATAATCCATCGGATTCCCGACATCCTTCCATATATGTTCTGGCAGGATCGGCATCGTGCCACCGATATCCTCCATGAAAGGCGCATACGGACCGCTCATATAGATCTTTACAGTATGCTCATCAACTGCCTCAGCCCGGTCAACGCTGTCAAGCATGACCCAGCCATAAGGATGCTCCTTCATGTAATCAATGGTAAAGGCGACATCATTTGCAGTTACAGGCTCACCATCATGCCATGTAGCATTATTGACAAGATTGAAGATGTACACTTCCTCTTCCGGAATATATTGCCAATCTTCTGCCAGCAAAGGAATCAGGTCAGAGGTTTCATCTTTCCACACAAGAGTATCAAAAATGAAATGCATTCTCAAATACCCGGGTCCTCTCCCATAAGCCAGATATGGGGACGGATGTCCCCAATCACCGGCATTATCTGCTATCCGGATCTCATTTTCTGCAGCAGCACCCATTACAGGTGTCAACATACATGAGAACATGATAAAGGATAGCAACATACATGAAAATATGATAAAGGATATTATCAGTGTATTTTCAATCTTGGTCATTTCATATCCATCCGGTTCAAATCTTTTCAGGAATTGTTGCCTGTCAACCCCTCAAAACATGGAATGCAATGAGCTTCACCGTTTAGCAGTTTGACTCTTGTTTCCATCACAGGTTCATTGCACACAATGCAATCCAGTGATTCATGGATACGCGCTTTTTGCACTGGTTCCGGTTCCACTTGTTCTATAGTCATGAGCTTGTCTTCAGGTAGATCAAGTATCTCATTACTTTTTTTGATGTGTTTTTGTGTAAACAACTCTCTTTCGGATTCACTTGCCGTTTTGTTCCTTACTTTGGCAAAAAGATTGCGATGTTCTTCGTCTGTATCGTAAGCATCTTTGTTGATGGATATTCTTAGTGCTTTGTTGGTTTCACGGTTTATGAACGTATAAACATATTTTCCAAAATCATTGAATACCAGGTTTCCTTTTCCAAACGTACATCCTGTGAGTAACTGGATAGCATCCACTCCGCAAGAGTTGTTTTCGATAATTGCGACCATCTCTTCATCCCTGGAAGGTTTTCCAAGTTCCCGCAACACCACTTCAGATACCCGTATTCCAACTGCAAGCCCGGGGCACTGGTGCCCGTGGAACCGAACAGCATTTTCAATCACAGATTCCTCTATATTATTAGAGTTCATAGTCTGCGATTCTTGTTAATATTATATAACCATTGTGTTACGTATTTCATTATTAATATTAATATATGCAACATATCTATTTAGAGGTGACACTGATAGCGCTAATTATGAAATATCTATTCTACCCTTGTCTGTGCAGTGGTCCGCTATAGAGTTGAGAAGATCAGGTTGTAATTTCTAATGGTATTTGGATTATGTGCCTAACAGGGATATTCCAAATCCTAATCTTTGGCATTGAACCTGTGTTTAAGATAATAATTGGAATATATCGCACCCAGAGGATTATGTGCCAGTACCCTATCCTTTACTGCCAGTGTGGTTACAGGTGCCTGCGAGTGACTGGTAAATAGAATATCATGGCCAATGCACAATCCGAGAATTACATTCAGGTCAGTCTTCTCGTTATTCAATACCAGTGCCTGACCCACAGGATTGCACACAGCTTCAAAACCACTATTGTGCAGTTTCTCCAGACCATAACTGTCCTTATCAATTCCACATACCTTACAGCAGACTGAGGACACCTTGAAATCCTGTGCTAAGATCTCATGTATGACCTTTGCCTCTTTTTCAAGACCTATGCAAAAAGCAATGCCAATTTTTTCATACTCCATTCCCCCGGCATACAAAATAAGTTCTTCCAACCTCGTTTTTTCCATATAGTACCTGGATTCTATCTGTGCCGAGATCTTCATTGATTCGAGGTTCTTGCCAGTATATTCAACATCTGCCTTAATTGTCGAACAATCCTTTCCCTCGCTACACTTTTTCTGTTCACATAACGCACATTGCATCTGACAATCTCCGTTTATTTTGGTATATACAATTTAACTTGAACCAAATCCAAGCCTAACATGAGCATAACCTGAACCTAATCCGAGCCTAACTTGAGCCGACTCCACGTGACATTTTATTTCTATTCTGCCACAGAGCACACAGGGAGCACAGAGTATTTCGCCTCTGCGTCGTCCTCTGTGCTCTCTGTGCTCTCTGTGCCCTCTGTGGCTAAATTATTCATAACATTTCCAGCGCTTTTTCCAGTGTAATAATAGCAAGATGTGCACAATGCAGGTTTTCTTCAGGGAGACCTTCCAAGGCAGTAACCAGGTCATTATCTGTAATTGCTTTCACCTCATCAACAGATCTTCCTTTGACCATAGATGTAAGCATGCTCCCGCAAGCTATCGTTGCTCCACATCCGTCTGTCATAAATGATATATCTTCAATTATATCATGGTCAATGTTCAGATATATCTCCATGGTATCCCCACACCAGCCAGTTAATGTTGCAAAAGCATCTGGTTGTACAATTTTACCGATATTTTTCGGATCATTATATTCCTTAATAACCCTTTCTGAGAAAACCATCCGCTCCTGCTCATATACCTCATTTTGAATTTTTTCGATCATCTTATCAAAATCAGATTTATTGTTTGGATCTGTCATTTCAGTTTCACCTTGATATTTTCCCAGATTTTTATAATATTATTAGAAAATTCACTGTCAGAAAACTCAACTACAGTCATCTCCCTGATCATGGCCATCGTCGGTGTTTCATCATATGGTATCCTGCCCACAACATCAAGTCCATTTTCGGCGCAGTACTTTTCGATGACCTGTGTATTACCGGGATTTATATCGAATTTATTTATGCAAACCACTGCCGGTATATTGAAATGCCCGGCCACTCCCAGTATTCTTTCCATGTCATGAATACCTGATAATGTAGGCTCTGTTACGATCAATACAAGATCAACCCCTGAAATCGCAGCAATGACAGGGCAGCCTATCCCGGGCGGGCCGTCTATGATAATTAGATCCTTGTTATATTTGTCAGCCAGGACCCGGGCATTATTTCTGACAAGGGAAATTAATTTCCCTGTGGCTTCCTCAGCAGTATTAAGCTCTGCATGCGACATAGGTCCGAACCGGGTCTCAGAAAGGTAAGCAAACCCGGATTTTCTGTCAACCAGGTATATTGCATCGGCAGGACACACATATTCACATACACCGCATCCTTCACATCTCTCGTCAATTAGTTTTAGATCATCATCAATGGCATCAAACCTGCAATATTCCCTGCATTTTCCGCATTCTGTACATTTGTCCTCATCTTTTGAAGCGATCTTCAATCCGGAAAATTCAACTGTCTCTTTAATCTCAGGTTTGAGGATGAGATGCAGATCCGGAGCGTCCACGTCACAGTCAGCCAGTACGGCATTTTCAGCCAGGGAGGCAAAAGCTGCAGTGATAGTGGTTTTTCCGGTACCTCCCTTTCCACTTATAATGGTGAACTGTTTCATGTCTTTACCTTGCTTATTCATAGAAAATGAGCATCAATGTGTTCCCATGATGACTCTGACACCTAATTTGTCCCTGATCGCATCTGCCAGTTCTTCAGCATACGGACATTTGGGTGGATTAGGAATTGGTTTTATCAAACATGTGCACATGAAGATTACTTCAGCACCTCTCTTTACCATTTCCTGTACCTGTCTTATTGCATCTCTGCCAGGACATCCTCCACATGTTATCATGCCGATGATGTCGATATCATCACTTTTGAATTCTTCGAATGTCCCGGTCTTAGTCTTTATCACTTTGAAACACGCTGTACCTGGACATGACCTTGCAGCCATTTCACATCTTACCAATCCGATTTTAGTCATTTTAATTTCACTTCTTACATTTTATTTAAAAGCATCTCATTATTGTACATTTTCTGATTGTATCTTATCGAACAACTGAACAAACTTCTCCTTCCATTCTGGCATTTCCAGGACAAAGGGTTTACCGTTTGAATAAAGCCTTGCAATATCTTCACTTTGTGGAATCTTCATAAGGATAGGAATGTTACTTGCTGTGCAGAATTGTTCAACCCTGTCATCACCGATACCATCCCGGTTTATAACCACTCCGAAGGGAATATTTAAGTGCTTCACTACTTCAACTGCAAGTTTCAGATCATAGAGGCCAAAGGGCGTGGGTTCTGTAACAAGCAGGCAAAAATCACTGTCCCTTATGGTTTCAACAGCAGGGCAGGAAGCACCAGGTGATGAATCCAGGATTGCATTTTTACCTTTAGAGATTCTCTTTTTCAGGGTTTTAATTACCGGAGTTGCCATAGGTTCCCCGATATTTAGTACTCCATGATAAAATTCAATTCCATTTGAAGTACCTCCCTCGATTATGCCAATAATACGCTTTTCCTCTGAAATGGCTCCTTTGGGACACACCATTGCACAACCTCCGCACCCATGGCATAACTCTGGGAATAAAAGAACTTTAGAAGGCAGTACACCAATGGCATTGTACTGGCAAAATTTTGAACATTTCCCGCAAAAGTCGCACATTTCTTCATCGATCACAGGAACTGGCAGATATACATCTTCAACCTTTTCCAGATCAATATCCAGAAATAGATGGGAATCAGGTTCTTCAACATCACAATCCAATAATTGTACATTATCAATACTGAGTCCCAGATTCGTTGCTATCGTAGTCTTACCGGTTCCACCTTTGCCGCTTGCAACTGATATTATTATTTTAATCACCTCAACTAATTTTGCTAAGTTTTTCTAATAAAATTCGATGGCAAAAGATAAGATACATTTTGATATTCTACACGTCCCAGACTTCCATCTGACAGCATAGTATCAATACTCTCTGCTCCGGGAAATCTCCCTTCAATATCTCTTGCCTGCTCTTCCCTTAATGGATGACGGGAGCATATTTCTATGATCGCCGTTTTAACATCAGTGAAATTATCAAGACCAAAATCGCCTGACTCGTAATCAGTAAGGTCCAGTGATGTGCCTAAAATCTCATGTGCCCGGATGATCCTCCCGGGTTCGGGCGGCCTGACTCCAGGTTTTGCAGGCGGCCGGATGGGAACTGAAATGTAGATTCGATCAGGTTTTACCTGCTCAATAGCATCTTTTATTTCCAGCAGGGATTCATCCGAATCATTCACACCCTTAACCAGCATGACCTCAAGCCATATCTTACCTGGATACTCCTTCCTGAAATCAACCTGGCCCTGAAGCATTTCTTCAAATCCAATGCTGCCATGAGGTCTGTTAAGTGTTCTATAAACCTCCTCACTTCCGGCATCAAGTGTGGGAAGTACCACATCACTGCTTTTCAGGTCCTGCCTTACATCCTCCATAAAAAAGAGAGAACCGTTAGTGATCACAGCCACAGGTATCTGCCATTTGTTTTTGCACGATTTGATCAACCAGCCAAGGTCCTTGCATAAAGTAGGTTCACCATCTCCGACAAATGTAATGTGATCTGCATTTGCAAAATTCATTACTTTTTCAATATCAGACAGTATATCTTCTTTAGGATAGAAACTTTCACGCTTCACCTGAAGCTTGCCTGTTTGGCCCAATTGACAGTAGATGCAGTTGTATGAACAGGTTTTATGTGGGATGGGGCTCACTCCTAATGAGCGCCCCAGCCTTCTGGAAGGAACAGGACCATAAGCATACATATTATCCTGAACCTCTTTTTAAAATAATATCTCCTTGTTCTGCTCCCAGTTCCTTTGCGATCATCGGACATTTTGCCAGGAGCATAAAGAATATCTTTTTGTTATCAGGAAGAGCTTCGAAGTTCCTCTGTCCTTTACTTATTATCATGTTACTTTTTGTAATAATTTCCGGGAATGTTTTACTTGAATGATCTACCCTGTTTTCATCCACTTCAATATTCATGATCTCTACACCATCCATTTTGTCAATTCCCACATATACAGCATCCTGCATGGTGGTATCATTGATGAAGGGTGTAACTTTTACACCACAAAAAATTTTCTGGAAATTATATTCACTCATAATTGTCTCAAGCAGTATCCTGTCAAATACAATTTCACCTGCATTGTCTGTCAAATATACAAGATTTTCAGATTCTTTTAGATTATTTACGAATTCTGTAAAGTGGTCTATCCTGAATTTCTTTTCCAGTACACGTGAAATGGTTTTATTAATATCAAAATTTGGTCCCACTCCATAATCTATCACATTTCCTGCGATAGCCAGTCTCACAGCAGTTAAAAGTGGGTTAGCGGATCGATCTACAATTTTTTTCAATTCCGGATACATTCCCAGTGCAATATCGTTGCATTCCTTTTTTACAGTCTTGTAAGGATCATCTTCCTTGCTTTCTTTTCTAATAATATTGTACATAACATCCGCAATATCAGGTGGACAGGTGTTCCAGTTCATCCCTAATATATTGACCATTACCGATCTCAATATTCTCTCTTGCTCTTTCAGATCATTTGTGACCAACCTTACAGCATCGAGTGCCTGTCTCTGGATGCAAAATATACAATCAAGACGTGTTTTCACTGCATTGAACTCCTTGGTATCTCATGGTTTTTAAGTGACACGGCGTGTTCATACCTTCACAGTTAGATCGTATCCCCTTCAAATTAAATGGTAATTGATCATAGTGCTCTGAATTTTGAGACACAGATTACACTGATTACACAGATTGATAGTGGTTGTGAAATCAGTGTAATCTGTGAAATCTGTGTCTACATTAATCTTGCATTTGACCATACTTTTTGAAGTGGATACGTTAGATCTCAATAACCTGTCCTGCTTTACATTCCATATACTGGTCCGGAAAGATCGTTTCAATCTCATCTTTATACTTGGTGCAATGACAGGGCATTATCAGCGAAATATTTCCCAGACATTCGAAATTATTGAATTTGTGAAAGCCTCCGATCACTCCATACGGCTCCCCTAAATCTGCAGCCGCATCAATGAAGTTTTCCAGACCCGGATGCGCACAGCCTGTAATGACCACAATACCTTGGTTCATTTTCAACAATAAGGCCTGTTCTTTTATTTTGTCCCCCATTTCACCAGTAGTATACACATCAGGAGCGATTATTTTAAGTCCGGTCGTTTCTATCACATCTGCCTTTTGTGATATCTCGTTCTTCAATTGCCTGGAAAACGAATTTGGGACATATACTTTAACATCCGGGTGCAACATGTGGGTTAAGCCCCCCATATGATCCCAGTGGTCATGTGAAATTACAATTGTATCGATATCCTCTTTAGTAATCCCGAATCTTTCCATGTTGTAAAGTAGAATATTGCCATCCCAGCCGGTATCGAACATGATCTTTCTATTTCCTGTTTCAACCAGACAGGAAAAACCCCATCCATTGACAAAACCAACTTCCGATTCATTCTCATATAGTATTTTCAATCTCATATTCATAGTTCTCTTTAACATTGTGTGGGTAACATCACTATTCAAGATATATTATTAAACATGGAATCGCATTGCCTGAATTAATGGACAGGATTTACTGGATTAACAGGATATGAAAGTGGCTCGTACCATCCTGTAAATCCTGTAAATCCTGTCTAATATTTGCCCACTCAATGTTGGGGAGATCAATATTCATACAATAAATTGAACGGGAATCTATTTGCCCTTCCGGTCAATACCCATAGAGGGAGGAAAAAACCTCCCTTACTACAGGCAGTTCACTCACTAAGAACTTCACTGACAAACTGTCCTTCGCCTACCAGTTCAATGATATTTCCAAGTCGTTCCTTTCCAGGCTTTGTTCTGTATTTGACAAATGTGGAGGCAATCTTATTGATCAATGGCGGAATCTCTTCCTTTGTGCAGAATTCCTTTAACAGAACACCATCAGTTGGCCTTCGGGCATCATTTCCGCCGATCCAGACCGAATAGCCGAGTTTATCTTCCACTGCAGCTTCATGCGGGCATCCCCGCACACACCATCCGCAATTGCCGCACAGGTCTCTGTCGATCACAGCTTTTCCGCCAGAGATGGAGAGCGCATTGAACTTGCACAATTCAATACATCTTCCGCATCCGTTACATTTCTCAGTATCGATCTTTGGCTGCTTTTGCCCAATAATACCTATATCATGACGATGAGTTCTTACACAGTTGTTGGCACATCCTGCTATGGCGATCTTCATCTTATGGGGTGTGAGTTTCTGTGCGAACATAGGTGTCAATTCATTTGCAAAATCCTTAGTCTCAACAAGTGCTTCCGGACAATATGCATTACCGGGACAGGCAGAAACATAACCCATGCCGATTGTCATGAGTCCATTTCCATATACATCTGCCATTATGTCATCAATATCTTCGTTTTTGACACCCTGGATCTCAATACTCTTACGATTTGTGAGCTCAAGTTTACCATCACCATACTTGTTTGACAGTTCTGCAACCTTTCCAAGATAAGCGTTATCCACAAGACCGGATTGTGTTTTGATCTTCACAAAGTTGGTACCCTTGACCTCAGTTCTTACACCCGGATAGTCACGCACCCAGTAACCTTTGACAGATCTCCCGTCTTCAAGACGCTTCTTAAGTTCGGATTTGAATCTGCGCAACTTAAGGCCTGCAAACTCTTCTATCAAACTGACATCCACTTCATCAGAGGTTTCAATATAACCTGCTTCTACAGCCGCATTAAGCAGTTCCAGGCCCTTGGCATTTCGTGCCATCAATGTGGTCCAGCCTTTAGAAGATCCCATATATCCTGCTGAGATATCGGCAACCTTGGCGACCGCATCCCTGCATATGCGGCATCCGTCTGATACACATCCTGCGAGATCTTTAAGAGAAAATTCTATGTCACCTTCATCTGTGGTAACTATCATCTCATCAAGGTGTATTGCCAGCTTACTGACCTTGTCCATGTCAACACCAGCATTTGCCAGGTATTCAGACAGTTTCTCTTTATTGAAGTTCTCCATACAGAACAAGCCGATCACGTATGGGATGTTTGGTATCTTTGCCTTCTCACCGTCCTTTCCGACCTCGATGGGATGGACATTCAAACCTCCGAAGAACTGTGTACGCCTGGTACCATAGGTGTGGCACGGTAAACCTACCACGGCAACGTTCTTGAGCGACTCGGTTGTTTCCTTGAGTGCAGACATTACAGGGATCATTGAATATTTCGCACCTGCTGCATCCATGAGTTCTTCCTTGTTCGTTACGATGTGTGAACTTGGTTTTGCAATCCCTGCAGTGGTAACCGCACCGTCGATCAGTTCGTTGTCAAAGCAATATGCTAAAAGTGCAGTTACAGCACCACCGTCCTGGCCTTTTTCACGGATTGCGGAATCTGTCGCCCTTGCGGCAAAGATCTTTTCGTACTGTCCAATAAGTGATGGAGGCTTTGCCATGAAGTTGAATACGTTCATGGATAAGCGTGATGCATCTGTCATAACCCGCTGGCACACATCCTTGCATGCACCTTCTCCGTTTCTGTAGCATTCCTCTTTCAACTTCGGACCGTTCTCATCGAACTCAATTATATCATATGGACACACAGCAGCACACGCACCGCAATATGTACACATGCCCGTATCTACTATTGCGTCTTTCAAAAACCATTTAAATTCTTCTGCCAATTGTATCATCTCCTGAAATTACATATTTTTGATCATGATCATTACTTTATGATTAGAAATTTTCTCTACCTTATGTTACATAAATAATAACTGCAACCAGACTTATTTTGATAACTATTTTTCATATCAGTTCAAAAAAAAAGATTGATTGGGGATTTTATTCCCCAATCTCTTGAATCCTTTTCTTTATCTCTTTCAATTCATTTTCCAGGTATTCTGCCTCATTTTTCAGTTCAGCAGCCTCTTGTTCTTTTGTAATTGCCTGAACCACTGGTGGTGGGTAACTATAGGCACCGCGCTGCCAACCAGTCAAACCGGTCGCATAGTACAAATTACGGCGACCCCGGCCTCCACCGCGATAAAAACCCCTGCCGAAATTGGGATTCGCATATCCCGGGACTGGATACTGTGCACAATAACCTGCTGCCCTGCCTGTCCTCGGACCCAACCCTTGAGGTCCTGTTCCATCTCCTCCTGGCATTTATTTCACCTCCTTTTCAACGTATAGGTAAGTATATTCTTTCCTGTAGGCTTAGAAAATGCGAGCGTTAGCGAGCATTTTCTTGAGTGTTTCGTTTCGCTTTTTGATTTTTATTCATGCCTGTGCTCACGGCAGGCATTCTCATCAGTAGCTTCACTTAACAGTCCCTTCTGCCATGCAGCTATTGCATCCCGGGCTGTTCCTGAAGCACCTACAAATACATCGATCCCATATTCTTCGAACATATTTACTGCCCTCGGTCCAAGTCCGGAACAGAGCATAATATGGGTACCTGTTGGTGCTATGTACTCAGGTGGAACTCCTGTACCCCCCATATGTTCACTTGTATTCGGAATCACTTCAATTGCATTTGTTTCAATATCAACTATAGTATAAGTGGGTGCCCTGCCAAAATGCTGGGCCACCATATCATCTAAACCGCCATCTTCCATTGTTGGTACGCATACTTTCATTATTTATTCTCCTTAATACTAAATTACATTCCTACCATATTACTTCCACATTTCGGGCATGCCTGATCGGCACACGGCTGTCCAGGCTGATGTGGGGTGGTGTATCCGCAACCCGGACATTTACACTCCTTTGGTGGCCCCATACCCTGTCTTTGTCCACCTCTGCCCATACCGCTTCCTCTTCCGCTGCCCATACCACTACCTCTTCCACTGCCCGCACCACTACCTCTTCCACTTCCCTGACCTGCTGGCATTTATTCACCTCTTATTTTTTCATATCTATGAGTTTTTTCTTCATTTGTGCTAATCGCAACTCGATCTCTTCCAGTTCTTTTTCCAGCATCAAGATATGAGGTTCTTTTGCTGCCAACGCCTGGCCCGGTGCATCCTGTGCACTTTTACCTGCCATATGTTCCATATCTCTGCCCTGGCCTGCCCCTTGTCCGGAACCCATAGCTGGCATTCCGGCATGAGAACCAACTGTCGCACCTGCCGTTGACTGTAAACTACCGCTTTTATACAGTTCTAATGCATGTCTGACAGTTCCACTGGCACCGGTCATTGTTTCAATCCCGGCGGCTGAGAGTACCTCAAAAGCATTGGGTCCTACATTCCCGGTTATCACTCCATTGATCCCAACATTAACAATGGTTTGCGCAGCCTGTATCCCGGCCCCGCCGGAAGCCATTGCACTCTCATTTGGCATAGCTTCAAAATCCATTGTATCCGGGTCCACGATCATGAAATACTGGCATCTTCCAAATCTGGGGTCCATCTGGCTGTCTAAATTATCTCCTGATGATGTAATAGCTATTTTCATACTTACTCCTATTATTTATTTGTTTATTCACAGTTAATTTTGATATCTATTAAGTTTGCCAACATCTAAAATATTCTGGCATCCACATCCTTGATTTCAATTTACAAAGTCCTCGATTTTTGCAACAATCTCCTTGAAAGACTCAGTTGATTCGGATTTATCATCAGATGCAACAAACGGGGTCCCATTATCACAGTCCTCAACGATTTTTTGATCAAGAGGAATTCTACCCAAAAACGGCACATCTAAATCACGGGCTGCATTTTCTCCTCCGCCAACTTTAAAGAGGTCTATAGATTCACCGCAGTGAGGACAGGTGAAACCACTCATATTTTCAATGATTCCTATGACTGGTATTTTGAGTGTCTTTGCAAAGTTTACAGCCTTTTTTGAATCAAGAAGAGCAATATCCTGGGGCGTGGTGATTATCACTGTTCCATTGATATCCGGAATTAACTGGGCAATACTTAACGGTTCATCACCTGTACCTGGCGGCAGGTCAATGATCAGGTAATCCAGGTTGCCCCAGTGAACTTCTTCCAGGAACTGCCTGATCGCTCCCATCTTAACAGGGCCCCGCCATATTACTGGTGTATCTGTGTCAGTGAGAAATAATCCCATTGACATAACCTTTAAGTGGGGAGTAACTTCAGCAGGAAAAATACCTTCAGTGTCTCCATTAACCACCCCAGTTTCAATATTCAACATTTTAAGAGTACTGGGGCCGTGTAGGTCAGCATCTAATAAGCCAACATCCAGACCTCGATTTGAGAGGTCGTATGCCAAATTTACAGCTACCGTGCTTTTTCCAACACCGCCTTTTCCACTCATTACCATAATTTTATGCTTGATCTTCTGGAGGTTTTCAGTTATCTTATGGTTGTCATCAATTGGTTTTTTATTTTTTACTTGATCCATATTCTTCACACTCGATATCGGTTATGTAGGTTATTAGGCTTTATCCCGAATATATTCGGTATCCAACTACTTTGATAATGTTGCAGCATCTAGCCTTTCTACCACATTATGTGTGTTTTTATATATAGTAGAATATTTTAGAGTTTGTAAGCATTAACTTTTCATTTCAAATTACACTTTTTCCTTAAACCGGTTTTATCAAAATATTCAAAATGTTCCACCCATATTGGTTCACATGGTGCTTTCTGTATAAATTCTACAAATTTTCTCAACTGCTTCATTGTTTTAACAGCTACATGATGCTCGATCTGGCAGGCATCAACCTCAGCAGTCTCATTATCAATACCAATGATCTCAAAGAATTCTACCAATGTCTTATGACTTTGCATCAATTCCTGTGCCATTTTCATTCCCTGTGGAGTGAGCTTTGCGCCTCGATACGGTTCATAAATTACAAGGTTCATATCATGCAGCTTTTGCAACATCTCGGTGACACTTGGAGGTTTGATATTGAGTATTAATGCAATATCAGTTGTATGGGCACGTCCAGATCTCATCTCAAGTGTATAGATGACCTCGACATATTCTTCAATTGTTTTTAAGGCCAATTACCCGATCCTCCATTGAACTTTGTTCTGGCATAGTATTCTTCATGGTTTAGAACCCCAGTAATATCAAACGCATAACTCCGCCTACTATCAGGGCGGCAGCTATCATCAGTAAAACTGACTTTAAGAGATCCTGTATCCCCAGTTCACGCACGAGTACTGCAAATGTGGCAACACATGGAAAATAAATTGTAAGGACAGTTGCTGCGATCACCAGTTGGAATGGATTCATTCCAAGCGGCAGCAGCATACCAATGGCCATATCCTTTCTCAAAAAGCCAATAAGCAAAGCTGCTGCAGCTTCCTTTGGCAAACCCCATATGCCGCTTATTACAGGTGAAAAAAACGTACCCAGGGTGTCAATAATACCTACAGCATATAAAATATTGATGAACAAAACTCCAAGGAAAACAAATGGTATCGCTTCTGTAAGGAAAATCCTTACACGCATCCATGTCTTTTTTAGCAGGGCTTTTCCATAGGGTCTCCGGTAAGGTGGAATATCAAGAAACAGTTCCGGACTTTCACCTGCTATATACCTGTTCAAAAGTAAGCCGCTTAATACATAAGTTGCAATGAGGGCAATAAAGACCATCAGCACATATTCCATCCCATAACTGCCTAAAATGCCGAATATCATTGCTATCTGCGCCATACATGGTATAGAAATTGCCAGTAGTGTGGCCGATATGAACCGCTGTTTTCTTGTCTCAAGTATCCTGGTGGATAAAGCACCGGGCACGTTGCACCCCAAACTTAAGAATACAGATACTATCCCGCAACCGTGAAGTCCGAATTTGTGGAATATAGTGTCTGCAAGTACAGATAAGCGAGGCAAGTAGCCAGTATCCTCTAAGATAGATAAGCCGAAATAGAATGCCAGGATATATGGAAGTACCATTCCGAAAGGCACAAAAAAACCGGTAGTAAGAAGTCCCATTGACTCTACATAATCTATATTCCCGTCTATCAATCTCCCGATAATTATATCATGCAATATACCGGGACCGATGGCACGGCTTATTTCCATTACAACTGGCGTATACATGTCAAATAACGGCTCAATTACATAGCCAATGAGACCCTCGCCGATAAACCTGATAAAGGAAAATGTCAGAAGGATCACACCCAGTCCTATCGGAAGTCCGGTTGTTGGTTTTACTGTAGCATCAGATATTTTTTCCCAGATCGTATGGTGCCTGTGCTCAATTGTTTGTACTTTTTTGATTATCTCTCCGATGTGGATCCATTTTTCAGCATCACTCTGTGATACGTCTGTGGGAGTATGTGTTTCCTTCAGACGTGATAGCAGTGTTTTTATGCCTTCACCAGTTAATGCAACAATGGGCACAACAGGTACGCCCAATATTTTTTCCAGTTCATCCGGATTTATAGTTATTCCATTATGTTTTGCCTCATCCCACATATTAAGGGCAACTACTACCGGAGTATTGCGCTGTAATAATTCAAGCGTAAGGTAGAGGTTTCTTTCCAGGTTTGTGGAGTCAATGACATTTATTATTAGATCTCCCTCATCCAACATCTTCACTGCAACTTCTTCTGCTGTGTTTGTCGGCTCCAGGGAGTATGTGCCGGGAACGTCGATCAGTTCTTTTTTACTGCCCTCTATTCGCATTAATCCCTTTGTGAACTCGATAGTACTTCCTGGATAATTGGAAGCTATCACATTTGCTCCTGTTAATCGGGAAAAAACCACACTTTTTCCGACGTTGGGATTTCCCATTAGCAGGATTGTCTTTACTTTTTGTATATCCATTACTCCACCGCTACTATGATCCTTGAGGCCATTCCCCTGCCAATCGCGGTATTTCTTTTATCCATACTTATGACAATAGGTCCACCAACGGGCTGTCTTGCTATTACCTCAACAATCTTCCCTTCAAGTATACCTCTTGATCGTACATTTTTCTGGAAGCCGAATCCACCTTCGAGTCTTAATATCCTTGCTTTCTGTTTCGGTTGTAAATTTGTGAGTGTTAGTTCCAAACGTATCATCTCTATGTTGTATCTTTAGGTAGTCCTAAATATGATATACTACCATTAAGCTTTTGCCGGATATATTCGGGATTGGAAAAAATAAAGATTTAGAGCTTGCAACAATTGATGATATAGCAGACAGCAAACACTTAATATCTATAATTTACAATGTTCTTTAGGGGAATAATTATGCAAGAGTACAAATTGTTCATCAACGGAGAGTGGACCGACTCATCAACAAGCGAAACTTTTGATGATATCAATCCTGCAACCTTAAAGAAACTGGCAACGCTGCAGGTAGCATCCGAAGATGATGTCGACCGGGCAGTGGAAACCGCATGGAATGCTTTTGGGGCATGGAGCGAGACCCCTCCGCCCAGGCGTGCACTGGTGCTGTTCAAGGCCGCACGTATGCTGGAAGAACGCAAGGAAGACCTTGCGGCCCTGATGACCAGGGAGATGGGCAAGGTCCTGGCCGAGACACGGGGGGACGTGCAGGAAGCCATCGACATCACCCTGTACGCTGCCGGGGAAGGGCGGCGGATGTTCGGCGAGACCACCACCTCTGAGTTGAAGGACAAGTTCTGCATGACAGTGCTGCGTCCTATCGGTGTGATTGGTATGATCACTCCATGGAACTTCCCAATGGCCATTCCTGCCTGGAAGATAATGCCTGCACTGGTGGCAGGTAACACCATTGTGATGAAACCTGCCAGCGATACACCGCTATTGACAATCAAGCTGGTGGAGATTCTTATAGAAGCGGGACTGCCGCCCGGTGTGATAAACCTGGTGTTCGGGCCGGGAAGTACGGTGGGCCAGGCGATAGTTCATCATCCCGATATCAGGGCCATCTCATTTACAGGCAGCCTGGAAACAGGAAAATGGATAATGGGTGAATGTGCCAAGGATATGAAACGGGTATCGCTGGAACTGGGCGGCAAGAACCCGATCATCATCATGGATGATGCGGATATCGACCTTGCCGTGGACGGTGTGGTCTGGGGTGCCTTTGGTACGACCGGGCAGCGCTGCACTGCTGCCAGCAGGGTCATTGTACATGAAAATGTGAAGGACGAGTTCACACAAAAACTCCTGGCCAAGACCCGGTCCCTAAAACTTGGTGACGGGCTAAAAAACGATACCGATATCGGTCCGGTCATCAACCAGTCCCAACTGGAGAAGATAGAGAAATATACTGTTATCGGGAAGAACGAAGGGGCAAACCTGTTAACAGGCGGCAACCTGGCAGATCCGGGACTTCCCGGACATTTCTTTGAACCTACCATATTCACGGAAGTGGACCAGGACATGCGTATAGCCCAGGAAGAGATATTCGGTCCGGTTGTGGCCTTGATACCGGTATCAGGATTTGGTGAAGCTATTGAGGTAACAAATAACACTATCTACGGCCTGTCTTCATCCATATATACCAGGGATATTTCAAATGCATTCAAAGCCATTGAAAAGATCGAAGCAGGGATAACTTATATAAACTCATCAACGATCGGCGCAGAGGTACACCTGCCATTTGGTGGAGTTAAAGGCACAGGCAACGGATTCAGGGAAGCAGGAACCGATGCTGTCAGGGAATTTACTGAAGTTAAGGCCGTGTATTTTGATTACAGCGGCAGGCTCCAGAAGGCGCAGATCGAATAAGATATACAATACTATACCGAAACATTATTTCGGAACAATATTGCAGAACAATATGCCGGAACAATATACCGGAACAATATACCGGAACACCATACCAGGTTAAGATATTCAGGAGACAAGAATATGATCGAACCACCAGGACAAAGGTCTAAAGAGATCATCGACTGCGATTGTGATGTAATGTCAGCATGTTTGGCCCGCCCTTATCCACTGGTCGTAGACAGGGCAGAGGGTTCTGTCATCACGGACGTGGAAGGCAGGGAGTACATAGATTTTGTGGCAGGTATCGCTGTAATGAACGCAGGCCATTCCAACCCGGTAGTCTCGTTGGCAATATCGGCACAACTGGAAAAGATAGCACACTGCGGATTTCCTGACTTCTATGCCGAGCCCCCTGTCAAGCTTGGAAAAAAACTGGAAAGCCTGACCCGATATGACCGCGTATTTTTGTGTAACAGCGGAACCGAGTCTGTGGAAGCTGCCATCAAACTGGCCATGTGGAAGACCAACCGGCAGAACCTGATAGCTTTTTACAATTGTTTTCACGGCCGGACACTTGGCTCCCTGTCCCTGACCTGTTCAAAGATCAGGCAAAAGGAGCATTTTCCATCCCTCAGGGTTGTGCACGCCCATTATGCTTACTGCTACCGCTGTCCCCTTAACCTGGAATATCCGGATTGCGGCATATCATGTGCCAGGGAGATAGAGTCACTTATCTTCAAGCGTGAACTTAGTCCCGATGACACTGCTGCCATTGTTGTGGAGCCGGTGCAGGGTGAGGGTGGTTATATCGTACCGCCGATCGAATTCCACAAGGAGATAAGGCGCATCTGTGACGACCATAATGTGCTGATGGTGGCCGATGAGGTGCAAGCGGGCTGCTGGCGCACAGGTACCTTCATGGCTATGGAAAACTTCGGTGTCAGGGCCGATATCGTGTGCATGGCAAAGGCACTGGGTGCCGGCCTGCCCCTGGGTGCCATGCTGTCAGACCACGAAATAATGGACTGGCCGCCAGGTACTCATTCCAATACTTTCGGCGGCAACCTGCTGGCATCGGCTGCTTCAGTAGCTGCACTGGAGTATATGGAGGAAGAAAAGCTGGGCAGCCATGCAAAGGAACTGGGAGGGCATATCATGCAGCGGCTGCGGGAAATGCAGTCAGAATATCCTGTTATCGGGGATGTGCGAGGTCTGGGGCTGATGATAGGAGTTGAGTTCATCAAGCCGGACGGGTCCATTAACCCTGGTTTACGTGACAGGATCGTTGTTGAAGGGTTCATGGAGGGTATTGTCCTGCTCTCATGCGGCGACTCTGTTATACGTTTCTCCCCGCCGCTGGTCATGACAAGGGATGAGGCTGACACCGGGCTGGACAGGTTTGAGGCTGCATTGAAGAGGGCTGTCAAATAGATCAAGCTGTCAAACGGGCTACTGTCAAATAGGTTAAATACTATAACAAATTTTACAATCAACACACATTATTTACCGGAGACCCTACCTTGACCGAAAACGAGCATAAGAAAAACATACTGGCCGACCTCCTCCCATTTGTGGCCATGGGAGTGTTCCTGCTCCTTGTACAGATAATCTCGGTCATGCTGGCCCAGCCCATGATAGATGAGGGCATGCAGTTCACTGAAGACCCTGATAGCGTATGGAATACAATCTATTACATCGGACTTATACTGGGATTCACCGGGGTCATACTCTATGCTTTCAAGAAGAATATCAAATGGATGATCCACGGCTTCATCCTCTTCTCAGTAGGCGCTACCCTCTATTATGTGTTCCTTGCAATATTTGCCATATTCATGGATGAAACTGCCAGCATAATACTTACACTGGCATTATCACTGGCACTCACCGTACTGCTTTATCTGTTCCCTGAATGGTATGTCATCGACATCATCGGCATCCTGATAGGTGCGGGGGTGACCGCCATTATCGGAATATCTTTTGGCGTGATGCCTACACTGATACTGTTGATACTGCTGGCGGTCTATGACGCAATATCAGTATACCAGACCAAACATATGCTCGCACTGGCCGAAGGCGTGATGGATATGAAGGTGCCCATACTGTTCGTCATACCGAATCATCTGAACTTCTCATTCCGCGAATACAAATATGAAAAGGATGCTAAACGTGAAGCATTCTTTATGGGGCTGGGAGATGCGATTATGCCAACCATACTGGTGGTATCTGCCAATGTGTTCATCAC
>Ga0255456_1004_pt2 | contig 32801 bp, 24 predicted proteins | sample ANMaggQLBNCT01C7_FD_182646 | JGI IMG/M metagenome (GOLD analysis project Ga0255456, IMG submission 182646) | Sediment cell enrichment communities from methane seep in Santa Monica Basin, California, United Staets - ANME aggregate JGI... | ecosystem: Environmental > Aquatic > Marine > Cold seeps >...
TAATAACTGAAACTCGATCCAAAATTGACATACTGATCAGTTGGTGTCGGGTTCCAGACAGGGCTGGTATCATCTTGAACAGTTACTGAAATAATACTCCATATTACATTGGAACTTGAATCCGTGGCTGTTATGTTCAAATCATATACGCCTATTGCCAGAATTGTTTTATTTTCGATCAAACCTGTAGACGTATCTATTGCAAAATTACCAGTATCGTTAATTCCATAGGTTATTGTCTGCAAATCAGTTGCATGTACATCATAACTGAAACTCACTCCAAGATCGACATTCTGATCAGTTGGTATAGGATCCCATATCGGGGCAGTATCATCTTGAACCGTTACTGAAATAATACTCCAGTTTACATTTGAACTTGAATCCGTGGCTGTTATGTTCAAACCATACACGCCTAATGCCAGAATTGTGTTATTTGTGATTAAACCTGTAGACGTATCTATTGCAAAATTACCAGTATCGCTAATTCCATATGTTATTGTCTGTAAATCATTTGCATGTACATCATAACTGAAACTCACTCCAAGATCGACATTTTGATCAGTTGGTATAGGATCCCATATCGGGGCAGTATCATCTTGAACCGTTACTGAAATAATACTCCAGTTTACATTTGAACTTGAATCCGTGGCTGTTATGTTCAAACCATACACGCCTAATGCCAGAATTGTGTTATTTTCGATTAAACCTGTAGACGGATCTATTTTAAAATTACCAGTATCGTTAATTCCATAGGTTATTGTCTTCGAATCAGTTGCATGTACATCATAACTGAAACTCACTCCAAGATCGACATTCTGATCAGTTGGTATAGGATCCCATATCGGGGCAGTATTATCTTTAGCTGTGATGTTGATGATTGAATAATTGGTATTGTCATAAGTATCATTGGCAGATATATTAAGGCTGTATGTGCCGATGTTCAGAACAGTGATATTAGTAATTTTACCGTTACCATTAATTGAGAAGTTTATTGGATCATTAACTCCATAACCGATTGGAGTACTTGGATTGGTAGCATTTACATCGTAACTGAAACTCGCTACAAGGTCTACGTTCTGATTAGTTGGAGTAAGATTCCAGACCGGTGAAGTATTATTATATATTGTTTTATTTTCATTAGTGATATCAGCACCATTTACTATAATTTCAAGATAACCGATATCAAATCCTGTCTTGTTATAGCTGAAAATATATGTACCATTGTCATAATTACTAAAAATATAGTATCCAGAAGCAATAGTGATACTTGTATTAGTATTGTTCGTAACAGTAACACCCTGTAAACCTACTCCATTATTATCAAAAACATAACCACTTATATTATATTGAGCAGCCACAGTTACACCTATACTGGCAACCAACCCAATAAAAATAAAAAGAATTAAAAATTTAGAAAATAACCTCATCCTCACCCCTCACATATTAATAACCTCAGAACCTGCACCTGTTGCAGTTCTATTCCCAAAATTCAATCCTGTAAGTAATACTGAAATCAATAAATGCATATCTTTCACCAATCACCACACAAATTAATGTATCTCCAGTTTATAATGTCTATTTTATATTAAAGTATCATTATATAAAATATAATATTATATCACATTACTATCGCAATTGAATCATCTGATTTATAGAATATAACATATTCTGATGTATCCACCACTTTAATACTCTCCCCCCATATCCAACACCTCCTGAACCTCCCCCACAGTCCTGGGAATAGCCCCCCCTTTCAACCAGTTCCTCCACAGTCCTGAGATTCAGCACAGCTTTTAGCTTATCCTCCACACTACACTTCACCTGCCGCTCGCCCTGTGTGTCGTGAACAAGGGGGCGAGGGTGGGGCAAAGCGAGATGGACACCCGGCAGTGAAGCGATCTGTGGCCGCGGGAGAGTGTGGAGAAGGATGGGGTTCGTTGAAATGGGCAGCAGGCTTGAGTGAAGCAAGAAGGGGGCGGCAGAAATGTCAAGATTGATGTAAAATAAAAATCATGCATCAGCTAACAATCGTACATCCAACGGTACACCTTTCTTCTCATCACGTACCAACGATATAGCTTCGTTGGGGCACAGTTCTACACATATTCCACAACCCATACATAGTTCCCAATCTACAGCAACACATATTTCATTTTCAGAGAGAGCACTAAAAGGACATACATCTATGCATGTGCCACAGGCAGTGCAAATATCATTATCTAACTGCGCTACGTAACCCGAAGAGGCCATTAATGGGATATCATATTTCACCATGGCTTCTATTCCCCCACAACAACACTTGCAGCAGTTGCAGATGGAGTAAAAGCGATCCAGACAGGCATCCTTAAACCAGGCAGAGTGAAAGTGTCCGCGTTCATGTTCGGATTGGAGGAGTTCTAAAGCCTCCGTTTGAGTGAGTTTGCGGCTGCTTTTTGGGTTATGCTCCAATATAAAATCTACAAATGGTTGACCTACGACCATACAGACCTGGGTTGGCTGGCAGGGATTCTCATGAGCATGGCGGCAGGAACATTCATATGCAGCTACATCGGGCGGCCCCTTGAGTACGATATCGCGCGCTATTTGATAAGGGATAATCTGTTCCAGATCATGCAAAGGAATATCTTTATCATTGGTTATGATGGAATGGGTTTGTTCAGGTGTGAGGACTTTGCCGTGATAGTGCTCTGATAACCATATTTTTCTTTCGGGATTCAACCGGGGAAAGATTTTGTTACCGAGGAGGTTAACATATTGATTTGTCCAGCGGGCATAGAGATATCCATGAAAGGCTTGAAGATTGAGGATTCTCCGCAAACCCGCATCTTTCATGAATTTCCATGTCGAAGGACGTAAAGGTCTCCACCTCTCACCAAAAAACCATATACCCAGAATTATTATTAGAATTACTCCGATGAAGATTGAAATAGTTCCCACCAATCTTTATTCCTCCTTCTTCCTAGAAAGGTGGATTAATTTTCTTTTTAGACATTATAAATATATCCATTCAATTACTGAAATTTACTAATCAGATCCGGGCACCCGGGTGGAGGGGTGAGGATAGGATAAGGCGCGGCAGGAATACGTTGAGAAGACGAAGGTTGTTACCTCTGCAAATAAATTTTACATTTTTGTTATCCCAGGAAAACTACTAATAAAACCCAGGATAAACAAATAACCCAAATTGAAAAAGTAATTACCCAATTGATACCACAATATAAATAAAATTAATGTTCTTCAATCTTTCATCGATTTAGATTACAAATAATCTAAATATTAAAAAAATTATCAATGAATATAAATGAGAGTGACATTATTCCTGAAATAGATAAAGAAGGCTACCGGGAGATATATATTCTCGGTATTTTGACATTTCTGCTGATGTTCAGTGTCACATTGATATATCCTGTTATGGAAGATTTTGTTATGGAGCGGTTTGATATCACATCCGTGGCAGAGACTAGTTTATTTGTTTCAATAAACCTGGCTGCATATGTAATATTCTCTCTTATATGGGGCAGCACTTCTGATAAGTTGGGGAAAAGAAAGATATTCATCTCTACCGGATTTTTGGGTAATTCTCTTTTGATGTTCAGCCTTACCCTTGCCCCTACCATGTCAGCCCTACTGGCACTGCGCTTTATTGAAGGAGCCTTCACTGTAATGGCATTTTCTTTAATTATGACATCAGTGCTTGATCTAGTCAAAAAAACACAATATGGCAAGGGAATGGGAATACTTGGCATGGGAATGGCATTGGGTAATGCCATGGGAGCACCTTTCGGTGGTAAGATCGGTTCAATAGATCCCCTTTATCCTCTTTACTTTGGTTCTGTATTACTATTGATTGGAGCATTGATTGCAGCATTAATGCTCAAAGAGCGCAAACTTGATTCCAGGCCTACCTCTTTTATAGATTCATTAATGTTGCTCAAGGAAGAAAAAAGGATATTCATTCCATATGCCTTTTCTTTTGTTGAGCGGTTTACAGTAGGATTTTTTGTTGGCGTTTTCCCACTTATGCTTGCAATTAATTATGGGATGGGGCCAGGTACTATCGGAATGTACATGGCTGCGTTTTTAATACCTTTTGCCCTGCTTCAGTACCCTTTTGGTGTAATATCTGATAAGATAGGAAGAGTTCCACCCCTGGTAGTTGGTTCAGTTCTCTACAGCATTGTAGTAATAAGTGTTGGCTTCACGGCCCCACCCTTGCTGGTTTTGATAATGGTGATCGGTGGTGTAGCTGGAGCACTTATGTATCCTCCATCGGCAGCATTAGCGGGTGATTTTGCAGATCCAGCAAAGAGGGGGACTGCGATGGGTGGGTTCAACCTGTTCGGTTCTCTTGGTTTTGCAATAGGTCCTTTTGCAGGTGGGTTGATAGCTGATTCATATGGTTTCCATGTAAGCTTTGCTGCAGCAGGTTTAGCAGTATTTTCAGTAGCTTTGATCTTCTTGCCTGTATTGATCAGTGTCAGTAGAAATAAATGATTTTTGTATATTGTCCTGCTCTTTGAGCCCCCACCTGCAAGACCAAACCAAGAGATGGAGCGTCGTATTCGTTCATGGTCGAATTGAACTGGACCTATGAAGCCGAACAATGGCTTCATGACATTTAGGATTACATCTTGAAAGAAAATCCACAAGCTACGCTTCAAACCATAGAATCCATATATAGAGGGTTCAAATCTTAAAAGAATTTCCGGAATCAGGATATTGTTACGACTGCAATCATTCTCATAATATACGTATTTTGCTTGATGGCCACTACCGCATCGATTATTTAATAAAACCTGATAGAAATATCGACATCCTCGGCGTTTTTCATGGTTCTCTTTATAATAAACCTGACATCGAATTGTTCAAAGGTTTGCCAAAGCCTGGTCCAGATCTTCTATAATGTCTTCTGCTTCTTCGATACCTACTGAAATTCTCACCAGGTCATCGGTTATTCCTGTCTTCGCTTTAACCTCAACAGGTACATTCGCGTGAGTCATAGAAGCAGGATGTTGAATAAGAGTATCAACTGCACCGAGACTAACTGCCAAAGAACATAGTTCAACGCTGTTCATAAGTTTCTGTCCAGCTTCTATTCCCCCCTTAATTCCAAAAGAGATCATACCGCCAAAACCAGTCATCTGCTTTTGTGCGATATCATATTGAGGATGACCTGGTAATCCAGGATACCTGACCCACCCTATTTTGGGATGTGCCTCTAAAAATTCTGCTACTTCCATAGCATTGCTGGCGTGCTTTTCCATTCTAAGATGCAGTGTCTTCAATCCTCTAATGCACAACCAGGCTTCATGCGGACCCATTATTCCTCCGGTACAATTAACAACAGATGTCATACTTTTAATAAAATCTTTATTTCCGACAACAACGCCACCTAAAAGGTCTGCGTGGCCACCAATATATTTTGTACAACTATGAACCACAACGTCTGCACCCAATTGTAATGGTCTTTGGAAGCGAGGAGTTGCAAATGTGTTATCAACAACAGATAGAGCACCAATATCCCTGGCAGTTTTACATATCTCTTCAATATCACTAACGATCATAGTGGGATTAGCTGGTGTTTCTAAAAAGATGAGCTTTGTATCTTTCCTTAAGTTTTTCTTCACTTCTTCAAGATCAGACGTATCAACAAAACTGACTTCAATGCCGAACCTGGTTAGAATTTGGGAGAATAATCCATATGTACCACCGTAGACCACATTTGTTGATAAAAGGTGGTCTCCCTGTTCCAGTTGAGAAAGAGCAACAGCAGTTATTGCAGCCATGCCAGATGAGAAGGTTTGACCAGTTTCACCGCCTTCAAGAGCAGCGATCTTTTTTACGAAAACTGCATGTGTAGGCGTGTTTGGCGGTACACGGGCATATATGTATCCTTCTTCTTCGCCGGCAAACCGTGCAGCACCTTGCTGGGCATTATCAAATACAAAGGTGGAAGTTTGGTATATCGGCGTTGTATGCACTCCATATAAAGGATCTGGTGCTTCTCCGGCATGAACACATTGAGTGCTAAACTTCTTCTCCTTTTTCATTTTCCCTATCCTTTTAACTGCTTCGGATCAGTAAATTATTGCCGAAGATATACTTATCCTTTTTGATAATGAGGTTTTTTCCATCTTTGTAGCCCATCATCCATCTTCATTCTATATTTTTCACTAATTTTTTAATTAATAAAAATCACGTAAGTTTCAAATACTTGTATTTACAAATAATTGAATACCCAAAATGGGTGTGAGGTGTTAATATTATGTGGAGAAGAAGAGATCCAAGATGGAATCCATTTGACGAATTTGGCAGGGAGTTTGAAGACATCAATGATATGTTGGAGCGTATGATAAGAACAGTCCAATCCAGGACAGACCTTGAACCCGGAAAACCGTTAGTCTATGGTTTCAGTATGAAGGTCGGACCTGATGGAATTCCCCATATCGAACAGTTCGGGAATGTCAGGCCTTCAGCTTCCGGTATGATCAGCGGGGATGTGAGGGAACCATACTCGTGCAACATCATTGACAGTGAAAAGAACAATCTGTGTATAACTGCCGAGATGCCTGGCATTACAAAAGAGGACGTCAAAGTAGATGCTACCGAGGATATGGTAACGCTCAAAGCCGAAACAAAGGACCGCAAATATTACAAGGAGATCCCCACAGAGTCTCCCATAGACCCGGACAGTGCCAAAGCGAAATATAACAACGGTGTCCTGGAACTTACCTTTAAGCTGAAAGGTGAGACAAAACCAAAAGGCAAGAGGATCAAGGTCGAATAACCGATTTCCTGGTGGGATCATACATGGCAGAAGAAGTTAAAGAGGTCACCCTGAAGGTAGAGGAGGCCAGACAGCAGGATGTTAACAGAGGCATAGCCAGGCTCGATATTGAACAGGCAGAAAAACTGGGACTGGAAACCGGTGATGTGATCGGCATTTTCGGAACCCGTGAAACCGCTGCCATCAACTGGCCCGGATACCCGGAGGATGCGGGAAGGAGTATTATCAGGATCGATGGCAGTATCAGGCGAAATGCAGGTGTGGGTATCGATGACAAGGTGACTATTAAAAAGATCAAGACGGCTGCTGCCAGTAAGGTCGTTTTTGCCCCGACCTTGGAAATGAAGATTGTCGGGGGTGTTGAGCAGTACCTCTCTCGTATCATGGAAGGAAGAGTGGTGACCCGCGGTGATTACATTGAACTGGATACAATGTCAGGGAAAGTACAGTTAGTAATAGCTACCACCACCCCGGCGACGGAATCCGTTATAATAGGGTCACAGACCAAAATCGAGGTCAGTGAAAAACCCATTAAGGAGATCAAGGCCATGCCCAGGGTCACCTATGAGGATATAGGCGGCCTGGAAGAGGAGATACGCAAGGTCAGGGAGATGATCGAACTTCCAATGAAACATCCTGAACTCTTTGTGAGATTGGGTGTGGAAGCCCCGAAAGGAGTACTGCTGCACGGTCCCCCGGGAACAGGCAAGACTCTGCTTGCAAAGGCGCTGGCCAACGAGACCAATGCCTATTTCATTACATTGACCGGTCCCGAGATCATGAGTAAGTTCTATGGCGAATCAGAAGAGCGCCTGCGTGAGACATTCAAGGAAGCCGAAGAGAATGCCCCGAGCATTATCCTGATAGACGAGATCGACAGCATTGCGCCCAAACGGGAAGAGGTCACCGGCGAGGTGGAACGCCGGATAGTTGCCCAGCTCCTGGCCCTGATGGACGGACTGGAATCCAGGGGAAAAGTGGTGGTGCTGGGTGCAACTAACCGGGTAAATTCACTGGACCCGGCGCTGCGGCGGGGCGGACGGTTCGACCGTGAGATCGAGATCGGTGTGCCAAACAGGGATGCTCGTCTTCAGATCTTGCAGATACATACCCGCGGCATGCCGCTGGCCGAGGACGTGGAACTTGATAAACTGGCCGACGTAGCTCACGGGTTCGTGGGAGCCGACCTGGCAGCACTGGCAAAGGAAGGAGCACTGCGGGCGGTAAGAAGAGTGCTGCCTGAGATCGACCTTGAGGAAAAGACCATACCTCCGGATGTGCTGGAAAAGCTTACTGTGACCAGGGAGGATTTCCTTAGTGCACTGGGCGAGATGGAACCATCAGCCTTGCGGGAGGTGTTCGTGGAATCCCCCAACATCAAATGGGATGATATCGGCGGTCTGGAACAATCCAAGCAGGAACTGAAAGAAGCAGTTGAATGGCCGTTGAAATACCAAAAACTGTATGGTTATATGAAGGCAGAGACACCAAAAGGTATCCTGTTGCTCGGCCCTCCCGGTACAGGAAAGACCATGTTGGCCAAGGCAGTGGCAACAGAGAGCGAGGTTAATTTTATCAGCGTTAAGGGTCCCGAGTTCCTGAGCAAATGGGTCGGCGAATCAGAGAAGGCTGTCAGGGAGACATTCAGGAAGGCAAAACAGGCATCCCCGTGTATTATCTTCTTTGATGAGATAGATGCCATCACACCCACCAGGAGCCAGAGTTTTGACAGTCATGTAACTGAAAGGGTAATCAGCCAGTTCCTTGCCGAACTGGACGGACTGGAAGAACTACACAGTGTGGTTGTCATTGCTGCAACAAACAGGCCTGATATGATAGACAGGGCACTGCTTCGGCCAGGCAGGTTTGACAGGATGGTGGAAGTGCCGCTGCCCGATGAAGCAGCCAGGCTGGAGATACTCAGGATACATATGAAGGATAAGCCGTTTACCGACGATGTTGATGTTCAAAAACTGGTCCGGGAGACCGCAAACTATTCAGGTGCCGATATTGCGGGAATTGTACGGGAAAGCATAATGCTGGCCATTAGGGAATATGTGCAGTCAGGCAAGTCGGTAGATGATGATGAAGAGATGCAAAAGTACAGGGTTACAGGTAATCATATCAAGGAAGCCAGGGAGAAAGTGAAACCAGAGAAAGAACGGGAAATGGGAATATACACGTAGCTTCCCATCGCCGGGTCATCCGGAGGCACCTCGTGGTATTATTTACGATATATATTTAAGCCCCAACGATATTAAGTTGGTGATATTAGCTATGTCTATTTACCGGAGGAACTTATTCCATGAAAGAGCAGACTGAAGTCCGTACATTAAAAGAAGGAAGATATGTTATAATCGATGATGAACCCTGCGTGATCAAATCACTCTCACATTCAAAACCAGGAAAACACGGAAGTGCCAAAGCCAGGGTAGACGCTGTTGGCATATTTGACAACCAGAAACGTTCCATCATATCACCTGTTACCCAGAAGATATACGTCCCCCTTGTGGAAAGGAAGAACGGGCAGGTTATCTCTATCTCTGGTGATGTGGTACAGTTAATGGACATGGGCGATTATTCCACTATCGAGCTTACCCTACCGGATGAGTATAAGAGTAAGATCGAGGTTGGAAAGGATGTCCAGTACTTGGTTGCCATGGGGAAGATGAAAATCGATATGCGACTCTGAGCCTGCATATTATTTTTTATTTTTTTTGGAATGTTCGCATGGGTGGGGAACTTTTTTTTGCGGATGCCGATTCTAATTATCCTGATGCTGACTTCGTGATCTTCGGTGCACCTTTCGACGGCACATCCTCTTTCAGGAAGGGCAGCCGGCTTGCCCCCGATGCCATACGCGAAGCTTCGTATAACTTCGAGACCTACAACCCTTACTTCGATATCGACCTTGCTGACGTACCGTTCCATGATGTGGGAAATGTGGACATGCCCTTCCATAATGCGGGAGATGTGGACATACCTGGTAATTGCACAGTGGAACAGGCCCAGGCTGCGGTTGGTGACATGGTAACCGCCATCCTTAGTGATGGTAAGATTCCCATAATGCTGGGTGGTGAACATTCCCTTACGGTGCCGTGTATCAGGGGATCAATGAACCATTTCAATGACCTGGGTGTGGTGGTGCTGGATGCCCATTTCGACCTGCGGCAGGAATATGAGGGACAGGTCAACAGTCATGCCTGTGTGAGCCGGCGTATCATCGAAGACATTACAGACAATTATATATCCATAGGCATACGAAGCGGCACCAGGGATGAATATTCACTTGCCAGGTCCCTGGGTATTACCTACTATTCTGCAGATCTTGTTGAGGATAAAGGCATCCCACATGTTCTTGCAGAAATTTCCAGGCACCTTGACCTTGATACAAGTCACCTGTACCTGTCGCTGGATATGGATGTCCTGGATCCTGCATATGCTCCTGCACTGGGTACGCCCGAACCTTTCGGACTAACTGACAGGCAGGTGCTTTCACTTATCAGGCGGCTGGCCCCCAGGTCTGTTGGTTTTGACCTGGTGGAGTTCGCTCCCGGGTTCGATAGCGGAAATACTGCACTTCTGGGCGCAAAATTCGTATGTGAGTTCATAGCATCTGCGTGGGCTTCACGATAACATTAATTCCGGACAAAAAAACCCTTGACAGACTTACACCAACATTAAATTATATTCCAGTACATATTTACTAACATGGAGTATACCCCCTACCTTTTCCCTGTCATCGGGTGCCTGATAGGATACTCGACCAATTATATTGCAGTAAAGATGCTCTTTCGGCCCCACAAGCCCATAGGCATCGGACCCTTCAAGATACAGGGTCTGCTCCCAAAGCGCAGGAACGATATTTCCCAAAGCATTGCAGCCACGGTAGAGGATGAACTGATCTCAATGAAAGACCTTACCAAGGTGCTAAAAGCACTTGACCTGGGGCCAGAGATTGACAAGATGGTGGACGGTTTTTTTGAATCATCCGAGTACAATGGAAAAAGCGAGATACTTGGCAGGATCAATACTACGATCAATGCTTACCTGCACTCCAGGGTCAAGAAGTCAGTCAATGCCAATAAGGACGAACTGATCAGTGATTTCATTCATGAGATCGAAAGGAACGTGGACTTCAAGGACATTATAGTAAAGAACATAGAATCCTATGACCTTAACCAGCTGGAGGATATAGTACTCAGGGTATCCTCAAAGGAACTGGGATACATCACCATTATTGGCGGTGTGCTGGGATTTTTAGTGGGACTTGTACAGATGGCCTTTTACCTTGGAAAATAAGGCAGATTAGAATTAATCTGCCGAATCTTCACCTCGTTCACTTGATAATTCTATGGCTATTTTCTTTAAGGTCATGTACTCTTCAAAAGTAGGGTCCTCCTTCTTGTTGATGGCCTTCAATCTGTTAACTCCGATGCCACTACTCTTGCTTATGTCCTCATATGTAAATCGAAAATTATGAATTAACTGCTTGATATATCGTTTGGTCCTTGTCCTGATCCTTGATTTATCCTTATTATCCATAGTATTACTCCTATATTTTTAATGACAATTAAGAGGTCTGTATTGTTAGTGCAATTATTTAATATCGCTTGTCAAGAGATGATTATGACTATGTCATCAATCTAGCTTCTGTATCAACAAAATGAGACAGCCACTTATTGAAGGGTGCACAAATGTAAGGAATCCTAGTATGGGACCTTGCTGGTATTGTCTGTTATTTGGGGTGCACTCCTCCACACAGTGTGGTAAATAACAGAAAAGAAACCAAAGCGCTTTATATTCTCTTGATGTTAAATAGACAAATCATTCCGGAGTTCAATGTAAATGGAAGATTTATTGAAAACGTTTACTATTCCAGATAATACTACAATGGAAGAGCATTCCATTGTTACTACCGGAGGAGCCATTATAGGGAACCATACCGTTATGGGTTTTGGCATTATTGCTAATTCGGTCATTGCCGGGGAAAGGGTCAGGATCAATGGGAATGTCATCGGGACCGAAGAGGTAAGGATCGATATGTGGTCCCAGGTGAATGGTGATGTCAGGACCAAAAATGATGCATATATCGGTGAATTTGTCAGCATAAACGGCAGACTCATCGTAGGCAAAGACCTGGATATTGGCAAGAATGTGAAAATAGACAAAGGCTATGAGGCCAGGGGCTGGATAGTTGTCAGGAATCCCATCCCTGTGATCATTTACATTTTCCTGTACCTGACAGAATTAATAAGGATGGGGAAAGACGAAGAAGTTGATAATGCCCTGAAAAATCTGTTTTCCGATGAAAGTGATGACTTAGAGGAGGATAAACTACTTATCATTCCCAGCGGTTCGAAGATCGACCTTGAATCAATTAAGGTTCCTGATAAAGCTGTTATTGGCAGTGGCTGCCGGATGATGGGGAATATCAGGGCTTCCTCAATCGTGATGGGGAGCAATAATACCCTGTTCGGCAGTATCAAGACTACCAATGAGATAGTCATCGGTGAAAGTAATACCATACACGGAAACCTTGTGACAAGGGGTGATGTGCGTATCAATAAAAACTCACATATCCTGGGTGAGATCAATGGCGGTAAGGTCATGATCCACGAGGAAGCCAGGGTGGACGGGGCTATGCGGGCTGCCAATGGTGTGATAATTATCAGGGATGAGATGGAAGAGGAATACAAAACAGGTGGTCTGCTGGATATGGTGCCCGAGCCTGCCGTATCAAAGGAAACAAAAGTTACTCCTGATAAGATAAAAGCAGATGAAAAGGTTCCGGGTAAAGCAGTAGATAAAGCCACTACAACCGGATCAGTAACCAGGATGGAAACCGGGGCACCAGAGGCTGTTAGTTATGACATCCCGGCAAAAAGAATGACAACCGCCGTTAGACTGGGCGATATTATAAAACCCGTGCCTGCTAAAAAGAAAACAACAACCAAGACTACTGCCGATAAAGAGAAACCGACAACCAGTACTACTGGCGATAAAAAGAAAACAACAACCAGTATTACTGCCGATAAAAAGAAACCGACAACCAGTACTACTGCCTATAAAGAGAAACCGACAACCAGTACTACTGCCGATAAAGAGAAACCGACAACCAGTACTACTGCCGATAAAGAGAAACCGACAGCCAGTACTACTGCCTATAAAGAGAAACCGACAGCCAGTACTACTGCCGATAAAGAGAAACCGACAGCCAGTACTACTGCCGATAAAGAGAAACCGACAACCAGTACTACTGCCGATAAAGAGAAACCGACAATCAGGACTACTTCTGCTGAGAAGGAAACGACAACCAAGAAGAAAACCATTGCCAAAAAGACAGCAGCTAAGAAAAAAACAACAACTAAAAAGGCTGCTGCTAAAGAAAAAACATCGGCTGCTGAAAATAGCACAAGTAAAAAAACTGTAAAAAAGAAGACTGGGACTAAAAAGAAACCTGCTGCAAAAAAGAAAACAACCAAAAAAACGACAAAAGAAAGTTGAGCAGGGAAATGCCGGATCAGATAAACGCGGCAAAGTCCCGAACCATGACGATAAAGCTACATTTTACAGCGATGGTAATGACCAATATGCTATTGCTTTATTTGGGAATTTTGATGTGGGTACGATCAACCATGGTCAGCTCATCAAGACACGAAAGAATGGCAGAATTGTTAGCAAGACGAAGAAGATATTATTCACTTATATCATGCCAATCGCCTTCATTGCAAACCGACATCCACTAAAACAAGGATTGAAACATAAACCATATATCGTTTAACCTCACTCGAATGTCACGAATGAGTGAGATCAGGGAGATTCCCGGTATAGGTGAAAAGACAGCCCGGCGCCTTATTGAGCATTTCGGGTCAGAGGATGCTGTACTGGATGCATTTAAACGGCATGACGTAGCTGCCATTGCAGGTGCTCCGGGTGTTGGCCAGAAGAATGCTGTGACTCTTGTACAGGGATTTATTTTCAGGGACGAGAACTTCTCACCTGATGATTTCCTAAAAACGAAAGAGGCATGGCGTGTCTACAGGGGACTGCTTGACATCATACGCTCATACGCCAGCACCCCATATGCAAAGGATAAGCTGAATATTTATTTTCCCCTGCCTTCCTCGAAAAAAGAAAAGATCATGTCAGTAATGACTGGTGTTTCTAAAGCATGCCTGATGGTAAGCGGGATCGCTGAAGTCGAAAACGGTATAGTAGACCTGAAAATTGCACTTAAAGGTGTAAGGCCCATAAAAGGAACACCCTTAAAAAAAGTACGGGACAGGGTGCTGGTGGCAGCAGACCACGATGAATATGAGAAGGCTTTGGCAGGTTTTGGACACGTAATTGACGTGATACTGGCAGGCTCACCAAGGGAACTTGCAGATGCAGCAGCAGCGTACCACCACGTCACGGCTTCAATGAAACTCGAAGGTGTGGACCTGCCTTATAATGCAAATATCACATATGCAGACCTGGTGGCACTGGAAGCGTGGGAGGTTGTCCCTGAACAGGAGATTGCCTTATTTTCCGGCAACCTCGCATCTATTACATCGGCTGCACAGGCCTATGACCTGGTCATTGATACTAAAAGCCGTTTTTTTTCCAGTATCAAACGATCCGATGTCAGCCGTCTTGGGACTATACTGGATGGATTGGCAGATGATGGTGGGGTAAGAACAGGTTTTGACACTGATGTAGACAGAATACAATCGGCTCTGGAACAACTGGATGGCACAATAAAGTCTGCCGAAAAAACTGCTGATACACGTTTCAAGGAATACCTTAACAGCAGTACCGTTACCCTGACCGGTAAGGACTTGCTGGATGCAATAGGTGGTGGGGTCAGGGACCTGCTGGACAGGGAGATGGCCGAACATTATAGGCAGATCATAAAAGAATCGGTCTTGGTGATTGTTAAGGACCTGGACCTGAATCCTAAAGAAGGACTGTACCTGGATGGTCTTTTTTCCAATGACATCGTTAATACTATCCAGGCTGACATGGAGATAGTTGAACAGCTCAGGCAGTACCTCCATGCAGAACTGGCAAACCGTAACATGAAGATACTAAAGGAAACTGCCCGCAGCCTGTCAGAGCTTAAGGATACGGCCCGCCAGCTTGTATCTGAAGCTATGGAACTGGATATGTGGTTCGCTATCGGGCTCTTTGCAATGGACAGGGGGCTTGTTACCCCACAGATAGTCGATGAGGCAGGAATTGATATCAAGGGCGGCACAAACCTGTTCCTTTCAGGGAATGTGGAACCTGTCAATTATTCACTTGGAGACAGGGAACTAAATTACGACAGAGACGGATATTCACCTGAAAGGGTGGCCGTACTGAGCGGGGTTAACTCGGGCGGCAAGACATCCACACTGGACCTTATCACCCAGACAATGATACTGGCACATATGGGATTCCCTGTACCTGCCGAAGCTGCAGTTGTGGGGTTAGTGGATGAGATGTATTATTTCGGTAAATCCGGCGGCACAATGGATGCGGGTGCTTTCGAGTCCACTATAAGGGAATTCTCTGTTGTATCGGGAACGGGTAAGATGGCGGTACTGGTGGATGAACTGGAGTCCATCACCGAGCCGGGGGCATCAGCCAGGATAATCGGCGGCATACTTGAATCCCTTGCCGGTAATCCGAGGGCAATCGGTGTGTTCGTGAGCCACCTTGCAGAGAATATAATGGAACACACATCGGCACCTGTTAGGGTTGACGGCATTGAAGCACGGGGACTGGATAAGAACCTTAACCTGATCGTGGACCGGAACCCTAGGTATAATTATGTGGCTAAGAGCACACCTGAACTTATCGTCGAAAGATTGGTGAGGCAGGCAGATGGCGTTAAGAGGGATTTTTACCAACATCTTCTTGACAAGTTCCAATGAAAAATAGCCTCACATTCAACCCCCCTGTTTCCACTGTATTAATCATTATATTTGAATTATGTACAATTATTTGTAAGATTTCAGGGTTGTCATACAGACATTGATACACAACGCAAAGCACATGCTTTTCCAGCTCAACCTTTATCCCATGCTTCCATATATCTGCATCTTTTTTCAATAAAGCGATATCTTTACCCGTAAATCTAAGAAATTCCTCTAAGGACCGCAAATCAAGCTCAAAATAAAATATCCTGCCTGCAAGAGTCTCTTTCGCATAAAGAAGTAAGTTTACAGATGCTGAACTTGTGACAAAGAACTTGATATATGTTTTTCGTTAATACAAATTAACGAATAACTACATTATTCGTTAATACAAATTAACGAATAACTGTAATATCACGTTTTAGAATATCTAACAAGCCCCAGGCATCAAACAGGGCCGTATGTATTCCGAAGCAGAGGATGGAGATTTGGGGTAAAAGGGCGCCACTATATCTATAATCAAAAAGCAGCTACTAAAAATCGAGATACGTATAATCATTGATCTCCTTTTTAATATTGTTCAGGATGCTTTTAGCAGACTGGGGACTCAACTCCTTATCGTCCACCACCTTTTCTATGGACGACTCGACACTTTTCACCAGGCTTGCCCTGTTGAGGTTTTGCAGTTTCAACACAGAACTTACATTGTCCCCCTTGATAATCTTCTTGATGACCCAATCATCCTCATCCTTCACCACCACATGGGCTTCATGCACAGCCCCGAACAGGTTATGCAGATCACCTATGGCGTCCTGGTATGCACCCAAAAGGAGCACGGCTACATAATACGGGTGCCTGTCCAGTGAATGTAACTCCAGCATATCCTTCACGTCCCTTACATCTGTGAACCTATCGATCTCACCATCAGAATCACATGTCATATCCAGTATAGTACCCATACATTCAGGCTGACGGTTCAATTTCTGTATCGGCACGATAGGGAATAACTGGCCAATGGCCCAGAAATCGGGCAAGGACTGGAACAGTGAAAAATTGCCGATATACCGCTTTGACATTAATTTACGCACATAATCGAACTCTTCGGACTCGTCCCCGGCCTGACTGATAAAACGGTGTATTTTCTGGCATATACTGAAGAACAGTGCTTCACCCTTGGCCTTTTCTGCCAGGTCCAGCTGGCCCAGGTTGAACATGTTGATAAGTTCTTCCTTGTACTCCAGGCTGTCGTGGTAATATTCGCGGTAGTTTTTCACCGTTATCTCTATAAAACAGTCGTGGAATTTCCGGATGATATTGGGGTCGTCCCCAGTGACCTCAAGATCACCATTATGTATGATGGATTTCTCATATACGAGATTGGTTATAAGCATGGAATGAAATACGGCCACAGCCCTTCCACTCTCAGATACAATGGTCGGGTGTTCGATACCTTCCTGGTCGCATATTTCCTTTAATGTGAACACCACGTTGTTGGTATATTCCTGCATGGCGTAATTGGCACTGGCATCAGATGATGTCCTGCTCCCGTCATAATCGATACCCAGCCCACCGCCAATATTGAAGTATTCCAGTCCCGGGGCCAGCTTCTTGACCTTGGCATATATCCTGGATGCTTCCTTTACCGCATTTTGTATCCGCCGTATCTCTGTGATCTGGGAGCCGATATGGAAATGCAGCATCTTAAGGTTTTCAATCATGCCGTTTGCCTTCAACTCATCAATGGCACCCAGCAGTTCGCCGGTTGTCAGCCCGAACTTGGCTGCTTCGCCGCCTGACTCCACCCATTTGCCGCTCCCTCTTGAATATAACCGTATGCGGATGCCCAGACATGGGTGGACGTTTTGTTTTTTGGATTGTTTAATAATATCGTGGATCTCGTTTACCTGGTCTATTACCAGTATGATGTTCTTCCTGAAATGGGTAGCCTGCAGCGCCGTCTTGATATAGTGCTTATCCTTGTACCCATTGCATACCAGCAGTGATTCCGGGCTGAGTTTGAAGAACAGGCTTTCGATAAATTCTGGTTTACTGCCTGCCTCCAGCCCGTAGTTGTACTTCCTGCCAACCCTGACGATCTCTTCCACTACGTCCTTGCGCTGGTTGACCTTTAAGGGAAATACGCCTTTATAGGTGCCCTGGTACTGGAACTCGTCTATGGAACGGCCGAATGAATCATATAATTCACTTATCCTGCTTTCAAGTATCTGGGGAAAACGAAGCAGTACAGGCGGCTTTATCCTGTTCTTTTTCAGGTATTCTATTACCTGCAGTATCTCTACATTATGTTTGCTTTTATCCGGTTTCACTAACAGGTTGCCTTTACGGTTTATGTCAAAGTACCCGCTGCCCCAGTTATCAATGCCGTATAGTTCTTTTGATCTGTCGTTCTTCCATCCTGCACCGTCATCGAGATTATTGTTTTTCTTCATTTGAGCATTATCACATCCGGATTGTAATAAATTTAAATCTTAATAGAAGTATTTGTATTAATCTTTTCTATCAATATCTTCGCTAATTAACTAGTACTAACTGTCCCAACTGTCCTCAAGTTAATAGGACTGAGTGGAAAATACTCTGTGCACTCCGTGGTTAATATTGAACTGATTTCAACCCCGTTTAGCCCCTTCCTTCTCCCGCCGCCCCTCTGCTCTCCCACTGCGATCGAGGAGCAGCGCGCTCGCCCCAGCCAAGTACTGCGACAGACGGTGCGCAGGTGCTCTGTGATGCGTGCGGCGGGCCCGGGTGGTGGTAGGTGCTGCCGGCGGCGGTTGAAATTTAGATCCACATTCGGCTTCGTGGTGGAGGATAATCGACGCGCTTCAATCACGGTTAGATATAACATTAATCCTTGAAACCAGATGATAAATGATGGCTAAATGGTGGCTAAATGGTGATGTTCGTTGCCTTTATCAAAGGATTGAATTATTTGGATAGTTTTTCAAGTAAATACTGCTTGTTCCTGACTTTTACACGGTCTTTCAACTCTATCGCCGTTATTATCTGCAGCAAATTATCTATATTGTTTATGAGGCGCTTTTCAATTGCAAATGAGATGATGTCTTCCAGATTGAATATTTCGATATCCATGTTTTTGCATCTTTTCTTCACAAGGTGATCATTTGAGAGCAATGTGGAATCTTTTCGCAGAGCTAAGACAATTGCTTCGCTCTCTCCGAAATCCAGATTTAAGTCATTTTCGATTGTCACAAGTTTTGGGATTTCTTCCGCGGTCAATGGTAAGACTGATATTTCCGAATTGTCTATAAGATCCAGCATATAGTCTACAAAATCGTATCCAAGCTTTTTTGCAGCATGTAATTCTTCGCATACCCGTACAGGAATTACAAAATCGCAGCCCTTGAAAAGTTCCTTGATAAGATCAAATATCTTTGTTTTACAAACGCAACTGAGTATATCAGTGTCGAAGATTACGATCATTTTATCAGTTTTTCCAACTGCGCAACGTTATCTTCCAGTTCTTTGACCGATCCTGAACCAATTTCACGGATTATGCCCCGGTTTCCAAGCACTTCTTTAAATTGTATGGTATTCATACCGGCAATCTCGGCTGCTTTACCAAGTGATACTTTACCCTCTTTATACAGTTCGATTGCAGCATCGATCTTCATAACAGGTTTATATTCGAATAAGCTTCGAATGGCATCTTTTATAAAGTCGTCCGTGTTCGAGTAGTGTCCACTTTTTATCAATGCGTCGATTTCGTCATGATACGCTACGGGAATTGCAACGGTATTCACTTTTTATCACCTATATCTTATTGATTATTGAGTTTTCAATGATAAAAAGATATTCCTGATCTCTTACCCATAATCAGATCATCATTTAAACGCGCTTCCATCTCATGCAGCTGCATTTTCATTTCAATCCTGCTGCTATACCCGCCCCAGCCAAACATCGTGACAGACGGCGCGCGAGTGCTCTGCGATGCGCGCGGCGGCCCAGAGTAGTGGTGGGTGCTGCCGGCGGGGGCATGGCTGTTGAAATATATAATGTGTGTGATTTTTAATCCACAAAGTACACATATCGTTTCTACATTTCTCTGTGCCCTCAGTGTGCTCTGTGGCTTAAAAATGAAATCTTAAACTGGAAATTCTAATCTTCAATCACCCGAAACTCAATACACACATTATACTGGTATGGAGCATACGACCTCACAATCCTTCTCTCTGTACATTCCACCTTGCTCCCCACACGCGCTGCAGCTTCCTGTATAAGTCCCCACGAGGTCCCGTAAAGGTCATCCTCATGTGTAATATCATAAAAGTGCACCACACCCCCATTCTTTGCCGCCAGTATGCCGCAGTCCAAAAACTCCCTGGCAGACTGGGGCAGGTTCATAATAACGTGGTCTGCCGCATGTTTCAAATTCCCTGCCGCATGTCTTGCATCATCTTCCACTGCCGTCACGTTGTCCAGCCGGTTGAGGCGAATATTCTCACGCAGGAGCTTGACAGCCCCCGGATTCTTATCCACTGCCACCACACTGGCCCCTGGCACGCTCTTTCCTATCAGGATGCTAAACGGCCCCACGCCTGCGAACAGGTCCACTACATACTGCTCCGGCTTAACCATGTCAGCCACCCTTTTTCGCTCCGTTCCAAGCCTGCCTGAGAAATAGGCAGTGGCAAGGTCCACATTATAGCGGCAGCCGTGTTCCTTATGCATGGTACGGGTCCTGCGTTCGCCTGCCAGTACCACCCACTGCCGGGTCCTGAACTCGCCTTCTACCGGGCCAACCGCCCCCAGCACCACATTAATGCTTTTCCTGTACTCCATCAAGGCCTTTGCAATACGTGTTGCATCAGGGTCATCGGCATCAACAATGGCAATATCGCCGATCACGTCAAAGCCGGGCGTGAATCCCAATATATCTTCCAGTGACGACTTTTTACGTTTGGGTTCAAATTCGGCCTCAATAACGGCAATATTCTCATCTGCACCTGGCAGTACCCCCAGTTCGTCCGGCCCAGGCTTTCCAGTCACAGGTATGAGGATTTGTTCACCGTCCCTGCGTATCTGCGCTTCCGGATGGATATGCCCGGCCTGGAGCAGCATCCTTCGAATATCCTCTGCCATTGTGGCGGGTACCCTGAGAGCCCACAGTTTCATGGGATATAAAATGTCATTGCATGATAAAAGGATTTAGATAAATAGTTAAGTAAACCCGGATAATTATGTCTGGATGACAGACCTGCTGGCCCTGGATATTTCCACACAAGTTGATTGCCTTTGTGACTTTACATATAATTTCTATTGGCAGCATAAGGGTTCGGAGCTTGACCCTGACAAACCCGTGGAAGGGCAGGCAGGTACACATTTTACTTACAGGGATCTGGTCGAACCTCTAATATCGGGCAAAGATGTCCGAATAAGGGGGGATGCTGGCAGCAGGCTGGGTTCCAGCCTGGGTGTTGACCTGAAATATTTCGGGGGTAGCGGGCGAGCCCTGGATGCCGGAAGTATATTCGTGGACGGGGATGCGGGCACTCGTATGGGTATCAGCATGGTCTCGGGCAGGATATACGTGTCAGGCAGCGTGGCGCAGCCTATGGGAAACGTGGTCGAGGTAGTATCTGACCGGGAGGGCTACAGGTGTTTCAGGTCCATTACAGATATCCTGCATAATGGGCTGGGGGACGATGAGTTCACTGACACCGGCAATTCATTCCAGGAGGGGGGGGGAGGACGTGCCGTGTCTGGTGCTGGCAGACGGCATGCTCAGGGATACGGTAGGTGCGCGGTGTGAGCGGGATGTAAGGGTCATGGTGGAAGGCGACGTAAGCCTGAGCACTGGTATATTAATGCAAAAGGGTACTATTATTGTAGAAGGAGATGCGGGTATGAACACTGGCACACTGCTATCGGGAGGCACAGTGGTGGTACAGGGTGGTGCGGGCGAGTTTGCAGCTGCTGATATGCGTGCAGGAAACCTCATTATCACGGGGAAGAGTTCGGGGTACATGTGCGCCAACATGCGGGGCGGGGCCGTGTTCGTGAAACGGGATGTAAAGGTGATACCTCCTGCCAGGCAGTGCCAGCCGTTAGATAGTGATCTGAAACTGCTGGTGGATGTGCTGGATACCAACCGGATGGATGCAATGGGCTACAGGAAATATTCGATATGCTGACCAATAAGTATGATCCTTAAATTTACTTATGATTTGGATATCTCTTGATATTAATGCAAGTTTGCATGTTCCAATGTTGAATGATGAAAGGTATAAACCGTGAATGTTTTAAATGGCATCAAAGGATTAGCGGGTCAATAGACAATTTTAAAAAGCTGGTCTTAAAAAAAAAGAAAATAGGAGAAGCAGAAATATCGAACCAATCTTGAATTAGTTAGATAGATCTTGCTTTGTCCCATACTGCTGAATTACTGGTTTATTAGGTATCACACTTGTTCTTGAATTTCATATGTGAAGTACATTGCCCAGTTCTTACCTTCGAAGTCTTCGCCCTCGCCCCATGCGGATTCATATCTAATTTCTTCCTCTTCACCCACTGGCAGTAATTCTACTGCTGCATGAGCAGCAATACATACCGTTCCTTCATCTGATATATCTATATCGATTAATGGTACCACGTAAGTGATTGTAGTGATACATTCGTGTTCTTCGGAGTAATCAAACTGGCCTGGTTGTGGATTTCCCTTCTTTGTCTGGGGAATATATTCTGACTCATTTGCGATATGCAGATGCGTTTCATTCAACAACCAGCCATTGGTAGTCGTATATGTAACAGTAAGGTTATTTCCATCATTCGTTACTTCAACCACACCAACTGGGAACGCGGTCTCTACATTGCCACCATCAGCGATCAAATTGAAAGTTCCTTCAGCCGATACAGTACCTATTGTACCGATAATTGCTATCATAAGCGCTGATAGCAGTACCAATTTATTCATTTTTTTACTCATTTTTTTATTCTCCCTTTCTTTTTTCAGACTAATAGGAAAAATTTGAACTACAACTTATGTAGGAAGCAATAATTTTTCCTACACGATTTTTTCCTATTATCACGTTAACTAAACATTAATTCAATAGTATTTATATGTTTCATTAGTATCATAATGGTGATGAGTTCACGTTGATTATTATAAATTATTCAACCACGCAGGATGTATTGATAAAATCAAAATAACAGCAATTGAAGGAAAGTAGCCAAAGTAACATCTTATTTAAAGTGTTTGGAGCAATCGAATATTATTGCAACAACCCCTCCCCCCATTATAGAAAAGCCAAACCACTTGCAGCTTTACTTAAAGTATATAAAGGTTTGAATACCCTTAACAGTGTAGTGATAATAATGGCCAGAATTGATGATCCTAAAAAAACTATTAAAATTGAGAATGTTGTTGCTTCTACCGCTATTGGAGCCACTCTTGACCTTCCCAAGATCACACTGCAGTTGGATGGTGCAGATTATAATAAAGAACGTTTTCCAGGTGTAGTTTACAGAACAAAAGAACCAAAAACGGCTGCCTTGATATTCGGAAGTGGTAAAATCGTATGCACGGGTGCCAAAAGCATAGATGACGTGCACAACGGCCTGAAAAAGGTTTTTTCCGAACTGAAGAGTATGGGTGTGGATGTCATGGACAACCCTGAGATCATAGTCCAGAATATCGTGGCATCGGCAGACCTGGGTGCTGTGCTGAACCTGAATGCCATAGCCATCGGACTAGGACTTGAGAATATAGAATATGAACCCGAACAGTTCCCTGGACTGGTCTACAGGATCGCGGAACCAAAAGTGGTAATGCTGCTGTTTGGCTCTGGCAAGCTTGTGGTCACAGGCGGAAAAAAACCAGCCGATGCAGATGCGGCAGTTGATAAGATCGTTGAAGAACTGGACGGCCTGGGACTGCTTTGAATACTGATGCGGTTTTTCCCATTACCGACCATCATATGCACCTTGACCACAGGTGCCAGGGTGTGGAAGCCGCCAAAGCGTTCCAGCGCGCTGGTGGCTCACATATTTTTTTAGTTTCAAAACCTTCCTGGACCATAGGTATAACAGTGGATCATCCTGACGATTACCACAAAGTATTCGATGAGACCGTACACATGGCAGCTGAAGTGAAAAAGGTTGGTGTAACTGCCTTTCCCGTACTTGGGGTACATCCTGCCGCCATTACAAAGATGTACGGCAGGGTGGGACTTGACAGGACTGTCGAACTGATGAAGGCCGGCCTGGAACTGGCGGCAAGGTATGTGGAAGAGGGACAGGCAGTAGGCATGAAATCCGGGCGTCCCCATTATGAAGTGGAACCAGCATTGTGGGAAGCTTCGAATGAAATACTTATGTATGCCATGGAACTGGCCAGGGATGCGGGCTGTCCCCTGCAGTTGCATACCGAGAGTGCCACACCGGAAAATATCAGGGAGATCGCTGATATGGCAAGCAAATCCGGGCTTACACCAGGGAAGGTTATCAAGCACTTTTCACCCCCGATGGTGGTAGAATTTGCCAGGTGCGGCTTATGGCCGGGGGTGCTTGCTGGTAAGGGCATGATAAAGGAATCACTTTCGCAGGGGGACAGGTTCATGATGGAAACCGACTATATTGATGACCCCCTGCGTCCGGGTGCGGTGCTTGGACCGAGGACAATACCCCGCAAGACCCTTGCGTTAGCTGGTGAGTGGGGAGACGATGTATTCTGGAAGATACACAAGGATAACCCTGAACAGATATATGGTGTGGAAATAGAACGTACCACAATCTAAATATAGAAGTTCAAACATACAAAAATCGAATTCCGATACTTGGTTTATAATTATCAGTAGAATATTTCAATAAAATATCTCAGGAGAATATCAATGGCAGCACAGTTAGGCGGTCAGCCAATTACGATACTTAGACAGGGGACACAGAGGACTACGGGCAGCGAAGCCCAAAAGGGCAATATCATGGCGGCCAAGGTGGTCGCATTAGCTGTTAGGACAACCTTGGGACCCAAAGGCATGGATAAGATGCTTGTGAACTCGGCAGGTCAGGTAACCATCACCAATGATGGAGCTACCATCCTGGACGAGATGGACATCAAACACCCGGCAGCCAAGATGGTGGTGGAAGTGGCCAAGACCCAGGACGACGAAGTAGGGGACGGTACCACAACAGCCGCCATATTGACAGGGGAACTGCTGGCAAAGGCGGAAGACCTGCTGGATCTGAATGTGCACAGCACTACCATTACTGCAGGATACGCGTTGGCTGCAAGTAAATCCCATGAGGTACTTGAAGGACTTACATCTGATATCTCAGGGGATGATGAAGATACTCTGATCAATATCGCAGGCACTGCCCTTACCGGTAAAGGTGCTGAATCTTCCAAGGATGTACTGGCACCACTGGTGGTCAGGGCTGTCAAATCCATTCTCAAGACTGGAGTGGACGGTAAGGATACCGTGGATATTAAGGATATCCAGATGGAGCGCAGGGTAGAGGGTGAAATGGAGGACACCGAACTGGTGGAGGGCCTGATCATCGACAGGACACGAACTCACCAGAGCATGCCCAAACGGGTTGTTGATCCCAGGATTGCCATCCTTGCCACACCCATCGAGGTAAAGTCGACAGAATTCAAGAGTGAAATAACCCTCACAGGTGTGACCGAGCGCCGGGCTTTTATTGATCGTGAAGAACAAATGATCAGGGAAGTTGTGGACAAAGTGATAAACAGCGGTGCAAATGCTGTGTTCTGCAAGAAAGGTGTGGATGAACTTGCCCGCCATTATCTTGCCAAGGCTGGTATTTTTGTGATCCACAGAGTGAATTTCAATGAACTGAAAAAACTGGCTGAGTGTACCAACGGCCGTATAATCACGAATCTTGATGAAATGACCCCCGACGACCTGGGCACTGCCGGTGTTGTGGAAGAGGTAATGGTTGGCAACGGCGAGATGATCTTTATCCGTGATTGCCCTGACAAGAAGACCATATCCATAATCCTGAGAGGCGGTACCGAGCAGGTGGTAGACAACCTTGCCAGGGCCATGCACGATGCCCTCATGGTGGTGGGTGTTGTACTGGAGGACGGGCGTGTAGTAGCAGGCGGAGGTTCGCCTGAGATCGAACTGGCACTGCGCCTGAGGGAATATGCTGCTTCATTGAAGGGCAGGGAACAGCTGGCTGTGAATAAGTTTGCTGAGGCTATTGAGGTGATACCCGTAACCCTGGCAGAGACCAGCGGCCTTGACCATATTGACAAACTTGTGGAACTAAAGAGCAGGCACGAGGCAGGCGAGAAGTATGCCGGGCTTAATGTGTTTGCTAATGAAATAGAGGATATGAAAGCTGCGGGTGTTGTCGAGCCCCTGAAGGTCAAACTGCAGGCAATTGATTCGGCATCAGAGGCTGCCAGCATGATACTGCGTATCGATGATGTGATTGCAGCCACCAAGGAACAAACCGGACCGAAACAGGCACCTGGTCTTAAGGATTACGAAGTGTAAGGCTGGATGGGGGAGTTGTGAAAGGCTTCCCATGTACTTTTTTTTCCGTTTTTTTTAGGGTTGGGAATTAGGTAATCCCAAAAGTGGGATTATGTTTGTCTATTTTGTAAACATGATATTTTTCACATCATGTGAAATAATGTGGCATTGCATGCATACTGGATAATCTTCATGTATTGCCTTTAGATGCGGTGATCTATGACATGATTCACAAGTGGGCAAATATCTATGCTCAGAATGGCAATAAATACATCCCAGTTCTTCATGTATTGTTTCACTTTCATATAAGGTGGAATTAATGTCGTTGTGGCATGCTGCACAGACACTATCCCGGGTGTCTGCTGGCATTTCAATGACTGCGGGGTCATGGGCAGGATGACATTCCAGGCAATCATTATTGCTCATATCCTGAGTATGTGGTTCATGACATGCATTGCATTCTGGGATGTCTTCATGAATTGAATGGCAATATGCACACTGAAGAGTACTGTGCTTCGTGGTGCTTGACTCAAGTGCTGTACTCACAGCTTCATGGCATAAAGCACAGTTATTATTTGAAACACTTTCAGGATAATCAATTTCATGTGGAATATGTGCCGGATGACAATTTAAACAATCTTCATACGTCAAACCAATGCCATGCGGTGCATGACAGTTGATACATGATTCGATATGTGTATGCACAGGATGACAGTAAACACACTGTAAATCTGAATGCCTGCCCGGTTCCAGGGATCTACTGTTGATTATTTCAATGTGGCATTCATCACAATCATCTCCGGAAATACCTAACTCCTGGTAATCTCGTACTGAGGAAAGTTGATTAGACCCATCCATCTGTAAAATATATCCTGATCCAATGATGGCTGATAATATAATGGTAATCCCAAGCAGGATTTTCAAAGTCTTGAAGGAAGGTTTTTCTTTACGGAAAAATGTAAACCCGGCAACAAATAATAATATTGATATTAATCCCAGCAGATTTGTTTTTTTCTCAATTGGCTGCCCTGCCGAACTTGCTGTTTGGTCTATTGAGAATTCAACCTTGTTGACCGGGCCCCATTTATTATCTCGTTCCATCGAGTGAACATATACAGTATGGTTGCCCAATTCAAGTCCGGTGGTATTAATAATAAATCCAGCTTCTTCCGTCTGTTCGTCGAATATTCCATCATGCGGTAAAACCTGCGTACCGTTTCCTGGCAAACCATCACTATCTATGAAATATTCTATGGCCCTTACCTTCATGTTCCAACCGGCTGTGGCAGTAATATCCACTTCCACTGGTTGACCTGGCTTAACCACTTCCGGCCTGGCATTTATCCTCTCTACATACGGTGTCAATGGTTCGAAGGTATTGATTACATGCAGTCCCGGATAATCTCCTCCGTGGCAGCGGTTGCAATCTTCAGCCTGACCGTGGGGTTCATCGCTTAGATCAACTGCAATATAAGTTGGTATTTCCAGTTTAACATGACAATCTTCACACTGTCTTGGATATAAGTAATCAGCAGGATGTCTGCCCGGGTCATTTCCTTCACCATGGCAGGCCCAGCAAGCTTTATTGATATCATTATTAGCAAGGTATGTTCGTCTGCCCGAATTGAGCTGGCTGTGACCTCCCAACCGGCTCTGTATGGCATCGACTGATGATACGCCAAAACCATTACTGACATCGTGACAATAGATACAATCAGAACCGCCATCCAGTCCTTCGTTCAATAATGGCACATGGAATGTATCCGGGATTCCGCCAATTGAAAAAGTATCATTGATATGTAGCTGGCTGGTATTATACCCTCCCAATATCTCATCATCATCCATTCCCATGAGTTCTGAGAAAACCTTGACATCAGTAATAATCACTGCGTCGTAATTGTGTCCGTGAAATACACTATCGATATAGACTGAAAAAGTAACTACATCGTAGATCTCATGCCCTTCATAGGATAGGTCTTCCTCATATTCCAGATACTCTCCTTCTTTGTAGACCCCTTCCTCGACCAAACTCCCTGATTTGGTCAGTGTCATGAATGCACTCCTGCCATTGATGTCTACTTCTTTAGCAGTAAGTGTATAATCCCCATCAACTTCAAGACTCATATTGACTCCTTCTTCGAACACAAGGTGTTTGGGGAAGAGAATCTTTTTATCACGAGTTTCGTCGTCTGAGAAATCTAATAATTTTTCAACGTAATAAATTTGGTCTTCATCTTCATCAAGTACAAGATATTTGTTCTGATCAATTACATGATCATCCATATGGCATGCCCAACAGGCATCATCATCATCCTCCGGATGAATACGCTTCCAGACTATTGCTTCAACTTCTACCATCTTTGTTCTGGAACTCCTGAATATGGCAGTGAAGTTTAATTTAAATACATCAGAAGTAACCAGATCATCATCCGAATCAAGGAAATCGGCTTCATAGGTATAGTTCTGGCCATCATCTATAACAATATCCTCAAGTAAAATATCACCCTGGTATAACCGCAGGTGAGCACTGTCGCCATCGACAGCAATATCATCAAATGTCAGGAAGTAACGATTACCAAGGTGCCATTTATCACCAACATACAATTTTATTTCCCAATCTGTATCTGAAAAACGGGAGATGTTATCTGTTGGATCAGGTGCATCACCCCATTCTTCTGCATTGTCTTCATCAAGGTGGCAGTAAATACAACTCGTTGTATTGATCAGATCCGAAGTTGAGCCGTAATGTGATACCAGTGATGTATCGGAAGGGATGATATTATCTTGATGAGATACGATGCTGTTTAAATGACACGCCGGACAATCTACTGCCGTACTAACATTTTCGTCGATCTCATCCACATTCTTGAAATGCTCATGCACCATTGGTTCATTAAAAACGGACTGATTAACATTATGGCAGTCCATATCGCTGCAGTTCCTGGGATTGCGGTTGTGGACTAAAGGCGAATGACTTCGTGGCTGGCTGGCTTCTGAACCATCCCCTTCACCATGACATGCCCAGCACCGTACGTTATTTTCATTGACAGTTACTGCCGATCCCCGATTCAGGTCAAAATGAATGGCTTCTGATTCGTTCATGGCAGGTACATCGATCCGGTATTTTTCACGAACTTCAATTGTTGTATTGAGGTCATGGCAGCCCAGGCAATCTTTTCCTGCGCCTGGAGTCATATTTATTTCATGGAATGTAAATGGCTCAGCAACATCGCTTTTAAAGAAGTGACATGGGTAGCAGTTATTGTTGTTAGTGATATTCAGGAAAGTGTGGTTGATCTTACTGGAACTGTTTGGATTTATGGGTTTGCCCCATGAGACATTATCACTATTTTCATAATGACACCACATGCATTCAGTGGTGTTATTTGTTGTTGTCATTAAATGGTCGGTATCGAGATAATGCGATACAAAGTTCCTTGCTGTATTATGTGTGACATTGGTAGTTGGAACTGGAATAGATAATGAATTGTTATGGCAGAATGCACAATTGGTTGAGGTGTCAGTCTGGACATCCTCGCCAAGAGGCTGATGTTCAGGTATTTGTATTGGATTTATTCGTAAATTATTACTATTCATTGGTATGTCAGCATCGTGGCAATCTTCACATAAAGGCAGCTGGGAGGAATTTTTCGAATGGACAGGATTTGTTAGCTGGTCAGTATAATTTACATGGCATCCCCAGCAGACTTTTGAAATCTCTGTATAGTTGCTGCTGTTAAAGTCTCCTGTAATGTTATTATGGACACTATTGAAAAAACCTGTTTGGCTAATTACGGAACCATTCCGGTTCAGGGCTGCATAGGTGCCGCCTTCCAGATGGCATTCTGTACAATTATCTCCATGATTGATGTCTGCTGGAACGGGATGACAAACCAGACAATCGCTGATTTTAAGTTCGTCCCCTGGATCAGTGGAATGGCAGTCAAGGCATTGAAATTCTGGAAATAGCAGGTGGTGTGTGTCTGGAAGACTAGTAGAATGACAAAACCTGCAGTCGTCTTCCACCAGTGCCTGGGAATTATCAATACTGGCTGTTAATAATATCAGCAGGAAAGTCAGGACTATGAAAATATTTCTTCGCATCGATATTGATTTGCTTATGTTTTTGCAAAATCCTATGTTCATTTGGATTTTCTTAAGCATAAAAATTGAGATTATACATTTTTTTATAAAAAAAAGGTAGGGTCTGGTGCCAGATCCCTACATTATTCTTCAGCGATACCTGGGGTGAGTTATTCCACAATCTTTCTTTGTACGATTATGAATTGTGGTATTTCCGGTAGAACAGACAATGATTTTTTGTTACTCCTCACATCCTCGTTCTTTACTGCCCATAAATCATAATTACCTTGTTCCAGTGTCTCTGGAATTGTCACTACAATTTCTGTTGTAGTTATGGAATCCGGTACTAGTACCAAGTCGTTATCCAGGGTAACATTGGAAGTATATGTTACATTATTAAATGTATTAATAAAGTTGCTACCATAGATCGTGATGGTCGTATTTTGACCCGCTGTTATTGCACAGGGATCAACCGTGTCGATATACGGAACTGTTACTCCTGTGCCATTGGGAGGTACCATGGAGAACGTTTCATCTTCTGAAGTGGAGATTGTTGATAAAGCATTGCTTAGAGAAGATGCACTGGAAATATCAAGCTCAGTCCATCCATGGCATCCCCAACAATCCCAATCATCACCAATGTGACCATATCCAAGATCGCCAATAGTATTATCGTAGTCATACTGGATATTATGTAATGACTTGACACCATGACATCTTTCACATAATCTTATATCAAGGCTCGCTCCTTCGTTTCCATGGCAAAGAGCACAATTATTTTCTGAAAAATAGGTCAGGTTGTGGTGGGTATTAGGGTTTGATTCAATTGCTGGATCGACCGATGAATCTGGTTCATGGCAGGCCTCACAACCACCAATTTTCAATCCTGTTGCACTATTTATGTACTTATAGCTGGAATCAGGTGTAATCATGGATGTATCATAGGTTGGTATTACGTGTCCATCATTATAGTCATCAACGAAATCACCATGGCACTCACTGCATCTAAACTCCTGGGCAGCATTTGTTGCATGGTGCGGAGATATTAAATGGCAATCCGCGCAGTCCCTGAAAGCATCGAACTCGCCTCCGGTCAATGAATGGCAGTCCAAACATTTATAGCCCTCCTCTACCAGCAAATGATGTCTGTCTGCAAGAGGCGGAGTATGGCATTCCTTGCATTCTTCGGTAGTAAAACCAGTAAATACAGTATCATATATTCCAATTTCTTGATTAGCTGGTGGTGGCGGGATTACAGCCATAGCTAAACTGACCAACAGCAAAATCATAAGAGTTGTCGTTAAATAAATAAGTCCCTTTCTTATCATTTTATTTTCCTCCGTTAATGTTAACATTTCAGGACCGCAGCATTTTGTATTAGCAGAATAATTATTTGCCACTGGTTCATTTTTCGACATACTTGACGGTTTTGGACAATAGCTAACCTATTGTACATTTTGCAAAACCTAATTTTTTTACGATGAAATATATTATTCCCAAATAATATCAATTGCGACGGCCGTTATATTTTAATTATTAGGATTTTTTGTATTAAAGGTTTTCGAATTTGTCCGCAATGATTTATTGTAAAAAATATTAGAAAAATACGGAAATTGTAGGGCATGGATACCTGCCCTACTATTGCCCTACTATTTTTTCCTGCGCAATAACTGCACTACAACCAGCATGATGGTAAAACAGGTCAGTAGACTGAAACCCGGGATGCCTGTATCTTTCTCGTCTGGTGTTTGCTCAGTTACAGGCTCTTGCCTTTCCACGACAATTGTTGGTTTTTCGACAACTTCCCCTTCACCACCTTGGGCAGCAGACGCTTCGGTGCCAGTTACCGCAAATTGGGAAAAACCTGGTGTTTTCGACTCGAAATACAGGGAATCCTGGTCTTCATCTATCAGATCGGTTTCCAAGGGATTCCATTTTCCATCACTGTAGCGGTTCAATCTGATCGTGGATTTGTCTATATTATTTTCATTTACCCACGATTTATGCACAATAAACCTGATGGTCGGATTGGCAATATTATTTGGGCTTGCCCAGCCAAGGTTTCCAACATAGATGCCCATGTTCTTGAATACTTTACCCTGGGGGGCATGGTCTACCAATGTCGAAGTGTCTTTCAATGTATCAATTTTTGCTGCAATCCTTCCTGAGCTTGTTTTACCAGTGAAGTTAATATAACTGATTATATTGCCTTCCATATCAAAACTGTAACTTACTTTTGAATCTTTATTAACATATTCTCTTTCAGTCTCTGAGACCTCTATATTTTTATATTCTTCACCAGAGGTGCCGCCGCCACCGCCGCTACTGCCGCCACTACTACCACCGTTTTTATTGTCGTCGTCAATTTCTGTTACTGTAATCTTTACTTGATCACTTGCATTATTGCCTGAAGTATCATTTGCAAAGATAGTATAGTTCCAGATACCCAATTCCGAGGTATTAATCGGCACTGTGAGTTCAGCTTTATCTTTATAATTACTAGGAGGTATAACTTCAGTGCTGTTTACTTCAGTGCTGTTTTTTAGTACCCAATACTTATCTGGAAAT
>Ga0255456_1020_pt1 | contig 32335 bp, 31 predicted proteins | sample ANMaggQLBNCT01C7_FD_182646 | JGI IMG/M metagenome (GOLD analysis project Ga0255456, IMG submission 182646) | Sediment cell enrichment communities from methane seep in Santa Monica Basin, California, United Staets - ANME aggregate JGI... | ecosystem: Environmental > Aquatic > Marine > Cold seeps >...
GGGGAATTACCGTTAATGAATTTAATCTCCTATTTAAAAGGAGAGGAAATATCTACTCCAACAAATAATTTAATAGATGCTAAGAACAAAACCGTTATTGACAGAACAAAAACTCCTAACATTGTCGATTTAGATTCTATTCCACTAACGGAATTTAAAGGGGTAGATTGGGATTTATATTATTCGCCAATCTCAGTTCTTCCCCTTTCTCTTTCAAGAGGGTGCAGTTGGGGAAGGTGTACTTTTTGTGGAATTTCTTCTGGATGGTGCTCACATTATAGATCTAGGGATATTACAAATATTGTTGATGAAATAGATCGGCACGTATCGGAATTAAAAATTAATTCTTTTAGATTGGTTGATGAATCGCCATCATTAAGTGATCTTTTATCATTTTCAAACGAAATAATTGGAAGGGGCTTAGATATAAAAATAGAGACATATCTCAATATCAATAAAAAATTAATGATTGAAACTAATGCTGAAACATTGTATAATGCTGGATTTCGTCAATTTTTCTTTGGGTTAGAGAGTGTTGATGAAAAAATTTTGAAAGATGTTAAAAAAGGAATAAATATACCTAGATATTATAATCCAATTCTCAATAATTTACATAAACACGGTATCTCAAATTACGGTTTTTTTCTAATTGGCTTACCTAATGATAATATTGATAATGAACAAAAATTGGAAGAGTTCATTATTGAGAGTAAGAATCTAAATACAATTGCAATTTCCAGTTATATCCCAATAAGTAATTCAGAAATATACAATGATATAGAGTATCAAAAAAGACATAAAATCGTTTTCACACTGCAGGGAGATTTAACAACATGGTGTGATTATGCATTAGATGGGAAAACTGTAGAAAAGTTAGTAAAAATGAGAACTGCGAATATGGTTAAAAGAATTTTTTCCCGTAGAAAGGACTTGTTTATCTCTAGCAATATTCCGTATGAAGCAAGATTCTTCTTATGTATCAAATATGGTAATGAATTTAATAAGAGAATTAGTAATAGTAGTAAATCTCAACATATTTCGTTCAATATAAGTGATGAACTCAATCAAAGATCGAGTGGACCAGTGCCTATACTTCGCACCCAGACGAGGTAACCTCATTTTCTTTGATGTATCCCACTGGTCACAGTAGATATTGATGGTGAACCCAAATAGTGCAATTATTCGCTTTTGGTTATCGTTAAGAAGTTTAGATAAGCAGATGAACAATTCGATTGGTTATTTATGGACGAAGACTTGGTGTCAGATTTTTGCTTCATCAAGGAATAAGCGCGACGATCTAAGGCAACCGGCGGACGGACATTGGTCGAAATGGTGACCTCGTTAGAGCTGGACCTTTTGCATACCAAACCGACCTTTGCAAAACAGAGATAAAGTAATGTGCGCACGTTACAACGGAAGCTGTTGGATCTCTCCGATTGACAGAGGAGCTTCGTAAAAGACTATTGACAAAATCGTGCGGATTGGCAACTCCTGCAACGTTTGCAAGGAGTTCGGCTTCGCGTACCTTGCTGCCCTCAAGAAAAGCATAATTGTTATTATCATCTATTGCGTCACTCCCACTTCTGTAGTGATTCGCCTTAGTAGTTAGTTGATTAATCGGTTTCACCTTCACATCAACGGCGGTTGTTTCTACGATGGCGGAACCTCCGCTTGCATCAACTAAAATGTAGGAGTGTCCCGAACAGAACGTTTCACCCTCCAGCCGATGTGAGATTCTGGCCACTGATTCGGTTGAGCCGAGCGCGGCATTCGCGGCTATGTAGATAAGTCCGGATTGGTTTGTTTCCTTGGGTGTAAGGTTGGTTATAGCAAATCCGACACCACAACTGTTGATGCCCTGTTGGCAAGGCCATCCGGCCGTTGTAAGGGCTAGGGTTGACGGACCCTCTAGAGGATCCCTTTGCAATAGGACCAATGCGTCCATTGCCGAAGGATGGCTGTCCCAAGTTCCGTATAGGAATCCCTCAGAGGGGTCAATGGCAGTTGTGCATTCATGGTGTTTGCCTCCGGCAGAAGGAGAGAGCAAATCCAAGAGATCCGTATACCCTCCAGCAACAACCATTTGCCATGGGTGTAGACCAGAAGCTTGCGCCGTCGCCTCGACCTCAGTCGCAATGTTGTGGTCGAATTTACAAACTGTTTCCCAAAGAATCAAGGCGATGTCCCGCACGTCCTCTCGTGATAGAGCCTTATCGGCATCAAGTAAAATGGCAATCCGATGATCGTAGAGATTCCGAATCTTTCGCGTAAAGTGTTGTCCGTGAAGTCGCCCCATATCCTCCGGCTCACCTGAAACCCTAAGGAAAGGTACGTCGCCAGCTCCGCTCGTCTTGATAGGGCTCACCTCACCCACGCCTCCGCATACTCCCAGAAAGCTACTGACAGATCTGGTCCACCTAGATTTTTTAAATGTACGGGGCCGGCTGGGGCAGTAGTATTTATCTCGGTGACATAGCCGTCTATAATATCAACCCCAATAAAATGGAGGCCTCGCTTGACCAACAGTGGTCCTAGCGTCTCACACACGGATGTCTCGCGATTGGTTAGTTCATGCAGGGTAGGTGTTCCTCCCAAGCACATGTTACACCGATGATCGCGGGGCGTAGCCTGCCGGTTTATTGCCCCAACAGCCTCTCCTCCTAGCATGATGACGCGCCTATCGCCATGCTCAACATCGGTTAGATACTTCTGTGCAATTATTGGCAATCCGTCTCGCGCTAGGTAGGAATCAAGTATTGAAAAAAAGTTTCGGTCCGTCGCAGAGCTGATGTAAACGCTGTTACCACAGTAATCATAGAGTGGCTTGATGACAATGTCCTTGTGCTCATCTCGAAACGAAATGATTTCTTCTCGGTTGGTTGAAATAAGCGTTGGAGGATGAAGCCGATCTAATGTAGCAGGCCATAGCTTTTCAGGAAATGTCAAAATTCCTGTGGGCGAGTTTATCGACTTGAGGTCAGGTTCAAGCATCGCCAAGGTGGTGGCAACCGTGTAGAATCGCATGTCAAACGGAGGATCTCTGCGCATGAGGAGCAAATCGAATGAACCAATGGCTTTTGAGCCTAGATTGCTTACGCCCAATGAATCACCTGTTAGAGTCATCGTCTTCATTTTGCCCATCACGACTCCATCACAAATGGAGACATCGTCGTCATGAAAAATGGAGATCTTCAAGTCTCTTCGTAGACCTTCGCGAATCAACGCGATGGTCGTATCTTTGGTGGGGTCCAACGTTTGGAGAGGGGCCATCAGAACGGCTACTCTTAGCATAAGAAGTCATCTCCTCTTTCCGTGAAGCGCTATTCTGGTTGCAGTCTTGGGATCATTGCACATCGTCCGTCCCACCCTGCGCAGGCATGGAATTCATTCCCTCGTCTTGTGGAATGATTTGTTTTGCTTCTTCCCAGCCAATTTCGAAATGCTTGTTTATCACCTGTCCCAACGAGGATTTTTGAGGAATCCGTATGTAATGTCGATCATTTATATTGTGAGGTTGCGCATCGCGGAAGAATTGTAAGAATCCTAGGCAGATCACTTCATCGCTCCGAGCGAAGGATACACGGGGGACTCCAGGATGGACGCGATATTCAAATCGGCTCCGAGCCACATTGTTCTCCCATTTAGCCACAGCGTTTTTGATTGTGTTGTGGTTTTCAAGCACTAACTCTCGATATTCATCAGCGGTGGTAGGCGCAGGAGGGCTGACCGTCCGTGCTGCATCTATCAGGATCTCATCCGATGCCAAGGGATCAATACCGATTATCCGCACATGAACACCTCGCTCGCATGCGTGTAGGACCTTATCCATAGTGTAGAATCCCGAGATTAGTCGAGTACTACCTGTCATCACATCAATGTGTGAGGTAGTCTCGTCAATGATTTGATCCACGAAGTTATTACAAAAGAATCCAGACTCCATGGTAACGGCATCCGAATCTCGGACCACCTTGGTGCTTTGGTCCATCGCCCTGCGCGTACCCCGAATCGCGCCCAGCCTTTGGCTCAGATCATTTGTTAACTCTAACGAATCAGGATCATTCGACTCTTTGAGCTTCGAGATAACACGCTTTATGTCGAATTCAATTTGGTCAACATCAAGCAGTTCTTGGGTGATTCGGCGCTCTTCTTGCTGTGCCTTAGCGACTCTTTGAATTCGGTAAAGAGTAAAAAGTCCGACAATGAGTCCTGCGGTCGAAAGCAAGATGGCAATAATTTCCTTTGTGAACTCCACAATTGACAATTGCACCATCCAACCTCTAGAATCCTTTAGATCGGTCATACATGGGCCATACCTTTTCACCACGCTCAAACTTTCGGATGTTTTCCGCGATTATCTTCGGTCCAATTTCAGGAGATATGTAGCCTGCTGAATGGAAAGTAACAATCACCTTATCCTGCGAGAAGAATGGTGAGGAGGCTGGCAAAGGTTCCTCCCTGAATCCGTCCACATACGCTGCCGAGATATGGCCTTCCTTAATTAATTGAAAGAGGTCCTCATCAACAAGATGTCCGCCCCGCGAGAAATTCATCACGCATCCGCCAGGCTTGATCCGACTCATCAAAGTTCGATCAAGGATGTTTTCAGTTTTCGCTGTTAGAGGTACCAAGCAAATGAGCACATCAAGACCGTCCGCGAATGCAGCAAGTCCGTCCTCGCCCCAGTAATAGTCGTACTCTGGCACGTCACGTGGCGTGGCAGCCCAAACCGACACGTTGTAATCCAATGAGGATAAAGTCTGGGCCACTGTCTTTCCCATCGTTCCGTAACCCATGATGCCAACCCGATAAGAATTGGACGTCTCCATAGTATACCTTTCCCAGTCACCGATGTGATTGTTTTCCAAGATTTGTGGGAAATGCCTATGCCAGGACAATACGCACAAAGCCACAAACTCTCGCACTCGCTGCACCAAATCATCAGAGACCGTTCTGATGACGGGTATATCTTCTCGAAGTTCGTCTAGGTGGACAATATGATCCACTCCTGAACCTACGGAGACACAGGCCTTGAGGTTAGGGAATGTGTTAATCCAGTGGGCATCCGGGCACCAACCGATAACGTATTCAACACTCTCCTTTTCTGGGTTATCGTACCAGGAACGGAAGTTGAATTCTGGTAGCAACTTCGACATTTTTCTTACCCACGATTCAATCAGATGGTCCCCAACTTTGATGGCAATGCATGGTTTTTCGTTCATATGGTATTCCTCCTTTTACAATAGGTGTTAATAGGTGTTACTTGTTCTTGACTGAAAAGTCAAGCTGGCCTCCGCACAACAAGATCCAGCATTTTTATAAAGGAACATAAGGATATTGGCGGAAACCAAAGACTCATCGGTTGTAAGATGTAGGCTCTTAATCGCCTGGTTGCGAACATTGTCTCCAATCTCAGTTTTGCGCTCTTGCAATAGGGCTGTGACATAAGCAGCGTTGAACTCCAGGTGATGTTGAATGCACAGGACATGTAAGGGCGCCAGAAATGCAGCAATCTTTACCTGATTTGTGGAGCCAATAATTCGAGCAGTCGCTGGTAGTTTGGTCACTTCATCGTGATGTATGCCAAGTAGACTGACTCGAGAATTGTAAATCCATGGATTTGGTGCAATGTCTATCTGCTGCACTCCCACAACCCATTCAGCACGTCGTGAAACACGGCCGCCGAGTGCCTGGGCAACAATCTGATGGCCAAAACAGATACCGACAAGTGGAATTCCTGCTTCTATAATCTCACAAATAAAGTCGCGCAGTTTAGATATCCAATCCTCGGGAGTGAAAACATCGAATTGGGAACAAGATACAATCCATGCCTCACAAACGCTTGGAGATAGAGGGAAAATGCCATCCACAACTGCAAACGGTTTGAGGTGAATCGGACTAGGGATCCCCAAGCGGGAAGCGGCAGACTTTAGCATGCGGGTGTACATCACATCATAGTCTCCGCCGGTAATAACCAGATGCTCCGAGAGAACGTGATCGCATTGAAGTAATCCAATTTTCAAAATTAAACCTCATTAGGTGCATTATACAAAGTAAGATATATAAATATGTCGAAAAAACGAGACCGTTACATTGAGAATACCCAATTAGATTTTCGACTTAAAAGTCTATCTCTTTTTTGTTAATTCTACCTGTATATCGGCGATTTCCCAATAGGCAATTTTGTTATAAAAATAAGTTGTTCTATCTATTCAAAAAAATTAATTATATCATTAATGCAAAACTCCTTCATTGGGCCTGTGCCTATTGCAATCGGTTTCACCACAAATAAATAATTATTTACTGATTTTATTCAGACCGGGTCCCGGTTTTGATAGCGATATCAAAACTGCCGCTCCTGAACCCCTCCATGTCAAGAGTGATATATGTATAACCAAGCTCTTTGAAAACACCCACAATATCATCCCTGTGCTTCAGTATAATATGAAGATCATCCCCTGATACTTCAATACGGGCAGTGTCTTCATGGTCGCGTACCCTGCACTGGATGACCCCGAGATCAAAAAGATAATCCTCTGCCGTCTCCACCTTTCGAAGTCCCTGGACGGTAATAGTTCGTCCGTAAGGGAACCTGCTGGACAGGCATGCCAATTGAGGCTTATCCCATATTAATAATCCAAGATACTTTGCCATCTGGCGTATCTCGCTTTTGGTAATGCCAAGGTCTGCAAATGGTGTCAGTATCCCGTTTTCAATCGCTGCCCTGTGGCCAGGCCTGTGTCCTGTTAGTTCTGAAGCATTGGTCCCATCAGCTACAGCCTCCAACCCAAGTTCACTGGCCAGTTTCTTCAATTCCCTGAACAGGCCACTTTTACAGTGGTAGCATCTATCAACCGGGTTATTGGCAAATCCCGGCTCATCCAGCTCATTATAGGGGATAATTATATGCCTGGTACCTAATGATTTTGCTGTACTTTTAGAACTTTCCAGTTCCCGTGCCGGCAGGGTCTGGCCCTCAGCGGTAACGGCAACGCACCGCTCTCCAAGTGCCAGGTGTGCCAGTGCCGCCAGTGTACTGCTGTCCACTCCGCCGCTGTATGCCACAAGCACACCATTGAAGTTTTTGAGATATTCGACCACTTGCTCTATTCTTTCTTTTGTGGAGTGATGACCAGGAACTGTGTTTTCATTCATTGGCGGTATTTTATCTGTCAATGTAGTAAGACTTTTGCCATGTAAGTGACCTTTTGTGTACTGGTTGCAGAAATGGATAAGATAATTGACGTTGCTAAAAGGATACGGAATATGGAGATACGCGGAGCCGGTACCATTGCCAGGGCAGCGGCACAGGCGCTAAAGGACTACGCCCTCATACTTAAAACCACTAACAAACAGGAGTTTGACAATCAGTTATCCAGGGCCGCAGAAATACTTGTATCAACAAGACCCACTGCGGTATCTTTGCCAAATGCTGTCAGGATAGTAATGGCCTATAAGGGAGGATCAGTAGATGAGGCAAGATCTGATCTGGTAAGGCTGGCAGATGAGTTCATATCCGCATCAAAGGAAGCAACCAGGCGCATCGGTCTTATCGGCAGCCAGCGCATAGGCAATGGCGATACAATTATGACCCACTGCAACAGCCAGGCTGCCTTATCAGTAATAGCCGAAGCTCACCGCAGCGGGAAAAATATCAAAGTAATAGCTACAGAAAGCAGGCCCAGGTTGCAGGGTCATTTGACAATTCAACAACTTAACGATCTGGGCATAGAGACCACACTGATCGTTGATTCGGCAGTCAGGTACTTTATGAAGGATGTGGACCTGGTGGTGGTAGGAGCTGATGCAGTGACAGCAAATGGGTCGGTCATCAATAAGATAGGTACATCCCAACTGGCAATGGCGGCCCATGAGAGCAGGACAAACCTGATAGTGGCGGCAGAGACTTATAAATTCAGTCCACACACACTGCTTGGTGAAATGGTAGAAATTGAAGAGCGGGATACAGGGGAGGTTATTGACCCAGAAAAACTATCAGGCATGAAACATGTCAGAGTAAAAAATCCTGCTTTTGATGTCACCCCTTCAAGCTATATTGACCTTATCTGTACTGAAGCGGGAGCTATCTCACCTGAAATGAGCTATATTATCATCCGTGACATCCTGGGATGGGATGTAAGGGATATGCAGGAAATTATAGAAAATTCAAAATAAAATAGAGATGCATAAGATGTATGAGATAAATGAAATGTTTGAGATGAATGAGATGTATATATAATATTGGAGGGAAAAATATGGAGAAAAATATGGAGAAAAATATAGAATTAGAACTTATTGTTGACGGAAAGGATATAACAATAAACAAATTTGTGCAGAAGGTTATTGCAGGTATTGTGGCCGGTGCAGTAGAACCTCTGTCTGGTGTGAAAAAGGACTGGACAGACATTGAATTGACAATTAAGCGGTAATTGTCAGCTCTGTTTATTTGTCAACTCTTTTTATTCGGGATAAGTTTACCTGTTTTGGTATCAAGGGATATTCCGGCAGACCTGAGATAATCTGCTGATCTGCCCTGCCCGTGTATCAGTAGTTCTACCAGGTCATCGGGTTCATCCATATCAGTGCTAACCAAAAAAGAATCATATACATCTACAGTCAGGCCAGCTTCTTCGGCAATTCGCAGGTGGTCAAGGAAACTGGTGCCATAATAATCCACATGGAATTTTTCCGGATTTCGTATCAGCAAGGCATTGGTCCCGCCACCCGAACCGGGAGCTATTACCACATCTGCTGTCATATTTGTAAGTTCGATAATCTGTTTTTCAGTGACCAGCGGCATATCTGCCATGATAATAAGCACTGCACCATCCCAGTGTTCGGCAGACTTTTGGAGGTATTCGTTCAATGCATCGTTCAGGTTTTTCTCATTTAACAGGATATTGATGTTTAATGGAAACTCAGTATTCATGATACTGGAAAATGAAGAATTCAAAATATCGATTTCATCGAATTTCCCTGACTTTTCCAGTGCACTTATGACATCAAATAACATAGAAAGGGCAAGCTTTTGCCTCTGGGTTTCGGAAAGTACTTCTGATAGTCTTGATTTTGCATTCTCCTTTTTGAATGGGATTACTGCTCTTATTGCATCATCGGTCATGGTCTGGAATTATAGACTCACTCTTTCATATTATGTCTGCCGATTTCCCACAGTTCCAGGGCAAGTGATTCGATCTCATCACGGTTCTCAAGCCCATCCAGCCATTTTTTTGGAATAGCGTCAATTCCAAGATAAGCGCCACTGATAGCACCTGTAATGGCAGCAATAGAATCAGTATCCCCGCCTGCATTAACAGCAGAAATTATGGCCCTGGAAAAATCCAGCGGGTTTTTAGAAAAACAATAGAAAGCTGAAGGTACCACATCTTGTGTCATCAGGGAAGTGCCTATTGTGGAGAATGCATTGAGCTCGGGCATATATCTCATTTTTTCAATGGAAAAAATTTTGTTGCCCAGCATAAGGTCATACTTTTTAGCTAAGCTGCCGGCAGTATTTAAAACAATATCAGGGCTGGTATTTGTTATTGCAAGAGAGACTGCAGATGCTACGGCCACTGCACCACCGATGGATTCGGGATGTCTGTGGGTTGGTAATGATGATTCTACTGCGGTTCTTTCGAGTTGTTCTAAGTTATCCGGATTGAGCAGTCCGACCGGGGATATGCGCATTGATGAGCCGCATGTAGGTGAATCACCACCGGATGTTTTCCATGGGATGCCGGATTGTAACCGTTTGCAGGAATCAAGGCTTGTGCGGCCCCAACCTCTATTTAATTCCGGGTGTGATACGATCATTGCATAATGTTCAACGAGCTTCGTTGAGAAAAGCACAGGGTCGAATTTACCAGCTTTTACGATACTGCGTGCAAGGATCAGTGTTTGTTCAGTATCATCAGTATATTGTCCTGGTCTAAGTTTTTCGTTAGGACTTCCTGGCATGCCTGGTCCGTAATCAAACACGATATTGAATTTTTGTTTTATCTCTCCAGGACTCATGCCTTCTGTTTGCATTCCCAGTGCATCTCCCCCAGCATGATCTACAAAAAATATATTCTTCCAGATATAAGGTTGTGTGTGCTTAAATTATTCCCATATTATATATGAATGGAGATATACAATAATATAATCCAAATTTTTATTACAAAGTATCTAAGTTAGCAATCACTCAATAAAAATTTACAATGAAAACTGATTTAAGTTGAAGAAATGAAAATATGTATAAAAAAGTGAGAGATACTGATGATGAATAGCTCTGAAATTTTTGTTCATAGTGGATAAGTCGAAACATATTTATATTAATACTGCGCAAATTAATGTATTAGTTAATCTATTAAATTAAAAAATGTCTTTCAATGGAGCGCATTTTATGGGATCCCTTAAAAGAAAAATCAAGGAACGGTTAGAAAAGTATCTTGAGCTTGATACCGCAGGAATAAGAAATACTCTCTTGAACATTTTCCTTAAAATAAAAGAGGCAACTGTTGATACAATTCATAAAATCCTTTCTAAGAAATATGATGTATCACATAATATGGTAGCATCAATGATAGGCTATGTGCATTCAAAACTGGGGATACTCAGGGCGCGTAAAGAGTCCTACAAGACACCAACAGTATATACGCTAAAAGAAGATTACGCAGAATTGGTGAAATCGGCATTAATAAAACCTATGCCTACTTGAGTATCGCCTGGTGTTAACGTTTTATTGACAAGTAAAATCCCAATAGCGAAGCATGGAATAAAATAAATGACACTTGTAAAAGAAGCCCCAAGAACCTCAACAACAATAATAGTACGCTCAGAATCAAATACCCGGATAAGCCGTTCCCGGGATCCCTATTATAATCTTATGCGGCGTATCTTCCAGGAAGAAAGAACGGCAGCAAGGGGTCAAAAATTTCTTATACTTGTAGAAGAACGGCAAAAAAACAAAGACCCTGTAAAAACAAATGAATGGAAAGAGATCGCAGAAGAGTTAGGTGTGGGAAAAGCTTCATTCTATTCAATGAGGAACAAACTACTTGGAGCTGGCCTTATAAGCAATAAGAACGGTGAATACCGACTTTCCGGGCAATTCAGCAAAGACCTTAAGGACATGGCAGAATGGTGGTGGAGTGCCGTATTGAAAAATGACCCCGAAAACCTTTAATCGATCATATTTTCAATCTCATTGTTCAATTGGATAATTTTTTCAATGATATTTTCCTTTCGCCCTTTTTTTCTGAGGATTTCCACCTTTTCTGAAATAGAAACTATAGAATCATCCTCAACCAGATTATCTGCATGGGCCACGATCTTTTCTTCCAGAGTTGAAGGAATATAGTTATCCGGCGGCAGACCCAGCAAAACAGTTTCCTCTGGCATTATTCCTGCACCTATATGGGTCCTGATAATATCGACTATCTTATCATCAAGCCCGAAATCCTTTGCCAGAATGACCCCTTCCACACCATGCCTTATGTCGTGTGTTCGTGACCGGCCGATATCGTGAAGTATTGCTCCCATCTGCACAAGTTCGATATCTACGGCATACCCGTTTTGATGGATTTTCTCAGCCAGTTCCCTGGCACAATCTGAAACCACTCTGCAGTGATTTATTACACTGTCACTGCATCCGGCCAGCCTAAGCAATTCATTAGCAGCGTTTTTATCAGGTATCAAGCTTATGTCAACTCATTGATCCGCTTTTTCAAGGTCTGCCTGATAAGTTCATTATCCTCAAAGATCACATCCTCAGCACAATTGGGACATAAGAACTCTAACTCAGCCACAATATCAAATACGAATCGACCACAGTTGTTCTTGCAAACATAGAACATATTATCATTTTCAAATTCAAGCTTGGTCGTGAGATTTCGAATAAATTTTTCAGTTTCAGCTTCAAGCAATTCATTAATGCCATTAAGATCTATCTTCCACAAGTATGTAAGCCAGCCACTGTCCTTATTCCTCTCACGTCTGTAAGTGGCAAGCCTGTTCTCAAAAAGAATGTAAAGGGTTCTCCGTACAATGTTTAACGGGACATTCGTTATCTCGGCCACCCCATCATCAGTAATCTCCCCATCAGGCATGTTCAGGACAACGTCCATTCCTTCTTCTCCAACCAAATTCAATAAAAGACCTTGAATTACCGGATCATCCAGGTTTACCAAAATTATTCACCTAAACCCTAATTGTGTGCTATAAAGACATTAAACTTCCGAGTGAGTATCTTCAATAATATCAGTTAGACCATTAACAAGCTGCTCTGCCTGACTGACAACTTCCATCCTGCTGTTGCCTTTTAATAAGAACGATACTACAGGTTCATCCTTTTCACACACAGTTCCTTTTGAAGGAACATCGGCAGCCGTACCCTCATTATAACATTGCACTAAATAATCATATACCCTTTTTTCCACCACAAGCCTTCGCGGGGCAAAGAATATGGTCTTGATGGAAAAGCACTGGCTATCCCCGCACACGGGCAGCTTTCCCTTGAAAGATCCATGGTGCAGCCGGAATATGTTGAGTCCTGTTGACCGCTCAACTGTATCGATGCTACCCTGGAACCGGGGGTTAACCTCAAGGACAACAGGTCCTTTGTCAGTTATTATGAAATCCACCCCGTTCGAGCCGACCAATGCCAGTTCCTTTGCCAGGTTCATAGAGGTTTCACGCATCCAATCATTGTATTCAGATATATATGGTGTGATGTTACCACAATATGCGAAAGGCATCCCTGTGAGTGTATCAATCCCGGCAAGCTGTTCATTAACAGCAATAGCAACAGCTTTTTTACCTGTAGATATAATAGATACGCTTGTTACAGTGCCTTTAATGTATTCCTGGAGCAGGTATTGTCCACTGTCAAGCACGTTCATTGCCATTTCAAGGTCTTTTAGATCAATTACCAACCTGTTTTCCATTCCACCGGCCCCGACCCTTGGTTTTATAATGGCCGGATAGCCACCAGTCCAGTCTTCAGGAGTTTTAAGGGAATCAAGTGGAACTGTAAAAGGGTGGGGCAGTTTCAGGATCTTTAACTTCTTTGCCAGCCAGGCCTTGTCAGAAATGTTAGTAAAGATATGGGGGGGATTATTGAGTACAGGAACATTTCCGGTTATTTCTTCGACCCAGTTACCCAGGTGTTCGAACCCGGGCCCCAGTACAATAAAATCAACAGGGAGAAGCGTCCTGAAAAGTGGTATAAGTTCTGGTAGGTCCAGATCATGGACATCGGGCATGTCGTGAATTACTGACCTGTCAGAGCAGACTTTCAGGTCCACATCATTGAACCTGCCCAGTGTATATACCGTATACCCGGCCCGGCTTGCAGAACAGGCGATGTGGCGCGTGTTGACCCCTATTACCAGAACCTTCATACTTGACCACTGGCTCACTGCAGGATACTGGCAGCCTCTGCTGCTGCTCCGGAACGACCGATAATTGTGACATGGTCACCGTCTTCAAGTATAGTGTCCCCATGGGCGATAATAGATTGATCCCCACGCCGTACCAGCACGATAAGACTATTTTTCGGGACCTCCACGTCTTTTATAGCCTTGCCTACGATCCTGGGATTGCTGATTATTACCTCTATGATATCGCCTTCCGTACCTACTTCGCACATGGTGAAGAGGTCATGGCGTCCGACCATGTTCTCAAGAATAATGGCTGCGGAATTTATAGGACTCATTGACCTGATCCCCATTTCAGAGAACAGCGGGATGTTGTTCTTTTCGTTCACCCTGGCAACCAGCATGTTACTGGAAAAACCGAATTTACTTTTCGCTATCTGGCATGCCAGCAGGTTAACATTATCCTTGTCCGTGGTTGCTACTATATATTTAGCATGCCTGATGCCAGCCTTTTCAAGTACATTCAGGTCATTGCCGTCGCCCTGGATTGACTTTATTCCCAGTTCCATGACCAACCGGCAGTTATCCTCATCAGTATCAACTATTACCACATTCTCACCTCGTTTATCAAATCTCTGGGCGAGCTCCCTGCCCACCCCTCCTCCTCCTATGATCAATATCTCCATTGGTATCACTCCTAATTTTCTTGCAAGGGTTCCGGCAAAGATGCCGGGCAGCAGGACCGAGAAGATCACAGTCAGGAATACCAGTCCTACAAGCACATCCACCCCGTCTGCAGTACCGTTTAATCCCTTAATCCGTATGGCAAAGTAAGTAACCATGGATGCAGGTACAACACCACGGGGAGATATAACTGAAATAAAGGTTTTTTCCTTAAACGATAGCATGGAACTAACTGTAGATGCCATGATCGCTGTGGGCCTGATTACAAATAATAATACCAGGATCACTGCAACACCCATCATGCCGATATTCCAGATATATTCAAAACGTATCATGGCGGCCAGAAGAATGAAGATTATGGAAAGCAGTATTATTACCAGGTCACCCTTGAACTCCTTTATAGATTCTTTGTGGGCAATTTCTGTGGAACCAATGATCAGGCCAAGTATGGCCACGGCCAGTATTCCGGAACCTTCCCCGAATATCTCGGCAAATGTGAATGTAAGCAGTACCATTGTCAAAGTGAATAGACGAGCATACTGGGCTGTGATCATGGAAAAGTTTTGCAGGATATATGCAAGTACTATTCCTCCGAACACTCCAAGAATCGACCCCATGCCAATTTTGATTGCCATGTATCCCAGTGCACTTATCCCGGATATGTCCAGTAGTATCCATTCAAATATCAATGCTGCCAGAATTACACTGATGGGGTCGTTGAGTACGCCCTCTGTTTCAAGTATCTTGCTGATCTTCTGGTTTACGTGGATTTGCTTTACCAGTGGCGTTATAACCGTGGGACCGGTGGCACAGACCAGTGCACCGAATAACATAGCCATGCCTGGCTCTATTTCAAGAAGATAATAAGCTGTGATCGATGCTCCGGTGAATGTGATCAATACTCCGATGGTTATTATGTTAAGAATGTTCCTCTGGAGTGTCCTGATATGTTTGACATTTATCTGCAGTCCACCATCGAATATTATTATTGCCACGGAAAGCGCAACGATGGCTTCCAGTTCATTTTCAAAACCGGTCATATCCACTATTTCCAGTCCTTCCGGTCCCAGGATTATGCCGAAAAGGAGCAGGAAAACTATACTGGGCATCTTCAGGAGCTTGCCTAAAAGCTGGGCTCCAATACCCATTAAAAGGACGACTGCCAGGATGCCAAGAATATATGTGGCTTCAGCCATCCTTTAAGTCACCTTTTAAGTTTTTCAGTTAATATTTTAAAAGAATTTTGCAGCACTTTCCACAGCCCTGGCTAAAAGTTCAGCTCCTTTTTTGATATCCTCAAGGTCTACTATCTCTACAGGGGAATGGATGTATCTTGAAGGTACACTTATTACTGAAGATGGAATGCCGCACTTGGTCAAGTGTATGGCTGTTGCATCTGTGGTCCCGCCGTCAGCCACTTCAGGCTGGATGTCGATGTTGTGCTGTTTTGCGGTCTCTTTTAACCATTTGATGACCTTTTCTGTGGCAATGAGTCCCCTGCCTCCAGCATCGGATATGGTGATCGCCGGACCTTTTCCCATTTCAATTGCGCTGTGCTTTTTCTCTATACCTGGGTGGTCACCTGAGACTGTTACGTCAGTGACCAGGGCCAGATCAGGGTCAAGACCGAAAGCACTGGTCCTGGCACCTTTAAGGCCGACTTCTTCCTGGACTGTACCCACTGCATATACTGTTGATTTCACATCCAGTTCACTTATGATGCGCATGGCCTCGATCATGAGCACGCAGCCAGCCCTATCGTCAAATGATTTGCCTGTGACCCTGTTATTGGCAAGGCGGGCATACTCGCGGTCCAGGGTGATGGGGACTCCTGGGATCACTCCCATGGCTTCGGCATCTTTGTCGTCCTTGGCACCAATATCAATGAACATGTTTTCGGCTTCTACCATTTTTTTGCGTTCTTCGTCCTTCATTGCATGGGGTGGTTTGGCCCCGATGACGCCGTGAATATCTCCTAATTCGGTATGGAGTATTACCCGCTGGCTGTGCAGGGTCTGGTCGAACCAGCCGCCCAGTTTTACGAAATGGACGAATCCTTTGTCATCTATGTACTTGGACATTAATCCTATTTCGTCCATATGTGCCGCTATCATGATCGAAGGAGAGCTGCCGTTGCGTGTTGTGATGAGGTTGCCAAGCTTGTCAACTTTGATATCGTCAACGTATGGTCTTAGTTTGTCTTCGAGTAGTTGCCTGACATTGCCTTCGTAACCGGAAACTCCATGAGCATTTGAGAAAAGTTGAAGATTTTTGTTTATCTGTTCCATATAATTCACCTGATGTAAGTGTAAAATGGGTTTTTCAAGATTTAAAGATTATCCTTGTTTGGTGTTAAAATATCTTGGCTGTGGAGTTAACTCTTTTTTGAGACTTTTTATTATTTCCTGGAATGTTTATAGCCACAGAGAACACCGAGAGCACAGAGATAACGGTAACGCCCTGTGTGCATCTGTAGCTTAAAATGGCATAAATTATATATTTCAACAATTGGCGGCAACAATTCAATATACACAGACGATGCAACCTGAAATCCATATCTTAAAAAAAACTTGAAAATGATACAGTGTCCCTTTTTATATTTAGAATCAGGAATCACCTATCTTTTCCAGATATTCGTTTAAATGGTTTTGAATTTTTCGTATATCTTCAGTATCAGGCAGGGTGGTAATGATTTTCTCAATGATTTGCCTTTGGTGAATGTAAAGAAATGTCCGGGTAAAATTAATGTCAAATATCCAACCCAGTTGCAGGAGTTTCATATCATTATATGTTTTCAGAGCATGGGAATTTGACACCCGGTTGTTAAGGATATCTTCAACAAAGCAAAGTGAATATCCAGGTGTATCAGGAAGTTCAAGCTCCAATGCAGGGTTGCGATGCTTATGACGTTGTGCATAATAAGTTGTCACAACCCGCCATATATCCAGTTTGTCCGCATCCCGTAATAATTTTGAATACAGCAAACAATCAGGTTTTTCATCTGCGGGGTTGGGAAGTTTACGTACATTATGATATCCTATGGCTTTAAAAGCGATAGAGCGTTGTGTTTTTGTGAGCCGGCTTAATACGTTTGTTTCTTCTAAAACCTTCAGCCCGAGAGTTGCGTGGTTTTCCGATACTTTATCATTGAAAGTGCCATAGGTCCTGAATTGTTCAAAGCGACCTATGTCGTGAAATAATGAGATAGTCTCAGCCAGACGAAGTGCATTTTTATTGAGGTCCAGGGCTTTGCCTAACTGAAGGATCTCCTTACAAACACGTAATGAGTGTTCTTCTTTAAGTCTGATATTCTCCTGGATTTTTGGATCTTTAGAGTAAAAACCTTTTACGTAGTTTTGAAACCATGAATGGAAAAAGGCAGTGTCGATAGTATTCTCTATTATGTTTATCCCTCTTGTTGTTTAGCTGTTTTTTTCTACACTTCTGCCTTAATCTCCTGGCCGACATTGATATGGTGGACTATGTAAGATACACTTATTATATTTGCTATAATTTTGCGAGTGTATGTCTTAGATCAGATTGGGCGTGTGGTCTGATGTAGTTTTGTAGGGCCAGCTGCCCTCTACCTGGCTGTATGCGCTGACCCGGGGATGGGCTTCAGGGATATCCGTTTCCTGGCATATCTGCCGGCGGGTGGAGGGCGGTAATTTTGAAATAGTGTCATCATTACTATGACAAGTATTATAGAATTATTAATATAATTTCCAGTGGAAATGAGGGGCTACTCACGGAATATAATTAGTTATCTTGCAATATTTTCACACAAAACCCTAAATATATACAGCCATTTACCCAAGCGCCAATCAGCAGGATACTAAGGACTTACTGTAGCTGGCCAGGGGATATCTGGGACGGTCAGACAGCTGCCGGTGCGATCAGGGCTGCGTTGTAAAGCTGGCTGCCTTCTGCCTGGCTGTATGCGCTGACCCAGGGTTGGCCTTCAGGGATATCCGGGTCCTGGCATATCTGCCGGTAAGAGCTTCGACCGGATATCGAGGCTGCCGGGCTTAAAGGTGTGTGCTGCATGTCCAGCTTTCGGTTGATTGAGGGGCTGCCGCCGGGTGGGGGGCGGTGGAAAATATAGGTCACGAGTATCTGCCCGGGGTCTGGGTAGTCATTCAGATGATCTGGATTTATGTCCAGTGGAAATAAGGGGCTACTCACGGAATATAATTAGTTATCTTGCAATATTTTCACGCAAAACCCTATACATATACAGCCATTTACCCAAGCGCCGATCAGCAGGATACTAAGGACTTACTGCAGCTGGCCAGGGGATATCCGGGTCCCGAGATATCTGCCAGGTAGAAGCTCCGGCCTAATCCCAAGACTGTCATGCTTCAAGGTGTATGCTGCTGGTCCGGTCTTCGGTTGATTGAAGGGCTGCAAGCGGGTGGGGGGCGCTGCCCCCCTGCCTGCCTGCCTGCATGTCTTGATGTAAAGCCACGATTTATGGGGCATTACAAGAAAACTGTTAAAAAATTTATTAAAGATGGGATTGATTCAGGAAAATATAATAAGATTAACAATTAATAATCTTTAATGTAAATAAATCCATTAGAAAACAGGTGGTAAGTATTATGGAATATTCTGAAATGTCAAAAAAATTAGTAAATATCCTGAAGTTAAATGGAAAACCAATCGCAGTTTCGCTTTTAACAAGAAAAGAAGACATTCCTGAAGGAATGGAAGAAATTAAAGAACCAGTTAGATATTGTCAAATGTTACAAAATGCCAGGTTCAATGATGCAATAACATTAGCAGCCGAAGAACAACACTCATGTAAAGGGGGCGCGGCTGCCATTGGACTTCGAGATTATCCTGAAAATATCTCAAGCGGGGCACTTTATTATAATAAACTCGGTAAAGAAATATCCCTCGGCATTGCCAAGCGAGTGGTAGATAATATGCCCAGGCCCACACCCGGGTCAATAGTCAACACCATAGTTGCCCCGCTTGATAACACTCCTACACAACCCGATGTTATAGTGGTTATGACTGATGTTCTTGCTGCAAGACGCATCGTTCATGCCGTGATCTATAGACACGGCGGACGGGTGACCTCAAACTTTGCAGGCATCCAATCAACATGTGCTGATGCTACAGGTTCGCCTTATACAACTGGTGAATTAAATGTCTCTGTTGGCTGTGATGGAGCTGCTAAGAATGCAGGTCTTAAAGATAGTGAATTGGTTGTTGGCATCCCAGCAGAACTATTAGAAGATATTGTGAATATTTTAGATTCCAAAGCGCAAGAATGGGATGACTGGATGAGGTCTTAACCCCATATAAAAATATAATAATTTTCAAATTTCTAAAAACTGAATAATTCCGACATGCTTAACATGAGATTGTCGGTAAACCTTTATTCGAAGAATTTCAGAAATCTCACTTACATGACTGACAACTATATTCCACTTCACCTGTACCACGCCAACCAGTGCGACCCAAAGAAATGCACAGGTAAAAAACTGGCCAGGTTCGAACTTGCCCACCTGCATAAGACACCACGCAAGCTGCCGTCAGGCGCCATATTCCTAAATCCTATGGCGCAGCAGGCACTTTCCCCTGCAGATAATTATAACCGGGGCATTATTGTATTAGATTGCTCATGGGAAGAAGTGGAACGAATCTTTCCCATGTTGCAAAGGCTTCGCCTTGAACACCGGGCACTGCCGTACCTGCTGGCTGCAAACCCAGTTAATTTCGGTAAACCTTTCAAATTGGGAACAGTGGAAGCTTTTGCTGCCGCACTATATATCCTTGATCATAAAAAGCAGGCAGAAGATATCCTGAACAAGTTCAAATGGGGACATACATTCCTGGAATTAAACCGCGAACCTCTGGACGCTTACTCAAAGGCCAGAAACAGTAAGGAAGTAGTAAATATCCAGGATGAATTTATGTGATCACAATACTCTTGTTGTGGTTTCCAGTTTGATGCCTTCGGGAGTGATGTCAAAACTGATGGATTTGTTTGGTACGATCATGCCCCGCATCTTTCTAATAACAAGACCACGTTCGATCTGTGACCCCCTTTCCTTAACATAGAATTCAATCATACCATCTGTCAGGTATTTGACCGTATTTAACGTAATATCATCATGCAGTCCCGCACCAATCACTATCAGGTGTATACCACCAGTTAGTTTGCCAATGGTTGACATAAGTTCAATGACCTCGATCACACTGTTTAAACCATATGCCCTGAGGAAATAAGAAATAGAATCGATGACCCCTCTGTATTTGGCCTCATGATTCTGGCTGACAGTGGTCTTTAACTGATTAAGCGGATCGAATCCAGCCTTAAGGAACTCCTTTGCAGACATCCTACTACGCAGTTCCGGAGGGAGGATATTGATAAATCTTGGTGTGTATGCATCAACGAATTCGACCTTATTCATTACTTCATATTTGCTGACATCCCACCCAAAATGATTCATGTCAGATTTGACCTCCGCAATTGAACGATCAGAAGAAAAATAAAAGGCAGATTCACCACTATTAAGTCCACCATACAAGAATTGTTTTGTAAAAATCTCTGCCCCGGCCCCTGATTCGGCGATCAACAGGAGTGTTGTCCCGGGAGGTATACCTCCACCTAACTGCACATCTAATCCCAATATTCCAGTGGTTACAAGTTGATTATCTGACGGGTCAAAACTAAAATCCATGGTAATACTCTCATTCAATATTTAATGATATAATATAATAAAACGATATGATATTTTAATCTTGATACAGATATATAAAATTATTGACTATTAACCTTTTTGGATATTAAATTCAAAGACCGTGTGCCAGCTTAGGTGCAATGATCATAAATAACAGTGAGGCCAGCATGAGTAATGCAAATCCTGTAGCAACCTTTCCTGCAATCACACCCATACGTTCTTCTTTACCGAACAACCGTGCCAGGATGGAATGAAGAGTGTCCCTGAACACATGCCCTCCGTCAAGGGGCAGCATGGGCAGGCAGTTGAACAATCCCACATAGAAATTCATCCATCCTATCCAGAGCAGTGAATTGGCAACCCAGAATACGCCCACACCCAGTGGTACGGCCCACCCTATGGGTTCATAGAACATATAGATCGAGGTATTGAAACCCGCGAAGCTTCCAATGAAGGGATTAGGGAAAGGCAATACTAATAATATGACCCAGCCAACCACGCCTGTCATCATATGCGGTATCATCTGAAGGAAATGCAGCAGTTCCCTGGCAGGGTATTCCCCTACAGAGACCCCGATGGACCTTGATATAACTAAAGTCGAAAAACCGCTGATACCTATAAATCCCTTTTCTCCATCTGCAGGATGACTGGCCAGGGTAATAGAGTAATTGATCTGCTCATTGTCAACGATGGTGTAAATTATTATTTCCTGGCCTGATGTGGTGTTTGCCATAAAATCAGAGAAATCCTGGGTATCATATATTGGCACATCATCGATCCTGGTAATTATTGTGTCCTCCACAAGTCCGGCTTTTTCACCAGGCATCCCGGGAACGATCTCATTGAATTTTACTCCGCTGATGATACCACTTTTCTCAATATCAGGCTTCAGCAGCACTTCACTGGTCTTGCCATCTTTTTTGATCCCCATCCTGAAGACTTCACCAACAGGAAGTGAGTCAATATGTGTGTGGAAAACCGATCCGTTCTCGATTTTTTTATCGTTTATGTGGGTTATCACTGTCATCTCAGTCAATCCGATATCATCTGCAGGTGATCCGGGAACCACATCAGTGATCACCACATTGGACACTGGTGCAATGCTGCCTATCACAATGAAAAATAGTACGAACGCCACAAATGCAGTAACAAAATTCGCCATTACACCGGCTGTCAGTATCCTGATCCTTTGCCTGCGAGTGGCAGTCTTCTGGTCTGATGTTGCACCATTTTCGCGCCCTTTATCCTTATCCCTTATCCCGAACAGTTGTTCTTCATCGGGTTCTGCAAACCCCCCGATCGGTATCAGTACAAGGATAAGCCCCATTGACTTGACCCTGATATCCTCGGCCTTGCTCATAATAGCATGGGAGAATTCATGCACCACCAGGGTAACGATCAATCCGATTATGCCCCAGACAACAGGGATGAATTGATTTATACCCGGAATTAGGAATATATTCCTGAGTTCATGTATCTCACTGGGGGCTGGCATGGTCTGTTCATATAACGAGGTCACCATCATAATATCAGAGAATATGATCAGTGCGAACATCAAAAACATTCCCAGTAACATAAGTGGAATGCCTGCATCCCCGAATACCCTCCAGAAACCCTTTACGCTGGCAACCCTGTCAAGGAATTTCTGTCCCTTAGTAGTTCGTATCATTAATAGCGGGCCATGGTTGTCGATATTGAACCGTTTGAGTATCCCGTACTGCTTCAGGATCAGTATGGATTGCCAGTATACTGCAAATATCAGCAGGATCTTCCAATAGGATTCAATAAATGATAAAAAAGGGTTTACCTCGCTCAAATAAAAGGGTCTCCATATTAGATATTATTATTAATCATAAGTTTTTTAAACTTAAATATATAGTTTAAGGTTGGATTATCATGTTCTCTATAGTATATATCACCACTGGCAGTATGGAAGAGGCAAAACAGATTGCAAGGAGGCTTGTGAAGGAAAAGCTTGCGGCATGCGTAAATATGTTTCCGATTACATCTATCTACAGGTGGGACGGTGTCCGGGAGGATAACGAAGTGGCCATGATCATCAAGACCACATATGAACAGCTTGAGAACATTGAAATCATGGTAAAGGAAATGCACAGTTATACTGTACCGTGTATAATTTCATTCAGCATTGACGGGGGTTCAAGGGATTACCTTGACTGGATCGATGATTGCGTGCTGCCGGTTAAAACAATAAGAAGAGATGATATCCCAAAGGATGACATTTCAAATTGAACCGGTTCATAGTTCAAATGCAGGCATCTCTCTTACAGGGCCGACCATCATATCCCTGAAACCATTTCTTAAGCCTAACGGGAGAGATGTTTCATTATTGATCTCTGAAACAACCACACCAACTCGTTTCATTGTTTCAGCAAGCCCTCTTTGACTGAATGCCCCAACACGTTCGTCCAGTACATCTTCATTCGTAAAAAACGGGATGTAGGCAATCTTTACTCCTTGCCTGAGCATCCTGCTAAGATAATAAAGCACGTTTACCTGTATCTCCATGTCATCGATCAGGATATTAGTGCCGGTATAGGGCAATCCTCCACCCAGGATGAAAAGAAACCTGTTTCCCGGACGCATCTCCCATTCTAATTGCAGCAGTCTTGCAAGCCCCATATCCAGCCTGCACAGCCCCTTCCCTTTCAGGCCCAGCAACTGTTTATAGGGCAATTGCCACTGGTTAAATGGTCCGTCTGCTTCATCCCCATAAACAACAATATCTATCTCATCTGCTTCCCTGCCAACACTCTCAAGTATCGAGATAGCGGCTATCTTCACAAGATTCTGGGGTGCATATTTTGGCTTAACTTCCTCATCTGTTTTTTCAGCTTGCCACTCTGCTGTCATCTGGGCCGAGTTATCTATAAGTATAGCCAGGTTGTTCCGCTGCTTATCCTTTACGTGCATCCTGGAAACAATTGTGTCAAAACGCCGTCCGTGTATACAAATATTCTGGACCGTGTGGTCAATACTGATAATACCGGTCCCGTTATAGGGCTGGTAAGCAGTCCTCCCGATCAATGGCTGCATATAGAAATTGGTCTTTAAATAAAGATTCCCGATATTTCCGCATTCCCTGACAAGTGAATTGAATGTAAGGGAATTGGGATGTTCCATGTATGAAGTGCAACGGACAGTAAGTTCGCCTTCGAGGACAGGCTCATTCATTTCAGGTTTATCTTTATTTTTTCTTTTGAACATTTATTTCACAATTTATTCCCTATAGCAAGAGCGATCTCCTGCACAAGATTTATGGAATACTGGTCGGTTTCGTCAGCTATAACAATTCCCTGGTGCATGGCAGCATCTGTGAATGTATGCTTGATATCAGAACCCTGCTTGATGGACAGGTCACAGTACCGTGCCATTTTTATTACGCCATCAGTAGAAAGCCCCTGTGGCAGGCTCCTGTCCTTTTTCCATGCTTCCCTGGTCTGTTCGGAAAATTCCAGTACCGCTTCTAAAATCTCTTCAGGAAGCATGGGAGTAATGTTCTTGATCACGTTTCGTTCTGTGGTTTTGGTGGCATAACCAACATAGATGGGAATAAAACGCCTCTTCAATGCGGCACTGAGCTTGAAAGTACCTTCATCGCCGAAATTGGATGTAGTTATCAATATCCATTCCTTTGGTTTTTTGAGTATTTTTTCCTGGAACTCAAGAGGTAACGAACCGGTAGATAATAACAGGAACAGGCCGGAATATGCAGTACTGGGAGCCCGTGTAAACTCGTCGATCAGCAGGTTGCGCCCTGATTTCAATGCCCTGGTCATGGCACCTTCTTTATATGTGAACCGCTCTGCCAGTTCAGGATTGCCTGACATTGCCAGTGGATGGAATCCACCGATCATGTGATATTCGGTCATCCCTTCCGAAGCCTCGATCTTAATATAACTATCCTCGCCGTTGCCAAGACTTGTCAGGATATGTTCTGCAATGGTAGTCTTACCGTTGCCTGGAGGGCCGTAGAACATAATGGGGTAACCCAGTTCGATGTACCTGAGTGCTCTTAGTATGGCCTCGTCCTGGCCTTTTACTTCACAATTTTCAAGTATTCTAAGATAATCTTCTGTAGTTAACATTCTGTATACCTGCCAGATAGGGGGATAAATTCATCCAATTGAATCTTCAGTTCACTTAAAAGCAAATTCGGATTCCCTTTCTATCAATTTCAGGAGTTCCGTTGCTTCTTCTTTGGAACCAATATCATATTTGGATCTCAGGAAATCTACCTGTTCCCTGTAAGTCCCGATCTTCTGGGCAGCCACGAGCCTGTTGATCTTGCCCTTGCCAAACTCTTTCTTAAAGCTCTTCATGTCTTTGATCACGTCTTTGAAGGGATCATATTCTTTTTTAGCTTCAGGTATTGTCTCTTTTTTCGTTGTGATATATGTAATGGTTCCATCTCTTGCAATCTCTTTTTTCAAATTGAAGGCATGTAGGGCAAATTCATAAGCATTGAATACAGCAACTATCAGTATCACATTTGGAAGGATATAATAATATCCTGTGGAAAGAGCGAACAATATTAGGTCGTCACTATTATTATCAATAAACAATTTCAGTGAGAATGTCTCCAGAGTAGTGTCACCACCAGTCAATGCATAGTATGTCAACAGACCGATCACAATGTATACGGGCACGGTCAATATGGCACCTTTGATAACCCTGAAAAACCTTTTTTCGATGGATAATGACATATTATCAATGGTTGATGTCAATGACCTGACCCAAAAGGATGGGATCAAAGACCAGAGCACGATCAGTACTAAGAGTATGTCAAGCCTGGAGTTCACAAATTCCAAGCCCTCGAAAGCCACAGAGAATATTATTACCCCGATTCCCATAGAACCGAAAATCACGCCATTTTTTTTACCATCGATCAGGGCCACAAGGACGGCGATAGCATTTGCAATGGCAAACAATGTTACGGGAATAAAATCCTTATAGAATAGTTCAGCATATACCGGAGCTAAATAATTTTCTTGTGCAGCATACATCAAATGTAAATAGGATCCATGGTAGGTTGCGCCTATTATCCAGAATGTAGCAAAACCGGCAATTACATACATAAGACTCTTAACTGTCGTGTCTTTGATATACCGGATAAGTGAAACACTGGATGCCGAAATTAGTAACAGTCCAATAAAAAGAATCACTTTGAAAGGTGTAACAGGATTATTTGAAATAATCATGTACGGAATTACCAATCCTAACATTGTAAATATAAATACTGTAAGTATGGGAATAATACTGTATATCCCCTTCATTTCATTATTATCTTTAATATTATTTTCCAAATAAATACCTCACAAGTAAATAATTAATAATATAATATGCCATTTCCATGATAATTATGATAATGCTGTATTATAATGATATATTAGAGAGTGTTAATTATATTATAAATGTTTTCTGTGATAAAGCATAATAATTTCGGATATTTGATGCAACTTTCCATTAGCAGTGCAATATTTTATAAAAATCTATTAAACAAAAGTTTTTTATAGAACTACAAACACTCAGTAGCACCTAATCTATTAGGAGGTTAATCAGATTATGGCAGCACAATTAGGTGGACAGCCGATATTTATATTAAGAGAAGGAACTGAACGTTCCAGGGGCAGGGAAGCCCAGAACAATAACATTATGGCAGCCAAAGCAGTAGCCAATGCCGTGAGGACTACTCTTGGTCCAAAGGGCATGGATAAGATGCTTGTGGACGGCCTTGGAGATGTAGTAATAACCAATGATGGTGTTACGATCTTAAGAGAAATGGATATAGAGCATCCTGCAGCCAAGATGGTGGTAGAAGTAGCCAAGACCCAGGACGATGAAGTGGGTGACGGCACCACGACTGCCGCTGTACTGGCAGGTGAGCTCCTTAAGGTGGCAGAGGACCTGCTGGACCAGAATGTACATTCCACAATTATTGCCAGTGGATACAGGCTGGCAGCCGACAGGGCATCTGAAATACTGAAAACCATTGAGAGAACAGTAACAGAGGACGATGAAGACCTGCTGTTGAAGATCTCTGAAACTGCTATGACGGGTAAAGGCGCTGAGAGTTCCAAGGATAAATTGTCAAAACTTGTGGTCAAGGCAGTTAAATCCGTTGTCGAGATAGAAGGCGGCAAGAAAGTAGTTGATATTGATAATATCAAGATCGAGAAAAAGGTCGGCGGCAGCATTGAGGATTCGGAACTGATCGAGGGCATGGTCATTGATAAAGAGCGTGTGCATCCTAATATGCCTAAAGTGGTGAAAGATGCAAAGATAGCCATGATCAGTGAACCTGTGGAGTTCAAGAAGACCGAGGTGGATGCAGAGATCAATATCACATCCCCTGACCAGCTCCAGTTGTTCCTGGACCAGGAAGAAAAAATGCTTAAGAACATGGTGGACAAGATCATCAATTCCGGCGCCAACGTAGTGGTCTGCCAGAAAGGTATTGATGATATGGCACAGCATTATATGTCCAAAGCCGGGATCCTGGCTGTAAGGCGTGTCAAGAAGAGTGACATGGAGAAATTATCCAGGGCATCAGGCGGTGCAGTGGTCACAAATATTGACGAGATCTCAGAATCAGACCTGGGACATGCAGACCTGGCAGAAGAGAAGAAGACAGGCGGTGATAGCATGCTTTTCATCACCGGTTGCAAGAATCCCAAGGCAGTAAGCCTTGTTATCCGCGGCGGTACAGAACATGTTGTGGACAGTCTGGAACGCGCACTTGAAGATGCACTGCGTGTGGTCGGAGTTGTTATCGAAGATGAGAAACTGGTGGCAGGCGGCGGCAGTCCTGAAGTAGAACTGTCCCTCAGGCTGAATGAGTATGCTGCCACATTAAAAGGCAGGGAACAACTGGCAGTAAATAAATTCGCAGATGCAATAGAAGTCATCCCCCGGACCCTTGCAGAAAATGCAGGACTGGACCCCATCGACATGATGGTAGAACTGAAGTCCCAGCATGAAAAAGGTAACAAGAATGCAGGTCTGGACGTATACACCGGTGATGTCATTGACATGATGGACAAGGGTGTTGTTGAGCCTCTAAGGGTAAAAACCCAGGCAATAAACAGCGCTACCGAATCGGCTGTCATGATACTGAGGATCGATGATGTCATTGCATCCACAGGCGGCGGAGAAGGCGAGATGCCACCAGAGATGATGGGCGGCGGTATGCCACCTGGTATGGGCGGAATGCCCCCTATGATGTAAGTGTAAATATACAATAAAGCGTACCCTGCGGGGTACGTTCAATTCATTTTTTAACTTTTTTAAACTATTCAACCCTTCTCTCATTTCGCGCAACTCATTTTAGTATCCTTATTTTGCATTCTTGTGCAGTACTAATATTCAGTACAGGTAATATTATAATGTAACAATTACCATTATTTACCGGATGTATAAGATTCGGATACACGGCAGGGGTGGACAGGGAGCAAAAAAAGCTGCCAAGATGGTAGGGCTGGCTGCTTTTAAAATGGGCAAACAGGTCCAGGATTTTGCATTGTACGGTGCAGAACGGCGCGGTGCACCTGTAATGAGTTTTGTCAGGATAAACGATGACCCCATACTGGAGGGGGGATATGTGGACGACCCTGATGTGGTCCTGGTACTTGACAGGACATAGCTTGACCTGGTCAATGTGGCTGACGGGCTATCTGAGAACGGTGTGCTGCTGGTGAACTCGGAACATAAACCTGACATTGACACGCCTGCTGAGGTAAAAAATGTTGATGCCACACGTATTGCCCTTGATACCATCGGCAAACTGATATTTAATACAACAATGCTGGGTGCACTTGCAAAGCTCACCCAAGTGGTTTCAATCGATGCACTGAACTAGGCCATTGAAGAAGAGCTTTCCAAGTATCCAAAAGAGTTGATCGAAGCAAATAAAACCGCAGTTAGAAAATGCTATGAGGTGGCAAAGTGAGGGAGGAGGAGATACCTTATAAAGGGATTGAAGGTATCCCAATCATCAGAGAGCCGGGCAGTGCAGCTAGAGACTTTTAAATTTATTCTGGAAATGTCATACTTAACTATATAGCGTGCAAAATGCTTAAGTAGGAACTAGGAAATAATAAAAAATCTCTATAATGAAGAAAAACTGGTGAAAAAAGTTGAGTAATTATTTCTTAATTTACTTTACTTTTTTTAAAAAAACTTGAAATAAAAAATCCATGAAATCTTAAAAGTCTTAGTGTTTTTTAGGAGCGTACAGGCCGTCCAACAATTCAAAATTTTGGGAAAACAAGGACAAATATGGTTTTAAATCAAAAAAGAAGGGATAATTATATTACTCACAGTAATTGTTAGACAGCCCCTGTAAAGTTTAAAAGTATTAGTTAGTAAATTAGTAATATTTAAATATTTTATGAATAAATATAAATGTGGTGAGAAGGTGACTTTAAATATTTGGAATAATGCATTTAAATGTACAATAGTTGCATTAAAACATGATATTTTCCTAAGGAAAAATAGAATGGGTATTATGCCAATAGGTGCGCTCAGTATTGCATTTTCGAGTTATTTGCAAGGAGTAGATACATTTATTGAATCAGGCAAAACACATTATGGTATAGGGAAAAAGTTAAAAATAGACTCAGATGGTGAAATAAGAGAAATCATTTTGACGGAAGAAAATTATACCAATAATATTACCACACTTGCTCTTCATGGGAAAATACCAGAGGTGATCTTATTTTCTCCACCAAATCACCGTTTAATGTTGGTGGTAGATGAAGTTTTCGATATGATTTACAATATTTTAGAATCTGAATATATTAATTCAATAAGTGATATTGATAAATATATTCCACGGTTTGTAATGCTAAGTAACGGGATATATTATGATGAAGTTATGATGAAATTTAGAAAGATTTTCGAATCTCTTGAAGAAGATATCGTAGAAGAAATAAAAGGAAATTTTATTCGTGCTACTACTCTTCAGAGCGGAGTTAGAATGAAAAGCGGTGATGAGATTGTTTTTAAACCAGGTACTAAAGGGAGTATTATTATAGCTGGTGGGTCCAAAGTATCCAGAGATAAAGTTATAACTTTATTTAAGAAGTTTGATTATCCAGTATTTGAAATGGAGGGAGTAGAAGTCAGAAGGATTGAATTTGATAAAGCTACTATGAGTCTTTCTGCTAACGGAGTGCAACTCAGTTTAATCTTAACTGATGAAGGGAAAATTCGGAGTCTTACATTAGGAGACTTAGTTTCTAATAAAAAAATGCAAGAATTATCTAAAAAGATTATTTACACAATGGTTTCAATAGGTGTAAAATCAGGAATCTATAAAAAGCTAGATAGAAGTATACAACAAGAGCAGTTTATTGACACAATTTCTAAGGAGACATGGAAAAAACTAGAAGTAAAATGCAAAATAGATAATACTCATATAATTTCGAGTATCGCATCTGTAAATGAAAGATATGAACGTGGGATGTTGGAAAACAAACTTCCCCCATTAGAAGATAATATTATAAATTATGTTCTTAATTTAGCAAAAGAAAATAATCTAGTGGAAGAAAAGTCAGTGATAGAGGACTTAAGAAACTCTATTGTGCAAAATATTAAAAAAATTGCTCAAATGGAAACAATCCAATGAAACAAGAAAGCACCCTTCGGGTGCAAATTAATTGTAGGAATGGCTAAGCATGGGATGTTTCTAGTCAGGTAATTTACTTCCAAAACTTACTTTTTCTTCAGGTGGCCCCTTTTCATAATATTCAAAACTCATTTTATCCCCGCAATTTAGACATATTAGTGCCCACGTATTTCTTTTTTTGGAAAAGTTAGCAAATGTCAGTTGGTTTAAACTTCTCTTTAGATACCTAGAATACCGCTTTTTGATTTTTCGCCCATATGCACCAGAATAACGTATCATTTTAAAATTCCTATCAGGAATATGCTGAATCAATGCTGTAATGAATTCCTCCACTTTCATTATCACAAAAAGTCTCTTATCCTTATGATTCTTATACCATAAAATGACTGATTTACCGTCACATCGGTATAGCCTTGTATTAGAGACCATTGGATGTCTTATATGTCTGGCTACATATCGCGCTATCTTTCGTTTATTTGTAATTCTCGATTTTTCTGGAAGATGCACATAAAATCCTTCTGGATACTTTTTGAAAAGGTGATTAGCAAGCATAGAAAATTCTAAATTCCCTTGAAATGCAGCTTTGAAATTTGTAAGCACCTTATATTGCCATGTTTTTCTCATCGCTCTGAAGGGAATGAATTTTTGATGGATGAATTTGTTATTTTTGTCGAATCCACCTTCGGTTACAAGGACATGAAGATGTGGATTAAAGCCCATGTTTTTCGAAAATGGATGAAATACAACAATGGCACCTACTAACAATCGTCCATTTCTATGTTTATAGAAGCTGTCCAGTAATTCAAAATATGGGTGTGTCCTAAATTGCGTGACCTGAACTTTGTTGTTCTCATTCAAGTCTGTTACTGATATTGATTTCAAGTATTATGCCAGAATTCTGTAAATTGTCCTATTACATAACGATTATTAGGTAAAAGCCACGATTGTAGGACATTTCCAAAATCTGAACAAAAGAAGATGGATTAGGGCTTTTAATCGAAAAGGAAGCAAGAGATTTCTTACTGACAGTGATTGTTGGACAGCCTCTATACTCATCGCAAATCAGTTTTGCAAAAAGGTGGATTGAAAAATGTCTTAATGATCATTATAAGTTTGAAATGTTATGCCCTTGACTATATATCCCAAATTTCCCTATCACGCCACAGACCGAGTGTATCGAGACACTGGCTAAGTGGAGTGCAGACGGGGAACTACCTGGAACTTATTTTGACAGGATGGAATCAGAGCATTCGGTTATGAGTGCGGCTGTGGGTGCGGCTGCTGTTGGAAGTAGGGTATTTACTGCAACTTCGTCCCAGGGGCTGTTACTGATGCATGAGGTGTTGTACATTGCGGCCGGGATGCGCCTTCCCATTGTGATGGCAACCATTTCAAGAGGGCTGGCTGCGCCGGTCACCCTGTGGTCAGACCACAACGATTTCCTTGACCAGAGGGACAGCGGCTGGCTCATGTTCCATGCAGAGAACAACCAGGAAGTGCTGGATATGGTACTGCAGGCATATCGCATCGCTGAGGACCCGCGGGTGCTGCTGCCGGCAATGGTTAATATGGACGGATATGTGCTGTCATTCACTGACGAGCCCATCAACATCCCTTCACCTGGACAGGTGGAGGAATTCCTGCCAGGATATAATCCGGCCCATACCATAGCAAAGAACAGGCCTGTCACTGTGGGTCCGCCGGTGCTGGATGAGTACTCGGTTTTCCGGGCGCAGAATCATGTGGCATCCCGCAATGCCCTTAATGTCATTGAAGAGGTACAGGATGATTTCGAGAAGATTTTTGGCAGGAGGTACCATCTGGTGGATGAGTTTATGCTGGAAGATGCCGAACTGGTGCTTGTGACCCAGGGTTCAATGAGTACCACGGCAAAGGCTGCCATTCTGGAGATGAGGGATGAAGGTATCAAGGTAGGATTATTAAGACTC
>Ga0255456_1010_pt1 | contig 32327 bp, 32 predicted proteins | sample ANMaggQLBNCT01C7_FD_182646 | JGI IMG/M metagenome (GOLD analysis project Ga0255456, IMG submission 182646) | Sediment cell enrichment communities from methane seep in Santa Monica Basin, California, United Staets - ANME aggregate JGI... | ecosystem: Environmental > Aquatic > Marine > Cold seeps >...
AAAGCTGATTAGTGATTGTTATCTGCGCTCCCGCAGGGCAGGCAATCCATGAAGATACCTGAATGCTGAACAATTCAACTTACTAGAATTGCCGACATTTCTTACTTTAAGTGTTTTAGTAACCAAGAACAGTTTTATAACATATATTAGATAATGGGGATAAGTATGAACCCGAACAATCCGGTCATTGGCATCGACATCGGCGGCGCCAATACCAAGATAGCTTCACATGATGGCCAGATCACTGAACTACATCATATTCCCCTGTGGAAGGATACCCGCCTGCCTGAAGTATTAAGAGAAGTTATACACCGCCTCAAACCCGCAAAGGTTGGAGTGGTCATGACAGGGGAGCTGGCAGATTGTTTTACAGATAAAAAACAAGGTGTCAGTTTCATCATGGAAACCGTAGATGCCGTATTCCAGGGCGCAATATACCTGAATAACAGGGGCGAGTTCATAGATTCAAGCGGCGATATCATGTCACTGGCCGCAGCCAACTGGACCGCTTCAGCCCTGCTGGCAGGAAAAGGACGTGATTGCATATTCGCTGATGTGGGCAGCACAACTACCGACCTTATTCCGGTAAAGCACGGACGTCCCCTGGCCGGTACGACAGACTTCCAGCGGCTTGGGCGCCATGAACTATTATACAGGGGCATACTCCGCACTAATATTGCAGCCCTGATGGAGCGAATTGGACTGGGCAGTAACAATTACAGATTATCTTCAGAGCTTTTCGCCCAGACCGCAGACGCCAACCTGTTGCTGGGAAATATCAGCCAGGAAGATTATACATGCGAAACAGCCGATACCGCAGGAAAGACCCAAAAAGATGCTGCAAGACGCCTGGCCAGGGTAGTGTGTGCAGATATCACAGAACTGGATTCAGAGGATATTATGGATATTGCCTGGCAGGTTTATTACCACCAGAGGGATGAACTGGCAGAGGCACTGGGGATACTGGCATCACTACACGGCATCAATACTGTGGTTGGTGCAGGACTGGGCGAGTTCATAGTACGTGATGCGGCGAAGCATGCCGGACTTACCTGCACCCTGCTATCTGAAGAATATGGCAGTGATATCTCGAAGGTCTTCCCCGCGTATGCTGTGGCGTGTCTGGTAAACGATATCTGATCAGCCCACCATACCTTCGACGGCCCTACCATGCATTCGGCGACCACACTATCCTTTGACGGCCACACTATGTCTTCGAAGAGCCTACCATGCCTTCAACGGCTTCCATGTCCACATGTGCCAGGAAGTGCTCTGCCAGTTGGTGGTAGGGGTCTATGCATGTGATCCTGTCCTTTATCCTGCTATACTTGAGTCCGCGGCTGGTATAGAGATACTCCAGGAATGCATCCCTCAAGTTCTCATTCTCGAATAGGCCGTGCATGTATGTCCCCCACACTAATCCGGTCACATCGACACAACCGTCGTCATCAAAGGCCGGTGTGTTACCATGCAGTCTTGACATGCCCATATGTATCTCGTAACCGTCTACTTGCTGTTTGTTGATCCTGCCCAGGATGGGGCCATTACCTGTTATGGTTTTTTTTGTCCGGATAGTTTGTTTTTCATATTTTGAAAAATCCGTGGAAATATCAAGCAGCCCAAGTCCGTCCACACTGGCTGCACTCCCACCGCTCCCCTCGATTCCACTATCAGTAATGGTCTTGCCCATCATCTGGTAGCCACCACATATCCCGATAACCGGAATACCAGCATCTGCAAGTTCAAGAATCCGGATATCTGTGCCGCTGTGTCGCAGCACTTTCAGGTCATCAATGGTGTTCTTGGTGCCTGGTAATATCAGTGCATCGGGCCGGCCAAGGTTATCACCCGGCTCAATGTACCTTATGTTCGATAATTGCTCCAGGGGCTCAAAGTCTGTGAAATTTGATATCCTTGGCAAGTTTATGACTGCAATATCCACAAGGCCGTTATCGCTATTGGATAACTGTTTCTTATCTGCGATCGAGACAGAATCCTCTGAGGGAATGGATAGTTTTGTATATGGTATGACACCAAAAACGGGTACACCGGTCAGTTTTTCCAGTTCCTTAAGGCCAGGTTCCAGTATCGCAGGGTCGCCCCTGAATTTATTGATTATGACGCCCCGAACCAGCGGTGCGATGTCGTCGGGTAGTAGTTTCATGGTGCCGTAGATGCTGGCGAACACACCGCCCCGCTCGATGTCACCAACAAGGATGATGGGTGGCTTAAGCAGCCTGGCAGTGCCGATATTGACCACGTCCCTGTGGTATAAGTTGATCTCGGCGGCACCCCCTGCCCCTTCGATCACAATGATATCATGCTGTTTGGCCAGACTGTTGTATGCGCGCTCGACAACTGTCATCATGTCTTCAATGGATTCATAATAGTCACCGGCTGTACGGTCTGCAAACGGCCTGCCCATTATAATTACCTGGGACTGGCGGTCACCTTTGGGTTTTAGCAGGATGGGGTTCATGTCTGCTGTGGGTGGGATGCCGCATGCTTTTGCCTGTATGGCCTGGGCTATGCCTATCTCGTCGCCGTTGTCAGTTATCCAGGAATTGAGGCTCATGTTCTGGGCCTTGAAGGGTGCCACATTAAAGCCCTGTTCGGCAAAGATACGGCAAAGGGCTGTGACTACTATGCTCTTGCCGACATGTGAGCCTGTTCCCAGTACCATCAGGGGTTTTGCAGTGTGGTTCATTGTATCGAGTCCGGTGTTAGTTTACGGCTAAGTCTATCCCAAAGGTCAAGAAAATGCTCACTTCGTTCGCATTTTCTAAGCCTGCAGGAAAGTATATACTTTCCTATACGTTGAAAAACATATTGAATTATATACAGCAAGGAAATCATTGCTGCTGCAAGGATTTCCTAAATCATATAAAATTCTACTTCAAGTACAATAAAAAAAATATTGCACATATTATATGTGCAACCCATTGATGATTATTTTTGAACTGCTTTTTCAGAACGCTTGAACCGTCTGCGTTTTGTGCCTGCTGAATTGTACCGCTGTGCAGGACCCGGACGCTTATATTCCAGATTGCTTTTTTCAACCAGTCTGACTTTTCCCTTTCTGCCCTTAATTCTGCCCCATTCGATTGAACCGGTTTTACCCATTTTTTATCCTCCGATCTTCAATAGTATGATAAATTAATAATATTCATCTTGATTTGGTCGTCCAACATTGGACCGGATATGCTTATAATTATCGGTGGCTCATTATTTCATTTCCACTACCTTAAAGGATATATCCCTTATGCATTCACCATCCGGTTCGCCCGCAATTTTCAGGATCTTGTATTTTCGTCCGGGTACCGGACCGGGACGCTGGCATATTTCAAACATCTCGCAATCCTTCTCATTACATTTAACAGGTTCATACGTGATAGTCGAACCTTCGTAAGCCTTACTGCTCTCGATAAATACCTTCCATGGTACCTCAACCACATCCACGGCCTGCACACCGCCATCGTGTATTGAACAATCAAGGGGTGCTGCATTCCTGATACCAACTATCTTATAATGGCCTCCTTCATCCAGGTTCATACATGTGCTCTTGAGATTACATCCATTACAATCCCTGCTTTTACCTTTGAATATGAATTCTACATCTGGTTTTGCCATTCTTACGCCAATAAGTGTCACAATAGTATCTTCATTCATCCTTCATTCTCCTGTTTTGCTTTAATTGTCCTCACTAAGTAATAATGTATTAAAGTATTTCGTAAATAACCGGATATTATTCTACAACCCCTGTGATCTTTGCAAGCCTTCTTGCTGCCCCTTCTGTCAATCCCGTACTAAGTATGGTGTATCGTTCTGGCCTGATAGTATGGGCTTTCATTAAGGCTTCTATAATATGTTCGGGGTCGATACTAAGTTCTTCTGCATTGGTTGGTGCACCAATGGTCTTTAATGTACGACTGATCCCCTGCCAGTCGCCGCCGTGCAGGTACATCATCATTATACAACCCACGCCGCACTGTTCCCCGTGCAGTGCAGGCTTCAAAGCTACCTGGTTTAGTGCATGACTGAACTTATGCTCAGAACCGCTGGCCGGCCGGGACGATCCTGCAATACTCATAGCAACACCGCTTGCCACCAGAGCCTTGACTACAGTTCGTGCGGATTCAGGCAGGCCTGGCCTGATCGATTCGGCTGAGTCCATCATGATCTTTGCTGTCATCATGGACAGGTGTGAAGCATACTCACTGATCATTACATTCTTGAGACGGTGTGCCAGTTCCCAATCCCTGACCGCAGTGCATTTGGAAATAATGTCACCGCAACCAGCAGCCAGGAGCCTGAAAGGTGCGTCTGCTATTATCTGTGTATCTGCCACCACTGCCACCGGCGGTTCTGCCTCCACCGATACTGTCTGCCCATTTTGGGTTATCGATGCTCTTGAGGATACGATGCCATCATGTGAAGCCGCAGTAGGAACGCTGACAAATTGGTTAGATGTCTTTTCCGATGCAAGTTTGGCAATATCAATAGTCTTGCCACCGCCCACACCCAATAAAAAAACACCGGTATTGTCATCGATCTCAGATATGAGCTGCTCTACTTTTTCCACTTCATCCATCTCGGGTTTATCCACAATTACCGAATGGACATCACATCCGTTATCCTCCAGCACCTGAGCAACAGCACTGCCAGCTTTGTTGATTGTAGTAGGTCCGCTGACAATTAACGCATTCCCATTAAGCTTAAGGGCGTTGCAAACATTACCGATATCATTGATCACTCCGTTGCCTACAACCACATTTCTGGGTAGCAGCATCCATCTTGATTTAAAATTATCAGAATTTGATTCGTTCATATGATACATACCATATAATATCGTAAGAGGTTATAAAACATGGGGACTGCCGAGGGCATACAGGGTTTTATCTACAAATATTATATTGATCCTATCATTTTTGATACAGGCTACAACCCTGTGAACACAATAACATGGGCGATATTACTGGGCTTGTGTTTATTCGGCGTGCTAAAACTACTTGAAAAAATGGATGTAAGAGCGGACTGGGAATTTACCAGGGTCATCATCCCGTACATCATCGCCGGCTCAACCTTAAGGGTAATTGAGGATGCCGAACTGTTCGAGCCACCAATTCAATACCTGTTCATTACCCCGCCTATCTATTTACTAATGTTTGCGATAACTGTCCTGCTGCTGTTTTTCTCTATCAGGCTGCAAAGGTCAGGATATGTGAATGACTGGAAAAAAGCCTTTGCAGCCGCCGGTATATTGTGGTCACTGATCAACGTGGGAATACTGTTATCGGCAGAACGTATCGTAAATCCCGTACACTTCACTGCTATCATCCTTCTTGGTGCCGGACTGACGGCAGTAATATACCTTCTGGCCAGGAACAGAAGTTATTCTATGTTCACACAACGCATCAATATCAGCATCTTATGTGCACACCTGCTGGATGCATCATCCACTTTTGTTGGTGTGGATTATCTGGGATATTATGAAAAACACGTTGTACCCACCTTCATGATCGATCTGACAGGGACGGCCGCAATCATGATCCCGCTAAAGCTTATTATATTCATTCCGGTAATATTCATGCTTGATACCCAGTTCGATGAGGACGATGATTCCAGGCGGCTCAGGGACCTGATGAAACTGACCATCATTGTACTGGGCCTGGCACCTGCCACACGTAACTCTATTAGGATGGTGCTCGGGATATGAACCAGAACGAACAGTACTATTATGTCGAAAGGAAAGGTTTTATCACTGAGGCAAAGGCATACCTGACACCACTGCGCCCCTACCTTCTTGTTATTGTTACTTTGTTCCTGCTTGCAACGGCAGCGGGATATGTATCAGCGTACTTTAACCCTGATATCATTGACGAACTAATGGGACAATTCGAAGAAACATACGGCTGGATCGCAGATGAATCACCCATAATGATCATGCTGTTCATTTTCGCAAACAATACAATAAACAGTTTTATTGCTATGCTGCTTGGTACATTTTTCGGCATCTGGCCCGTCATCTTCATTCTGGTCAATGGTTATTTCATTGGTGTGGTGGTCTTCAGTTCAGTACAGGAGTATGGCATACTTGTGGTACTGTTCGCCTTGTTGCCACATGGTATCATTGAACTGCCCATGATATTTATCAGTGCCAGTATGGGCCTGAGACTTGGGGTTCTTGCATTTCAGAAAATATTCAAGATAAAAGAAGAAGAGATCAGGTTTAAATATGAACTGTTCAGTGCCATCAGGTTCTTTGTCACAGTGATCGTCCCGTTATTGTTCATTGCAGCTATTATCGAGACCTTTATCACGTCAACCATACTTTATATATTGACTTCCTGAGGCTGTCCTTTATAGAAGGGTTCACGATTTTTCATTGCTTTATAGAACAAAGCTTCAAGCTCACTGTCACTGGCATGGCTTACATCCACAAGGTTGTCATTTCTAAGCAGGCAGGGTTTTAGTTTACCGTCAGATGTCACCCTTAACCGGTTGCAGTTGGCACAGAACACTGAATTATCAATAGGCTTGACAAGTTCGATCTCTACTCCATCCACCATGTATTTCTTCCGGCGGTGCATCTTGCGCTCGATCACGGATGTTGCCCTGGATTCAAGTTCTTTTTTGATGATATCCATTTCCATAAGCAATCCGTCATTGCCAAAGTCCATGGGTTCTATTATCTGCAGGATCACGTTCCCGTCGAATTTTTTTATAAAAGATATCATGTCATTAAGTTCACCGGAATTGACACCTTCCAGCATCACCATATTCAGCTTGATCGGGGTCAACCCTGCATCCACTGCAGCATGTACACCATCAAGCACCTGCTGATGGATGTTACTGCTGCACCGACATATTCCGGCATAGGTATCGGGGTTAAGTGTATCAAGGCTGATATTAACCCTGTCAAGTCCGGCTGCCTTAAGCCCTTCGGCTCTTTTGGATAACAGCACACCGTTTGTTGTGGCAGAAACATTTTTAAGTTTGGGAAGCCCTGCCAGCATTTTCTCGAAATCTGTCCTGACCAATGGCTCACCTCCTGAGAACTTCACTTTTCTTACACCCAGGCTGGCTGCCTTATTGATGATCCTGATAATAAGCTCCACACTCATGTCTGCCTCATGGCCGCTTTGCCCTTCGTTGTGGCAGTAGAAACAATTAAGATTGCATTTACTTGTTATTGATACGCGCAGACTTGTTATTTTGCGGCCGTATGAGTCTATGAGTATATGGGATTCCATTTAATCTGGTTAATTGGAAATGAATATGTTAAATGTATTGATTTTATGGTCTGGATTTACTGTGGAAATTATGATAACAGGTGTCCGTGATAATTGGGAGTTATTAAATAATCGATATGATTAGAATCAATAGATTCAAAATATAACTTATTCGATATATTATAGGGCAACATTCATACTGTTTTAAGTATTTTTGAATCTAGTATTATTAATTATTACAAATAGTTTTAAATGTAGGTTGGTCAATAGAGGGGTTGATCAAAAATGGATACATTTGAAATAATATCAAAGATTTATGAAATGAGAGATGAATCCATTGCAGAGGGGATTACCTCCCAGGATGCAATGGTATTTGCAGAACAGAATGTAGCAGAGAATTACCATATTTCCTATAATAGCTTGAAGAAATTGATAGGGAATTAGAAATATAGGGCGTCAAACCCTTATTTTACTTTTTTTACTGTATAATATTATGTGTAACTTAATCCACTTTTCACTTAGGAATTGTATTTTTCTTTCATCTATCGCCCCGTCAGCACATGATGCACTACAGCCTCCATCAACTTCCCGCCCTCGGTCTGCGCCTGAGCCAGCCCGGCCTCCAGTTCATCGCAGAGGGCCAGAAGCTGGTCGACTTTGGAGAGGACAGGGCGGTTGTTCTATTTGGTAATGCAACCGAGTCCTTTGAGGCATTGAAGATATCCCACACACCAATTCCCAGCCTGTCGTAATCCCTTATGATGTCCCGTAAATTGGCTCATGTGCCGGCACAGGAGAGCAGCTTCAAATCCCGGCCCTCATTTTTGATTAAGTTGATGGTATGGAACTTGCGCTCGGGCCAGGTCTTAATTTAGCCCCCTTTGGCATTTATCAGTTCTTCCGGCTCGGAAGTCACATCATGCACTTATTTTAAATTTAATGTAGATGATCCGATGTCATTTCCACTCCTACGATACACTATAAGTACTATAGTGACTATAGTATGACATAATATGAGTGCTACAACCACAATTCAATTAAAGACAAACACGCGTGACGCCTTACGTAAAATTTGACATATGGGTGATGACTATAACACGGTCATTGAAAATCTGATTATTGAACACAATCGTAATAGCCTTGTAGAACATGGCAAACAAGTTGTTGAAGAGCGCAAAAATGATTTTGTCAATATAGATGACCTTTGATGTATTGGTTCTTCCAGACCTTTTTAAGAACCTTCCGCCTACTTTTAGGGATAACATTAAGGTAGCAATTAAAGAGTTGAATGACCCTTTCCCAGGCACTGGAAAAGGTGAGAAAAAAGAAATAAAAGGTGCCAATGATGTTGCATATCGTTTAAGAGTAGGACGTTTTCGTATCTTCTATCGAATCGATAAGGAAAAACGCACCGTGTACGTATTTGACATTCTTACAGCAGAACAGGCACATAAAAAATATGGCCGGTTGTGACTTCAACTCAATGATTCAATTTCACGTTTTTCTTTAACATTGTGGGGGCAACATCAGTATTAAAGGATATATTTTTCAAACATGGAAATCACAATGCCTGAATTAATAGACAGGATGTACAGGATTGGCAGGATACGAGTGATTCGCAGCATCCTGTAAATCCTATTCATCCCATCGAATGTTTACCTACACGATGTCGGGGAGATCATTATTTTTGCCCCTACCTACGTTGATCAGTTCTTCCGGCTCGGTTGCAATATCTACCAGGATCGCCCCCTCATCAACGAAGGCATCTCTGATATCTAAAGTAAGGAGCGGGCCCAGGCATCAGTGCAGGAGGGGGGCCTGCAAGTGGATGTAAGATGGTGCATAGGTCTAGGGGTAACTCACCGCGAAGGGAGCAAAGGATGCAAAGGCACTGATCCTTAACTTCGCGTCCTTTGCGGTGTAATATTACTTAATTTTTATATTTTTACAGCCATGACGGCACTCCACCGGCACAACAACTGAAATTAACTTCCCACCACTGTTGTCCCATTCACCTGCACCTTACCCCGCCAGCACATGATGCACAACAGCCTCCATCAATTTCCCGCCCTCGGTCTGCGCCTGCACCAGCCCGGCCTCCAGTTCATCGCAGAAGGCCATGAGCTGGTCCACTTTGGCGACGATGCTTTTTTGTTAGGTTTATCAACTCACTTCATAACTTTTAATTAACAAATCTTTGACTTTTTCCAAATCATCATCCGATGAAATAGTAATTTCCAGATCACCTGAACCAAAATGCCAAATATTTTTCATGTTTCTTGTAAATCCCTTCTCTAAGGTAATACTATCAGGATCAACTTTTACATAAACTAATATTTGTTTTGTCTGGGTGTGAATTTCAGCACAAGCAAAGTTCTTAATCCGTTTAAAGGCAAAATAATGCTTTAAAGTCTTCATTTGCACATCATCGCCCAATCCAGTGAGAAAATCTTTCAATACTTCAAATCGATCTTTTTGATCTTTATCAGCTTGAGCGAGATGATCACTGACTGTCTTTACTCCTCTAATTGACGGACCATTTTGAGCACTTGATGCATTTACTAGGTCTAAAAGCAATAAATCTTCACCAAATTTCCTATATCTGATAAGTTCAATGTTACGATTTATTTGTTGAACTGCATGTTCATCATATTTAGTAAAATCTCCTGCAATGCATAATAATCGTGGAGCACTCCAATCGATTTCTTCTTTTTCTCCAAGTTTTTCAAGTACCAGTAACTTGAATTCTGCCTGATGATCCATTAACCAGTCCAGATAGAAAAGACCTTGATTTATTACATTTTCATTCATGGCCCTTTTATATTCAATAATCACCGGACACCCATTTTCGTCAATTCCAAGAGAATCAATTCTCCCACCATGAGTTTTACCTGTAGTGTATTCTGTGGCAAGGAATCGAATTCCAAGAATTTCCTCAAGATTTTTTTCCATTAAATCCTGGAGTGACTTTTCTAATGCAACAGACGTGCCCTTAATTTCATTAACAGTTTGATTCTGAATTTTGAAAATTTTAATATCACTCATATGATTATTTCCTATTTTTGTAAATGAATATAAATAAAAATATAATCAAGCCGCCAGCACATGATGCACAACAGCCTCCATCAATTTCCCGCCCTCGGTCTGCGCCTGTGCCAGCCCGGCCTCCAGTTCATCGCAGAGGGCCATGAGCTGGTCGGCTTTTGTGACGATGCGTTTTTGTTCTTCGAATGGTGGCAGTCCCAAAGGAAAATGAAGAATATCTTTCCTCTCTATTCCAGGAACTGTAGAACCATCACTTAAGGATTGAAAATTATCATAAGAAGCAAGTATCATTAAATAAACATATTTTTGATATACCACTATTGGTCGAATTGCCATAAGCTGGCGTCCTATAGCAGCCTTTTCCAAACCCAAAATATTTGTCTTACCTACTCCAGCTCCTTTTACTGTTATCAAAATATCATTTTTTTCTGAGATCGCTTTTTGATGAGATGTCCATCGTTTAGCTATTGGATTTACCTTACCAAAGTCTGCAGGACCAGTTAAATACGGTATCCCTTCGCCTTGGTCATTTTGTTCATTTTTTCTAAGATGTTGTCCTGAAATCAGATCAATGCATTCTCCCAGTCGAATAATTTCATAACAATCAGGAACCTTAAAATTCAATTCTTCTGGTTCAATTTTTGGAATAGGTTTAATAGATTTTATTCTGTTTTCCTTAATTAGCCGCTCTTTTTCAACCTTGATCTTCTCCAACAACACCGCTGCCGGCTCATCCCCCGGATCCTGCGGCACCAACTTCCCCTGCACCGCTAGCTGCAATATAGCCTGCCGCAGCTGTCCCACAGTCTCCGGCGCATCATAAAGCAGATCAAAGTTATCGCAGATGCGCTGCCAGTGTTGTGCGAACTCCTCAGGCGTGGGGGCGGTGAGGAGCTTATCGAGGGTGGCATTGTTGAGGAGGATGCGCTGTTCGTACTTTTTTTGCTGGCAGGCTTCCAGTTGGTCGCAGAGGGCCATGAGCTGGTCCACTTTGGAGACGATGCGTTTTTGTTCATTGTACGGAGGTAGGGGAAAAGGTAATTCCTTAAGTGTTTTTACAGAAACAATATTCTTTATAGCAGTTCCTTTTAATTCACTCAATGTGGTTGTATTCATTAAAAAAGTTGGAAATAATATTGAGAAATATTCGTTAGTGATAACTCTATTATTAAGTGATAATTTTAGCAAAGCTTGGTTTATTATGCCTTTTTTAATATTTTTTGGAGCAATTGCTAATTTACCAATGGTCCCAGAGCAACTGATTATAATATCGTTAGGTTTTACTTCAAAGTCTCTCAATTCGTTGAATTTCTTCTCATTAATATAATAATTACCTAGCTTTAAGTCATTATGAATGGCATTTTTTTGTTCATATACTTTATATCCTTCAGGAACAAAAAAATCCTTTCTGATAGTACTTCCAAATGGGCCTCGTTTTATTGCATTTTTTTCAGGTATTACAACCTCTGGTAACAGAGCCCAACACCAACCGTCAGCCAACTCGTATGGCGCATAACTTTCTTCTACTGGTTTTGGTAATTTGTATTTTTTTCCATTGTTTTCTTCAATTATCCGAACATTTTCAACCCGAACTCTCTTAAGTAAAACCAAAGCTGGTTCGTCACTTATGTCTTGTGGTACAAGCTTCCCCTGCACAGCCAGTTGCAATATTATTTCCCTCAGCTTCTGTACTCCATTTGGCATATCATTCAGAAGTTCAAAATTATCAAAAAATATCTCCAGGTTCATACCCTTTCTCCACCAAACGCATCCATAAGTTCCTGTTTCAATGAATTGCGGGTCTCAGCTATACCGGCAATCACCTCCTTATATTTTGCTAATAGTTCCACCGGATCGCCGTGGCTAACATCTCCATTATTTGGATTTTTGATATCCAGGTTGTAACCATAATCCTTGATTTCTTCAAGTGTCACCTTCCAGACAAAATCATTTTCTTCCCTGTTCTCCCACCATGCCTTCTCTTGTTCAAATTCCTCGATCCGCATTGGTTTTGTCTTTGAGTAGGATTTATAGCCTTCAGGATAAGGATGCTCATAATACCAGACTTCTTTTGTGGGTTCACCTTTAGTAAAGAAAAGCAGGTTGGTCTTGATTCCAGTATATGGATTGAACACACCATTAGGCAAACGCACAATAGTATGCAGGTTGCACTCTTCCAACAATTTCTCCTTAATGCGGGTCTTTACACCTTCGCCAAACATAGTTCCATCTGGTAGAACAATAGCACCCCGCCCCCCATCCTTGAGCAGATGAATTATTAGTAATAAAAAAAGGTCTGCAGTTTCCCTGGTACGATAGGTCGCCGGAAAGTTGGATTCAATCCCATCCTCCTCCATACCCCCAAACGGCGGATTGGTAACAATAACATCCACCCTATCCTTAGACCCATAATCGCGCAGCGGCCGGGCCAGCGTATTATCATGCCTTATCTGGGATGGCACCTCAATACCGTGCAGCAGCATATTCGTGACACACAGCAGGTGCGGCAGTGGTTTCTTTTCTACACCATGAATGGATTGCTGCAGGATTCTTTCATCGTCCACATTCTTCACATACTGTTCACGCAGGTGTTCGATAGTAGCAGTAAGAAAGCCGCCAGTACCGCAGGCCGGGTCCAGCATTTTTTCGCCCAGTTGTGGGTCTACCATATCCACCATAAACTGGGTAACAGCCCTGGGTGTGTAGAATTCACCAGCGTTGCCCGAACTTTGCAGGTCTTTCAGGATTTTCTCATAGATATTGCCGAACTGGAAACGATCATCAGTTTTGTTAAGATCAATTTCGTTAATCTTGTTGATCACCTGACGTATCAAAGTGCCCGATTTCATGTAATTGTAGGAATCTTCGAACACATTCCGGACCACAAAACCCCGCGGATCAGCTTCTGAGCCCAGTGAAAGATCTTTCAGGGTGGGGAACAGTTCATTATTCACAAAATTTGATAATTCATCCCCAGTCATGCCCTCAGGATCAGCAGCCCAGTTGCGCCACCTGAGTTTTTCCGGGATAGGGGAGAGGTAATCCTCTTCCATCAACTCATATTCCTTTTCCCTGTCCTCGAATATCTTGAGGAACAACATCCAGACCAGCTGGCTGATACGCTGTGCGTCGCCATCCACACCCGCATCTTTGCGCATGATATCCTGGATTGTCTTAATCGTTGTACTAATTGCCATGTTTTTGATCTTTCCAGATGTTTTGAACCGCAGATGAACGCGGATTAACGCAGATACCACTTTGCAAATCTGCGTTAATCCGCGGTTAATTATTATTTCTATATTGACAACGTTAAGCTTCGGCCAGGTATAATTGTGTTTCCAATCCTTTCACAGCTTCGAGATACTTATCCTTCCCTCCAAAGATATTGATAATTTCCAGCGGCGTACCAAATTGATTAATGGGCTGGACCCTGAGCACATCCATACTCTCAATATTTTCAATACCCTCATCAGCATACTTATTCAACAGCGCATCCAGCACGGTCCGGGCATGTTCTCCATATTTTGTGAAATAGTCCCGTTTTCGTACCTGTTCTACCCGTTCCTTCCTGCTAATCGGAGGCTGATCATACACCACATGACAGATCAGGTCGAACGGGTCAAAGTCCTTACCCACCTGTTCAGCCAGTTCCACCAGCATGACACCCTGTTCCTTAAGTTCCTCAATCACTGCCAGCTTTTGATCAGCTTCACTCCAGTATTTCAAAAATGAATCCATTGAAGTGAATTCCTTAAGTACGGTTTTGCGGGTATAATCCTTCAAAGATTCAGTGATCAGTTTTCCATCGCTGCCATAATACTGCACCCGCTCGGCAACCACGTGTACTTTCACGTCGTCCACCACATATTTTGTTCGTCCTGGTCCTTCATACGGATTTTTTAAGAGGGGTTTGATTCCTTCATAAACTTCCACAGGTTCACCATCAAAATCAGGATCAGCAAAAAGTTCAGTGGCTTTCTTAAAATCCATAATAGTGAAATAATATTTATCAAAATCCTCGTTGATACGTGTCCCCCTGCCGATAATCTGCTTAAATTGCGTCATAGACTGGATGCGTTGATCAAGCACAATGAGCTTACAGGTCTGCGCATCCACCCCGGTAGACATCAATTTGGATGTGGTTGCTATAACCGGATAGCGACCCTCTGGCAGGATAAAATTATCAAGCTCAGCTTTCCCCTCTGGATTATCTCCTGTAATTCGCATGACGTACTTGCTATTATGTGCCACAAGATCACCATTTTCATTGACAAGAGCCTGACGCATCCGTTCCGCATGGTCGATATTCTCACAGAATACAATGGTCTTGTCAAAGCGATCAGTGGCGTTTAGATATTCAGTTACCTTCTTTGCCACAAGTTGAGTGCGCTGGTCAAGTACAAGATCACGATCAAAATCCTTTTGGTTATAGATTCGATCTTCAATCTCTTTGCCATACTTATCTAATTTCTGTTTCTCAGGCCGCCAGCCAGTAAGGTCTTTATCCAGATCGATCCGGACTACCTTGTATGGTGCCAGAAAACCATCTTCAATCCCCTGTTTCAGGGAATAGGTATAGACAGGCTCGCCGAAGTAATGGATATTGGAAACATATTTTGTCTCTTTTGGTGTTGCAGTTAATCCAATGTGGGTAGCAGATGAGAAATATTCAAGAATTTCGTGCCATGCAGAATCTTCGGCAGCACTTCCCCGGTGGCATTCATCTACAACAATCAGGTCAAAAAAATCAGGTGAAAACTGTTTGTAAATGTTTTTTTCTTCCTCTGTGCCGGTTACGGCCTGATATAAGGATAAATAGATCTCATAAGATTTATCAGCCTGACGCTTCTGGATCTTGGTCATAGCCGAGCCAAAGGGCTTGAAATCGTTCGTCTTGGTTTGATCGACCAGGATGTTACGATCGGCCAGGAATAAAATGCGCTTCTTCATTCGCGATTTCCATAAGCGCCAGATAATCTGGAAAGCAGTGAATGTTTTTCCCGTTCCTGTAGCCATGACCAGCAGAATACGATCCTGACCCTTAGTGATGGCCTCGATGGTGCGGTTAATGGCGATAAGCTGGTAATACCGCGGTGTCTTTCCACTACCATCAGTATAATAGTCCTGAGTAACAATTTGGACTTTTGTATCGTCAATATTTTTCCAGGCGCAATAGCTCTTCCACAAATCTTCTGGTGAAGGAAAAGCATGTAATGGAATCTCCTGTTCCAATACACCTGAAGTCTGTGTCCGGTCATGCTGCAGGAATGCATCACCATTAGAACTGTAGACAAATGGTACATCCATCATTTCAGCATAGCTTAGTGCCTGTTGCATACCATCGCCTACCCCATACGTATTTCTCTTTGCTTCAATTACAGCAATGGGAATATTTGGCTTATAGTAAAGAATGTAATCTGCACGCTTGGGACTCCCACGACTCACCTGGAGACCCTGGACGATCACCCGACCATTGGTGAATGTTACTTCTTCGCGTACCTGGGTATGGATGTCCCACCCAGCTTGATAGATGGCCGGAGTGATGTACTTTGTGCAAACATCACGTTCACTTAAAGTCTTTTTATCGATATGGTCCATCTCTCTCAGCCTAAAATGTTTTAAGTAAGTTAGCTTCTTCATAATTGAGGTGTCTCTATAAAAATCTTCCTAAAATACGAAAAGTTGAAAAAAAGCAATCTAAATAGCCATTCTATGGGTTTGAATCTGGATGTTATGTCGGTTGGCTGCCGACAGCTGTTAAAATATATTATTTATGAAATACTGCACCGCAAAGAGCGCAAAGGACGCAAAGCCAGGGCAGTAAAATCCTTTGCGGTCTTTGCGCACTTTGCGGTGAAATACTAATAAACTCCACCCCCCTCTCACCTTCACTCGTCCTGGGTGCCCGTCCCGGTCTGCTCCGCACGCCCTTGTGGTATGGGGGCTGGCAGGGGCTTTTCGACTATTCCAGCGGGCTCTTGGTGTGAAGTAAGGATGGATGCTTGGGTGACAAGATATACACAGGAGGTTTTCTACGATACCGGGACCAAAGGTGGTTTGTGAGGATGGGAGGTGTATAGTGTGTGATATGCATTGTGTAAGGGATTATATTGAGGATGTTGAGAGGTGATTTTAATACTCAGCATCACGATTTACTATCCTGTCCGCCAATATTTTACTCTGCCTGATCATCCTGAAGCTCCTCAGTAAAAGGATATTCCAGTTTCAATTCTTTATAGGCCCATCTGAATTTTTCCTCAATAACTTCCGGCGTATAATCATCCGAGGGGCACTTTTTCAGCAGTTCGTATGCCCGCCTGCGCCTGTTGCCAAAGTTTTTATTGATCTCATCCTTATCCATCTTTATCTCTTTCCACCTTACCACAATACCGGGCACGATCTGGTTCAAGATCACTTTCAGACGTTTACAAGGGTAATCAATATCGTATATATCATCCTTCATAATTTCACCTATCAATAAGAGCAACCGGATTTGTTTAATATTTTCTGGTAGTATATAAAGTGTAGGATTATCTACTCAAGTAAATCTGACCGAAATTAGGATTTTGTTTATGTTAATTTTAAGCAATATTAATTACAAATAAGATTATATTAGCTATAGAATACTTTCATTAATTCGAATATACACGGGAGGTATGAATTATAACAAGTATAAAAGCAACACAGACGGAAAAGAACCTTTTGACCGCTTTTGCGGGAGAATCGCAGGCAAGGAACCGCTACACATATTTCGCATCAGCAGCGAAAAAAGCCGGATATGAACAGATATCAGCTATCTTCATAGAGACTGCTGATAATGAAAAAGAACATGCTGAAAGATTATTCAAATTCCTCGAAGGCGGAGACGTGGAAATTACCGGTTCATTTCCAGCAGGTATAATAGGTGATACAGTACCAAACCTTGAGGCTGCAGCCGATGGCGAGAATTATGAACATACAACGATGTATCCGGAATTTGCCGATGTAGCAGAAAAAGAAGGTTTTTCGGAAATATCCGAGGTTTTTAGAAATATCGCTGTGGCTGAGAAGGCGCACGAAGAGCGCTACCGTGCACTGATCGGGAACATTGAACAGGACATGGTGTTCAAGCGGGACACTGTCGTAAAATGGAAATGCCGCAACTGCGGATATATCCATGAAGGTACAGAGGCACCTGAGGAGTGTCCGGCATGTGCTCATGCAAGGGCATATTTCGAGCTGTGGGGAAAGAATTATTAATTGACAGGTGGGGACATGAAAAGAATAGCATGGGGAATTACCGGTTCAGGTGACATGATACGAGAGACATATGATGTCATGGTAGATATTAAGAAAAAGACAGACCTTGAATTTATGGTATTCCTGTCAAAAGAAGGCGAAACAGTATTGAAATGGTACCGCATATGGAACGAAATCCAGCGTGATTTTAACAATTTCAAGACAGATGCCGGGCCTAATTCGCCTTTCATTGCCGGTCCGCTTCAGGTAGGGTACTACGACCTGCTGCTGATTGCACCTGCAACAGCAAATACTGTGGCAAAGATCGTTCATGGAATTGCTGATAGCTTAGTAACAAATACGGTATCCCAGACCGCAAAAGGAGATACTCCTATCTATATACTGCCGGTCGATCAGGTAAGGGGTACTGTCAAAACAACAACTCCTACCGGAAGGAAGCTTGAGCTTAAGATGCGCAATGTAGATGTTTCCAATTCCGAAATACTTGCGCAGATGGAGAATATCACAGTATTGAAAAGTCCTGAGGATATCTATGATATAATAGGACTGTAGAGAGAGTAGTTCAACTATAGAGGTGATATGAAATGGCAATAGATCCTATATGTAAAATGGAAGTGGATGAATCAACAGCACAGCATACTTCCGAATACAAGGGGAAGAAATATTATTTCTGTGCCCCTGGCTGCAAAGTGGAATTCGATAAGAATCTGGATAAGTATTGTTGATAGTTGAGTGATAATCGGGTGATAGGCATGTCGAGAGATATAATGATAGAGCTTGGAGCATCAATTGATAATATTGCAACCCTTGAGGATGCAGTGAATACCGCACTTACGATTGAACAGCAGGGACATAAATTTTATCTTGAGAAAGCAGGGACTTCAACTGGTATAGCTGCAAAGGAACTATTCGAATACCTGGCAGCAGAAGAGGGCAGGCATATAGAATATCTCAATGATTTTCTAAAAACCGGGCATTTATCTGTTTTCAATGAGACTGATCCACCGGATTTTACTCAGTCCTTTGACAGTGAGTTTACACAGGAAAAACCAGGTGAGCTGGATGTGCTGATGAATGCTCTACGGTTTGAGAAAAAGAACGAAAATTTTTACAAAGAACTTGCAGTATGGACACACAATTCCCAACAGAAGGAGTTCTTTGATATGATGGCATCTTTTGAACACGGACATGTGGAACTCATTGACGGTTTTATCGATGCTGCAACACAGTTTCGAATGGAAACCTAGAATACGGGGATTATAATTGACAGATGAAGCAGAACCGCTGGAACTGGCCCGGGGTGTATACTGGGTGGGTGTAATAGACTGGAACCTGAGGGATTTTCATGGCTATGTAACTCCAAAAGGGACCACGTATAATGCATACCTGATAGTGGATGATAAAATTACGCTTGTGGATACTGTAAAAGCTGAGTTCTCAGCCGAGATGCTCAAACGGATAAGCCAGATAGTAGATCCCGCTAGGATCGACCATGTAATTGTAAACCATGTTGAGATGGATCATTCCGGATCACTTCCGGCAATTATGACAGCAGCGCCAGACGCAACGATATACTGCTCAAAGAATGGAAAGGATGGTCTGCATCTGCACTATAAGGCAGACGGTTGCGAGGACTGGGCTATTGAGGTCGTTAAAACAGGTTCTGAATTAAGCCTGGGCAGCAAGACCCTGATGTTTATCGAAGCCACAATGCTGCACTGGCCTGATAGTATGCACACCTACATTAAAGAAGATAAGATACTGCTGTCCAATGATGCTTTCGGGCAGCATATTGCCACTTCAAAGCCTTTTGATGATGAAGTAGGGGACGTAATGGCAGAGGCTGCTGAATATTATGCAAATATCCTGATGCCTTTTGGCCGGATCATCCTGAAATACATTGACACTGTAAAAGAACTGGGCATTGATATCAATATGATCGCACCTGGCCACGGCATTATCTGGAGGCAGGATCCGGCAAAGATAATAGAAACCTACGGGCGCTGGGCCAGAGGTGAGACTAATAAGAAAGTGCTGATCATCTATGATACTATGTGGGGCAGTACCCATATCATGGCAAACTCGATACTGGAAGGCATAAAAGCGGCTGGAGTAGAAGTAAAATTATTAAACATTAGAAAGAACGATCTGAGCAGTATAATAACAGAGGTACTGGAAGCACCTGTGATCATTGTGGGTTCACCTACCCTGAACAATGGTATATTTCCATCCGTTAGCGAACTCTTAACATACCTTAAAGGATTGCGCCCTAAAGGCAAGCAAGCTGTGGCCTTCGGGTCATATGGCTGGGGTGGCGGTGCTGTAAAAGCAGTGGAAAAGGAACTGGAAATGGCTGGATTTGAGTTGATCGAGCCAGGGTTGCAGATACGATATCGGCCCGATGAGGAGGGAATAGCAGCCTGCCTACAATTGGGTGAGCGAATAGCCGGGTTTGTACAATGAGATTAACTGTCATAAAAAAAAAGCTGAAAATGACTGAGAAAATAGTAGTGATTTATAATGGCACAATCTGAAGATTTTGAAACTGGAATATATGAATGGGCTAAAGTGAATGCTTCACCACCAAGGTACTAATTGAATCCTGATTATGACATTGTAATGACAACCATAAAAGGGCTTGCTAACAATAAGAAAAGGTGATTGAATGAAGAAGAATGAAGGTACGGCTGACCGGGTTATCAGAGTAATCCTCGGATTCATACTGATATATATAGGAGCTATACAAATGGATTTGTCTGGTGTACTGGCCTATATTGTGGTACTGGTAGGACTTATCCTGTTGATAACCGGAACAACTGGATTCTGTGGATTATACACTGTTATTGGAATCAATACTCTAAAGAAAAAAACCGATTAGATGGTATAATAGGACCATTCCGGATTGCAAGTTCCTGCTTAGAAGAATCACATACATCTAAACAGACTTAAATTGCATACTCCCTCTCCAAAACAATATTATTATCATGCCAAGTGGCAATAAAGCAATGAAAAGGACTACGAATGCTCTGATAAATGAAAAAAGTCCTTATTTATTACAGCATGCCCATAATCCGGTCGATTGGTTTCCATGGGGAAAAGAAGCACTATCACGTGCCGGAAATGAAGATAAACCCATCTTTCTAAGTATTGGATATTCCACCTGCCACTGGTGTCATGTGATGGCACGAGAATCATTTGAAAACATGCAAACAGCCGATATCTTAAATGCAAATTTCATCTGTATAAAAGTTGATCGTGAAGAGCGCCCGGACCTGGATGAAATTTATATGAAGGCTGTACAGATGCTTGCAGGCACTGGCGGCTGGCCTCTATCTGTCTTTCTAACACCTGATAAAACCCCGTTCTATGGCGGAACATATTTTCCACCTGAACCACGACACGGTTTACCTGCCTTCAACGATCTTTTACAGACAATTATACAAATCTGGCAAGATGATCAAGAACAGATCCACCAGAATTCCAAACAGATCTTACAGCTTTTGAACGATTCCTATCTCCATAAACCTGAGATAAGGACTGAAGCAATCTCAATCGATCTGCTTGATAATGCTTATGAACAACTCATACTTCAGTTCGATTCTGACTACGGAGGTTTTGGTACGGATATAAGATCTGGTCTTGTGAAAATACCAAAGTTCCCGCAGCCTGGTTTTCTTTCTTTTTTGCTTAGGTATTACCATCGTACCAAAGAGAAATCGGCATTGACAATGGTGGAGAATACACTGTATGCAATGGCAGAAGGTGGGATTTTCGATCATTTAGGTGGAGGTTTCCATCGATATTCTACTGATAACCAATGGCTAATACCGCATTTTGAGAAAATGCTCTATGACAATGCACTATTATCAAGAGTATATTTTGAGGCATATCAGATTACAGGTGACTCATTTTTTTCTCGAATAGGTAAACGGACACTTGATTGGGTAATACAAGAAATAACCAGCCCCGGCGGCGGTTTTTACTCAGCATTAGATGCTGATAGCGAAGGTAGTGAAGGTGCATTCTATGTATGGTCACCTACTGAGATAAATTCAGTTCTTGATAAAGAGCTAAGCGAAATCATCTGCCAATACTTCGGAATAACTCAGCAAGGGAACTTTGAAGGAGGCAGCAGCGTATTTCATATAACCAAACCAGTTAGTGATGTGAACTATCCGGATGCTACAATTAAGGCCATGCAGCAGCTTCTCAATGCACGTAACCAAAGGGTACGACCGGCATCCGATGATAAGATCATTACCGGATTGAACGGTCTGATGATCAGTGCTTTTTCAGCAGGATATCAGGTATTGCATGATGAACGCTATTTAGAAGTGGCAACTTCAGCAGCCCGGTTCATCCTTGACAATCTCTTAACAGAAGGACAATTATATAGACGCTATAGGGATCACGAAGTTGCGATTCCTGCAAATCTGGAAGATTACACCTTTTTTATTGCAGCACTGCTCGATCTGTATGAGGCCAGTTTCGATCCGCAATGGCTAAAAAAAGCCATCCAATTAAATGAAGCTATGATTGAAATGTTCTGGGATAAAGCAGATGGAGGGTTTTATTTCAATGCCTATGGTGAAACTGAACTTATTGTATCGATAAAAGAGGCTTATGATGGACCAACTCCTTCTGGCAATTCAATTGCCGCACACAACCTGCTTAGACTTGCAGCAATAACTGGCAATGAGGAGCTGACAACATATGGCGAAAAAATTTTTCTTGCCTTCGGTGCGCAATTAGAGCAAAATCCACTGGCACACACACAAATGCTTTGTGGGGTTGATTTCTATCTAAGCAGCCCTTTGCAAATTGTGATAGTAAGTCAAAGCCATAAAGAGGCCGACGCATTTGTGGCTGAGATCAACCGTCATTTTATGCCAAATAGAATCCTCATCTTAATAGATTCTGATGTTGCTGTCGATGAACTTTTGGATATGATACCATTAATTAGAAACAGGGTAGCCATTCAAGGTAATCCAACTGTGTATATTTGTGAAAACTTTACCTGCAAGACTCCCATCACAAATTTAGATGATTTGAGACAAGCGCTTATCTGAATTCCTCCATCATTTCAATTATTGTTTTATGAGGAGGAAATCCAAGTTCAGTCAACCTGCCATTAAAAGTCGTCTCTTTGAAATGATCACCGAAGAGCCTGCGCTGTTTGTCGTTTCTATATAATATTCCAATCGGGATTTTTTCGCCCCATTCAGTTGTTTTTATCAATGCTTCCCTCTTATTATTAAAAAAACGATCGAAAGTATTAAAAGGAGCGATTGGAATATTATTTATGTTTGAGTCGATAGACGTACTAGTTGAAATTTCGGGAAAATAGTAGATAAAAAGGAGGCGTGATCGATAATCCTGCTAAACAAAAACTTAATCCGCCGAAAAATGAGTGTTTTTCTATTGTTAACGGGTAATGTCGAAAAATCTAGTGATTTCGGTATTCGTGCTATTCGTGAAATTCGCGATGAAAATCAGAATTGAGGGGTCGCAAGTGGGACGAATGGTTCGAATGCCAAAAGTGAAACGAATGTTAGAAAATATAGTGAATTTCACTGAAAATTCTATTGTGCCGTGTTAAAGCTGGCTATAATTTGAAACAGCTGTGGTTGGTTCATATGTGATGGATGAAAAGGGAGTAAAGGAAGAAGGGAGTAAAAATAAATGATATTCAAATTAATTCAAATAGTTTTGATATTGGCAGAGTTGTGTGGGATTTGTATTTTTGCACCGATAGTTAATGCGGAAACAGGGGTAGAATGGGATCTAACTAATAAAGGTGTTGATTATATTGATGTGGGTGAATACGAAAAAGCAATAGAATATTTTGATAAAGCAATAGAACTGAACCCAAATTATCCTACAGCTTTTTACAGCCGTGGAATTGCTTATATGAACTTAGGTCAATACGAAAGAGCAATTGAAGAATTCAACGAAGCAATAACACATGATCCAAATTATGTTGTAGCTTATTACAACCGTGGAGTTGCATATGCTTTTTTAAACCAATACGAAAGAGCGATTGAAGATTACAACAAAGCATTAGAACTGAACCCAAATTATGAAACACTGGATCCAATTTATGAGGCTTATTACAACCGTGGAGTTGCTTATGCTTTTTTAAAGCAATACGAAAGAGCGATTGAAGATTTCAACAAAGCAATAGAACTGAACCCAAATTATGCTATAGCTTATTACAGCCGTGGAATTGCTTATATGAACTTAGGTCAATACGAAAGAGCAATTGAAGATCACAATAAAGCAATAACACTGGATCCAAATTATGAGGCTTATTACAACCGTGGAGTTGCTTATGCTTTTTTAAACCAATACGAAAGAGCGATTGAAGATTACAACAAAGCAATAGCACTGGATCCAAATAATGCTGAGGCTTATAACAATCGTGGAGTTGCTTATGCTTTTTTAAACCAATACGAAAGAGCGATTGCGGATTACAACAAAGCAATAGCACTTGATCCAAATTTTGCTATGGCTTATGATAATCGAGAAATAGCTCGAAGTAAATTGGAAGAACAAACATATTTTCCACTCTATCTAATCGTCTTTCTCGTTTTCAGCTTAGCGATTGGAATTTTTATTATTTATCGAAAAAGAAAATCCCCATACGTAGGACCAAAACAAACGCTGGAGAGGCTCGAAAACGAACTAGATTCGATGGATTCACAAGGATTTGAAACCGAAGTTGAAGCAATAAGATCAAAATTAAAAAGACCAGATAAAATTCCTGAGATAGAAAAAGGAATTGAAGAATTAAAAGAAAAAATCGCTGAAAGGGTTCCCGATTTATCAATTAATAGAATCACAAGTGAAATTTCTATTACGGAAGGCGAAGAGCTTGATGTAAAAATAGAGCTAAAAAACGACGGCAGCAATGTCGCGAAATCGGTCACGCTTTCAGATAGGATTCCTGATGGCTTTAAAATTGTTTCGGGTGACAACTTTTGGACCGGGGACATTAAACAGGGTGAATCCAGATCAATCGAGTATAAAATAAAGGCAGATAAAGCAGGAAAATGTACTATTCCCCGCTTAACAGTGGAATACGAGGATAAACGAGGAAAATTATATAAGACAAGCGCAGAGGCTATTGAAATAACAATTGTTCCTGAAGTGGCACTGGCACCAGAAAATGCTTATGGTGTAGTCATTGGTATTGGTAAATATCAAGATGAAGGTATTCCAACCCTAAAATACGCGAAAGAGGACGCACTCGAGATTTACAATATCCTGACAGACCCGAAGTACGGAAACTTTCCCAAGGAAAATGTAAGACTTTTGCTTGATGAACAGGCAACACTAACCGAGATAAGATCTGCGATGGGGACATTTCTTGCGCGAAAAGCTGGAAAGGATGACATGGTTTGCATCTACTTCGCTGGACACGGCTCTCCCGAAATAGACCCAACAGGAAATGCTGATGATAAGTTAGAGAAATTTATCGTCCCTTACAATGCAAAAAAAGACGACCTCTTTGGCTATGGACTCTCAATGGACACGATTAGAAAGATTTTAGATGAGAGAATCAAATCAAAGAGAGCCGTTTTCTTTATTGATAGTTGTTACAGCGGTGAAGCAGGAGGAAGAACCTTTTCAAGACCTGATATCGTAGCACGCAATATTACGATATCTGAAAAATTTCTTGATCAGCTTTCCGGTGAAGGGAGAATCATAATCACGGCATGCAAACCAGACGAACTATCGCTTGAGACTGATGAACTTAGACATGGAATTTTTACATACTATCTGGCGGAAGGGCTGAAAGGTAAAGCGGATCTCAATGAAGATGGTGTCGTAACGGTGGATGAACTGTATAGTTATGTGTATGAGCAGGTGACAAAGAAAGCTCGCCAGCTTGGAGGAGGTCAGCACCCACTTAAAAAAGGCACAATTGTGGGCAAGATTCCGCTGACACGATACGAAACCGAAGAGATGATGCGCATCAAGGAATTAAATCTTAATGCCAGTAGGTTGTTTGAGGAAGATAAATATGAGGAGGCGCTTGTAATTTGGGGCGAAGTTCTGAAGATAGATGAGGGAAATGCAGAAGCACTGGCTGGCATTAGAAAATCGAAAATGAAAATCGAAGAAGCTGAAGCGATTCTCAGAGAAAAACAGAGAAGATTGCTGGAACTGCATAAGAAGGGATTACCAGCAAAAGAATATGATGAAGCAATGATTCTGCTAAAAAAAAATCCCCCGACTTATACAGAGCTTGAGCGAAACATAGTTGAATATATAGAAAAATTGTTAAATGGAGATATTAGCATTGGTGTGTATGTTGATACCCTAAAATTGATAAAATAGAATTATAAGCGATAAAAAATAATCTCAGAACGGCACTAAGAACATATCCGGATGAAAAGAATGCGTATGCACTGATTGTTGGTATACATACGTACAAATCTCTAAAGTGCCATAAAAGGAAGTGAAAAAATGCCTATCGTGGAAGGACTTATAGCATCTACCGCACCCGTGGTGGTGAAATTTCTAATAGATCAGATAAAGAATTATGGAAGAAGTGGTAAGAAAACGAAAGATATAGAGGAATTGAAAAATGCTTTAGATCCCTTTAAGGAAAGGTTTGAAGTTAATGAAGAAGAACTTCAGAAAATAAAGGAGAATGCTGAAAAACTTAGTGAAAAATTAACAGAAAACGGTTTTGGTATTACAAATGAAATGTATCAGAAATGGACTTTAAATATTTTGCATGAAAAATTAGGAAGCATGAAACCGCCTAAATCCACATTCAAAACTGAACTCTGGACCGCCAGGGAAACAAGAGAGATCAAAGGTGTTAGAGATATCAAAATAATTCCCAAAAAATACAGGATCGGTGACAAAATCGTCGTGTATTTCAGATCTGATAAGGATTGTTATCTTACACTGTTTAACATAGGAACGAGTGGAGAACTTACGGTATTGTTTCCAAATTACTTATTCCAGAACAATTTCACCAGAGCCGACAGAATCTATGCAATACCTGGAGATGAATATCCTTTTGAATATGAATTGAGCGGTCCACCGGGTGTTGAAAAAATAAAAGCCATAGCTACCACTTCGAAGCTGAATCTGTTGGATTTCGAATTTTCCAAGGAAGAATTTTTTCATTCTGTTGAGAGAGGTATTGCGGTGCGAGATATCAGCATTGTTGCAAAAAAGATGAAAGAAGTGTCATTTGACAACTGGGCAGAAGCCATCTGCGAGTTTGAAGTGGAATAACTTTTTTATTGAGGTACATAGAGGCTGTCCAACAATTATCTAGCCACTAATAAATCCGCCTATAAAAAACCATTTTTTTTATTTTATATCTCAATAATCTTAATAACTATACACTGCAGCTCTGCTGCGGTTGGGAGTGCCGTCGCAACCTCTAAAACAGGGTAGCCATTCAAGGCAATCCAACTGTGTATATTTGTGAAAACTTCACCTGTAAGACCCCCATCACAAATTTAGATGATTTGAGACAAGCGCTTATCTAAATTCATCCATCATTTCAATTATTGTTTTATGAGGAGGAAATCCAAGTTCAGTCAACTTCCCGTTAAAGGTCGTCTCTTTGAAATGATCACCGAAGAGCCTGCGCTGTTTGTCGTTTCTATATATTATTCCAATCGGAATCTTTTCGCCCCATTCAGTTGTTTTTATCAGTGCTTCCCTCTTATTCTTAAAATCATAATTATCAGGCAGTTTATACATTCTCTCTTTATACCAGCTTGCAGTATGTGTTCCATAACTTATGCAGGGTTGTATCACATCCACGTAAGAGAAACCCTTAAAGCGTATTGCTTCTAAGAATAATTCGCTCAGGTGTTTAATATCTCCTGCATATCCTCTGGCAATGAATGAGCATCCATGCAATAATGCTGTTGCCAGTGGCAATAAAGGCTCGAGTTCGACCCCTTCAAACTGAAGCCTGGTTTTATCCCACAGATCAGTAGTAGGTGAAGCCTGTCCTTTAGTGAGTCCGTATATCTGGTTATTATGCACTATAAGTGTAATATCCGGGTTCCTGCGAATAGTATGCAGGAAATGATTTCCACCCTCGCCATAGCAGTCACCATCACCTGTCACTACAATAGTGGTCAGTTCCGGATTCACAATATTAATTGAAACAGCAATAGGCAGGGCCCTGCCATGAAGCCCGTTAAAAAAGTTGCATTTCAAATAATGCGGTAACTTCGCAGCCTGACCGATACCTGAAACCAGACAAATCTCTTCAGGGTTTTTATCCAGGGCTAATAAAGCATGCTTCATTGCAGTTAGTATCCCAAAATTTGAACATCCGGGACACCACTGGTTCTCTATATTGCTGCTATAGTCTTCCAATTTAACAATGCAAAAACCTCTCAATTATGTATTCTTGATCCAGTGGCAGACCATTATAACACGTGATATGATTTTTCACATTAATACTATACTCAATCCTGAGTAATTTTCCAAGCTGTCCGGTAGCATTACTTTCAACTGTATAGTAATTCTTTTCCGGTAGAAATTCATACTCGGGAAGGGGCATAAGTTCAGTAAAATGTATCGCTCCTACCTTTGTCTTTTTCTCCCTGAGCTTATCTACTGCTTCGAAGACAGCGTTTTTCGACGATCCCCAGCTTATAAATACATCCTCAGCCCCGGAAATCTGGTATTCCTCAGGTAGCATAATCTCATGTCTTAACAGTTCGAACTTCTTAAGTCTTTTTTCGACCATCCTCTTCCTGAGTTCCAGGTCTTCTGTAATATGACCGTATTCATCATGTTCATCGCTGTCACAGCAGACCAAATGCTGACTCTGGCCAGGATAGAGTGCAGGTGAAATTCCGGTATGATCTAATTGATATCTTCGGTAATTCTCTATTGTATCCGGATCTGCCAGATATGACTTATTTACTATGTTATCAAGCTCGAAATTATCCACTGTAAAATATGAATCAGCTAAGTGCTGATCTGTCAGGATTACAGCCGGGATCTGGTATTTGTCAGCTAAGTTGAAAGCACGGGCAATCTTATGAAAGGCATCTTTGGGATCAGATGGCGCAAATACAAGTTTGGGAAACTCCCCATGGCCGGCATTGATTGCAAAAAGCAGATCGCCCTGTTCGGTTCTTGTAGGAAGACCGGTTGCAGGACCAGGCCTTTGTCCCAAGACTATAACAACTGGAGTTTCAGTCATCCCGGCAAGGCTTATTCCTTCAACCATCAGAGCAAAACCGCCACCGGACGATGCTGTCATTGATCTCACTCCAGCATAACTTGCACCTATAGCCATATTGATCGCAGCTATCTCATCTTCAGCCTGTTCAGTGAATATCTTCAGTCTGTCTTTGTGCTTTGATAAATAGGTAATTATTCCTGTAGAAGGCGTCATTGGATAAGCAGCCATAAAGCGGCATCCTGCAGCCGCTGCGCCAAGTGCCAGGGCTTCATTTCCGGATATGAGGTAATATTGTTGCTCTATTTTTGGAAGTATCCAGGAACATATCCCTTCACAGCTCTTTTTTGCAGTGCGATATCCTTCTGCTGCAGCAGCGATATTTTTACTTACTATCTCTTCGCCTTTACGGGAGAATTGGCTGGATATTACTTCATTTAGTGAGTCAGGATCGATTCCTATGACAGCACCCAGCGCTCCAACTGCTACTACATTCGCAAAGAGTTTATTCTGGAACGTTTGTTGGGCTAAACCTACGAAAGGTACGTTTATTATCCTCTTTCCTGTCTGATGTTCATCAAGTATGATTCCGTCCTCTTTAAGCAGCGGGAGATATTTTTCGTTGGATTTCTTGTCTAATGACAGTAAAATATCTGCCTTGACGAAGGGAGCGTTTATTTGGTAATCGCTGATCCGTATACGATAGCTATTTGATCCTCCGCGAATCCTTGATTCATACTCCTGCCACGAAAAAACGTTATATCCTGCTTTTGAGGCAGTTTTGGCGAGTATATATCCTACGGTCTGGATCCCCGACCGGCTGAGCCAGAAATGATCATACTTATATCGATCATATTTTCCTCCTTGATCTAAACATCTTCTAATAACCCGGTTTTGCGCAATTTTTCCTCTGCTACCCCGAGTTGTCCTGGTGAGAGATAAAAGAGTGTTACCTCATAACCCATCCTTGCCAGAGTCAAGGCTATCACACCAGTTCCCCCACCGGCATCTGGAATTCTTGCACAAATACTACATGAACCTTTCAAACCTTTCCGCCTTCACCTTGCATATTGGACACACTCCGGGCGGTCCGTCCCGTGCACATAAGTATCCGCAGACACGGCATCTCCACACAGGGAGTGGGAGGGAGAATATCGTGGTGGGCATCTGTTCACTCCCCTTCCTTTCTTCAGGTGGTTTCCGCCTTTCGGGTATGGGCGCTACACTTTTTTCGCCTTCGATGACACTCCCTGATACATAGAGTCCACAATAACAGGCGCCGTACTCCTCTACATCCTGGTCTCTATAATCGCAGGGACAGATGATGTCAAGGTCGTCCTCTTTATCACCAGTTGCTAATCTGCACGGACATGCCCAGTATCCATATCTCTTTTCGTTCACAAGCATTCCACTGACCAGATCCTTAGCGTGCCTGGTATCGGGATTTAAGTGGTATCCTGCCTCTTCAGCCTCTTTATCCAGACGAGCATGAAGTTCATCTGTGCCAGTCTCTATTATCTCCTTCATTTTCCCAGAACCTCCCTGATCCTCCCTTCATTATAGCCTATAATGCATGTTTTATCATCCATCACCAGTGTGGGAAATGAGCATACTGGGTTATGGACCTTCATCTCATCCAGGACTTTTTCCATCTCATCTCCTTCAAGTAAATCAACATATACGTAGTAGAAATCCACACCCAACTCTGTTAGCAGCTTCTTTGTTTCCTTGCACCATACGCATGTGCTTAAAGCATAAAGTAAAATTTTTCCTTTATCCTCACCTTCGATATGCACCATTGTCATAACATAACACCACCTGGCATTTCTTACATCCATACGCTGTCGCTTGGGTAGATAAACTTTATTATGGCAGCACCCTCAATACTTTTCCCCTACCAGTATCAGGTCATTTCCCATCCCTGTAACCGATGATTCCCTGCTCAAGCGCTCAAGTATCTCGGTAACCTGATTATATGATCTTTCCTCCCATTTCGTTGCCTTTCGCATCTCTTCAGGAAGATAGTATGCAAAATCTCCGTAGATCCCAGTGACCGTTATACCATTCCTCCCAAAGGTCTCCTCAAGCTCTTCCGGGCTAAACACCCTCCCGAAACCATGAGCCCCGTGGACATGATCCAGCTCAGACCTGATCAACTTAAGCGCAGTCTCAGGATCTCTACCATACTTCCGGATCACAGCCCAATAACGGCTGGAGACATCCACACAGATCCGCCCGCCCCTCTTTGTCACCCTGGAAAGCTCCACAACTGCTTTTGAGGGTTCTGTCGCAAGGGAGATGGGTCCCCTCACAGCGAGCACGAGATCAAAGAACTCGTCAGGAAATGGAAGCTCGGCGATGTCTGCCTCTATGATCTCAACCGCTTCTGATAATTCATGCTTTCGCAATTTCTCCTCTGCCACCCTCAGTTGCCCTGGTGAAAGATCAAAGAGCGTTACCGCATAACCCATCCCTGCAAGAGGGAGTGCCACCATACCAGTTCCCCCGCCGGCATCAAGGATTCTAGCAGTCTTATCTTCAGGAAGAGATTCCTTTATCAATTTCCATCTTAAATACTCATCTAACTTTCCCCCAAATGTGTTGAAATACGCATCATAACTCGTGGATCGTTCATCCCATTCCTTTTGGATATCCTCGATTTCTCCAGGGGTATCCTCTGCCATATCCCACTTACATCTCGCGCATAGCATCAATTATCTCTCTCCGGTTTCCTGCAAGCTTTGATGCGATCATTGCGACGTATTTCCCCTGAAACCTTGCTGCAGCCAGCTCATTCTCGCTTGGCATGCGCTCACCGCTGTTACCGGCGATCGTCGATGCGCCGTAAGGTGACCCGCCTGTGATCTCATTGATACGCATCTGCTCTTCGAAGAGATACGGCAAGCCCACAATGATCATTCCGTGATGCAGGAGTGTTATATGAAAACTGAGAATGGTTGATTCCTGACCTCCATGCTGTGTAGCAGAACTCGTAAATACACTTCCCACCTTGCCTGTAAGTGCCGCCTCCTTCCAGAGTTCGCCGGTAGCATCAAGGAACTGACGCATCTGAGCGCACATATTACCAAATCGCGTTGGCGTGCCAAAGATGATCGCATCAGCAAAAGCGAATTCATCAAGAGTACATATCGGGATGTGGGCAAACGTCTCCTGCGCTTCTACTGCCCCCATCTTCTCGAGCACATCTGCTGGCAGCGTCTCAGGGACGCGGCGTATCGCAACCTCTGCACCCTCAACAACACTTGCGCCTTTTGCAACAGCCTCTGCCATACGGTGAACATGACCGTACATGGAATAGTAGACGATTAAGACCTTCATACATCCCATCTCCATATTTCAGGTATGGAATCCTTGCATTTAAGCTTTTTGGCCCCAGAGTCCAGAAGTTTATAGTATACTATGTAGATAAGCCGTATTGTGGAGTGCACACCTTCCAGCGGACAGGTAGTTAAGCAACACTATAGAATTCAATTGGATTGGATGGGATTGGCTGCTCCATTCCATTCATTACACGCTTCAGAAAAGTGTCATAGGTATTTTGAGGTATCCACTTCAAATCTAAGGGTAATTTAAAAATTATTAGACAGGATTAACAGGATCGGCAGGAT
>Ga0255456_1021_pt1 | contig 31900 bp, 32 predicted proteins | sample ANMaggQLBNCT01C7_FD_182646 | JGI IMG/M metagenome (GOLD analysis project Ga0255456, IMG submission 182646) | Sediment cell enrichment communities from methane seep in Santa Monica Basin, California, United Staets - ANME aggregate JGI... | ecosystem: Environmental > Aquatic > Marine > Cold seeps >...
TAAAGAGTCTACAAATATTTAACAAATATAGTGGATGTGGAAATTAATTAAATTCCACTCAATGGTGATTGAAACAATTGATGATATGTGAAATTTGCAAATAATTATGTGGTACCAGTACATCTTGAACTGATATGGAATCAGATATCGAACTTCTTGTTAAGAAATACGCGCTCCAGAATGCTGTCAAATACGGCAAAGCCCCGCAGCAGGGTGCAGTCATGGGAAAACTCATGGGAGAGCATCCCGAGCTGAGGCAGAGGGCAAAGGAAATATCGCCGCTGATCGGAACATTTTTAAAAGAGATCACATCAGGGACGCCGGAAGAATGGCAGGCTGAACTGGAAGCATTAGCGCCCGAACTGATTGAAGAACTCTCGCAACGTAAGGAACCGGACAAGGGCTTAAAGGAACTTCCCTGTGCAAAAGGCGGTGTGGTCATGAGGTTCGCACCCAATCCCAACGGCCCGCCCACACTGGGCAGTACACGCGGGATTGTGGTCAACAGCGAATACGTGAAAAAATACGGGGGCAGGTTCATAATCAGGTTCGATGATACCGACCCCGTGACCAAGCGACCTATGCTGGAAGCTTATGACTGGTACCTGGAGGACTGCAAATGGCTGGGTGCCGAACCTGATGAAGTGGTAATGGCATCAGACAGGCTGCCTGTTTATTATGAATATGCCGAGAAACTTATCAGGGCAGGGCATGCCTATGTATGCACCTGCACCCAGGAGGAGTTTAAGAAATTAAAGGATAACAAGCAGGCATGTCCACATAGGGATACTTCGCCTGAGGACCACCTGCATGAGTGGAAGCGGATGCTTGCAGGGGAGTACGAGGAGCGCACGGTAGTGCTGCGTATCAAGACCGATATCAAGCACAAGGACCCGGCGCTGCGTGATTGGGGCGCGTTTCGGGTGGTCAGGACACCACACCCCCGCCCGGAAGTGGATGATAAGTATGTAGTCTGGCCGCTGCTGGATTTTGAGGGTGCAATTGAGGACCACCTGCTGGGTATGACACATATCATCAGGGGCAAGGACCTGATGGACAGCGAGCGGCGGCAGAAATATGTTTACGATTACCTGGGCTGGACCTATCCCCATACCTCACACTGGGGCAGGGTAAAGATGCACGAGTTCGGTAAGTTCAGTACCAGCGGCCTGAGGGAAGCCATTGAGGCAGGGAAGTATTCCGGCTGGGATGACCCCAGGCTGCCAACCTTGCGGGCTCTGCGCCGCAGGGGAATCCGGCCTGAGGCACTGCGCAAGTTCTTTATTGACATGGGTGTGGGTGAGACCGATGTGAGCCTGAGCCTGGATAACCTGTATGCTGAGAACCGCAAGCTGATCGATGCTGATGCTAACCGATATTTTTTTGTATGGGACCAGGTGAAACTGGACATCACGGGATCACAGGTCACAGACGCGAAACTGCCGCTGCATCCATCTGTGGACAGGGGCTTCAGGGAGATTCAAGTGGGCAGCAGTGTGCTGGTGTGCAGCCAGGATATCAATGATGCAAAACCCGGCGACCTGTTTAGGTTGAAAGACCTGTACAATATCAGGATCACGGGAAAGGGCACGGCCGAGTTTGCAGGACACGAGATTGAAACCATAAAGAATGGCAGCGGGCGCATCATACACTGGGCACCTGTGGACGGCATACCTGTGAAGGTGCTGACCCCGGATGGCGAGATCACAGGTACCGGCGAGGCTGGTATTGCGACCGAAGTGGATAGGGTGGTGCAGTTCGAGCGGTTCGGGTATGTGAGGATAGATAGTGCAAACGGCGAAATTATCGCTTATTTTACGCACAGGTAAGATAGAGCAATGGAACGAACAAGAAGTCCCAAGTTCAGCAAACCGGTGTTTACCTGCGGCGAAGGACTGCGGTTTGCCACGCCTGAAGTGGTGGCAAGCTACCGGGCCGGGCGGCTTAAGTGCAGTGTGCTTGCCGATATCAGCTGCGGGATAGGGGGACAGGCCGTTTGCTTTGCAAAGGAATGCGGCAGCGTTTACGGAATTGACATAGACGGTGAAAGACTGGAGTGTGCCCGCCGTAATGCAGGGGTGTACGGCGTGGACAATATTATTTTTATTGAGGGGGATGCCCTGTCGCCGCAGGTGGTGGAGCAGGTTGCCGATGCAGATGCAGATGTTATCTTCAGCGACCCGGCCCGGCCTGCGGAAGAGGATGTGCGGCAGACTGACAGCCTGCGGCCCGGAATTCCGATGGTGATGGAGGCATACAGGGATGTGACCGACAGTTTTGCTTTTGAGGCCCCGCCCCAGATGCCGCCCGAGCGTATAGATTTTGATTGCGAACGCGAGTACCTGGGCGTGGACGGGCAGTTGAACAGGCTGACGCTGTACTTCGGGCCGCTGAAAAGTTGCGAGAGGTCGGCTGTGTTGTTGAAAGGGGGCAGGCATTACAGGCTGGAGTCGGGCGTGGACGCACCTGTAGTTATACCAGAAGTGGACGAACCACGGGTCTATGCCTTCGAACCTGACCCTGCAGTGGTGAAGGCGGGGCTATTGGGGGAACTGGCTTGTGGGTTGGGTGGTAAGGTGGAACTGGTGAGGATTGATGCCAGACGCAGCCTGCTGACATCTGATGTGTTGCTGGAATCGCTGTTCTTCAAGCACAGGTACAGGGTGCTGGACAGGGTGCCATTGGACTGTGGGAAAGTCAACCGCTCGTTGCACGGTATGGGTAAGGCTGTAATACGGTTCAGGATAGCGCCTGAGAAGTATTGGGATGCGCGCAACCGGATAGAGAATGGACTGATGGGGGAGAGGATAGCGCATCTGTTTGAAATAGCAGACCAGGTTTATGTGTGTGAAAAGATTTAAAAAGTAATGATTGTTTTGCAAATATTGCATGCTGTCGGATTACTTACTGTATTTTAGTAATCACAGTCTGACAGCAGGGCGAGGATGAGGATGTCGGCAGTCAGGAGTTTGATGAGTAGGTGCATGGGATAGAAGACTGTGTTAAAAAGGTTTAAAGTTTGCGATTAATTCTGGTGTGGGTTGGGATATGTTCACACACGGATTCTGGGTTGCATTGTCTGTGGATGTGAAATGTGGCTGCCGCCAACAGTTAAAATATAAAATTTAAGTTATGGTTATGGGGTGGGACAATTAAATAACACCGTACATCTGTGTGTATCTGCGTCCATCTGCGGTTATATTTTAAACAATGGAAGGGACATAATCGTTGTTACCATCCTTTGTGTACCCCTATACTCTGTGGTTTGGAATGAATTGACTGCCAGCCGCCCACCATTTGTACATGCCTGGCTGCCTGTCATTTTAGATATTATATTAAGGAAGCCTCAAAAAGAATCAATCTTTCAACATCTTACTGTAAAGGTCTGTACTCATCCAGAATCCATGTTTTTGAAGTTCATCCAGTACATTTTTCATATTTTCAATAAGACCTTTTCGATACATTACCTTTAGCAATCCCAGAGTCCCAATTACCTCAATTCCGTATGCTGCAGCTGCCCTTCTTCCGGCAAGGTCGTCCAGTAAGATCAGGTCGACATTCTGCTTAATGGCAAGAGCAATTGCTTGTGCTTCCCCTGCATCCAATGCAGATGAAAAAGCGACGGACTCATGTTCTTCAATTTCCACGACATTGATCCAATCGGCATTTTTAACTTCATTTGAACCTTTCAAATCGTTTTTGGTGACTTCTTCATATACTGCTTTAGGTATCGAAATATCACCAAAATCGGCTAAGATATCAAGCATACCAATTGCAGAGAAAAATATCAAAAGTGATGAATTACTGACTATCTTCATCTAATAAACCAAGCCTATTTGCAGTCTCAATATCTTCTTCCAGTTCTGCAACGCCGTAATTTAATGGTATGTTTGAGTCTTTCATGATGCCCAACATCTCAACCAGATTCATTTCAAGCAGTTCTGCCATCTTACCAAGTGAAATCTTTCCTTCTCTATAAAGTTCCAGCAGGAAGTTCTTTTTCACAAAGTATTCTACACGATCCTTTCCTATTCCCTGCGAATATAATATGTCACTCGGCAGATGTATTTTGGTTGTGATCATTTTCAGTTCTGCGCCCATTTTCACCACAATTTGTTTGATGTACATTTGTTATAAACATTTGCACCCGTTTTTATACGGAAAAAAAATTGAATGGAACTGCTAAGTTTCTCGTATTCCGCGGCGGGAGTAATTTCACTGATCCTGGCGGGGATAATATTAGGATTGCGGGTAGGACGATTGAATGATACTGTACATCTGCGTGTATCTGCGTCCATCTCTGGTTATGCCTGGAACCACAGAGGACATTGAGGACACCGATCGCACAGAGCATTGCAACCGTCCTCTGCGTTCCTCAGCGCACTCTGCGGTTCGCAATGAATTGATTTCCAGCCGCCCGCAATTTGCACTTACCCGGGTGCTGCTGCCTGCTGCCGGTGGGGGTGTGCTGGCGGGTAGCAGAAGAGTAGTTAATCACTTGATACTACCAGTAAAACGATAGATTTAATTATTTGTATAGAAAGTATAATAATCATGATACCAAAATTTATCAACAGGGAAATTGAACTGGAATTCCTTGAAAACTGCTACAATAGTTCTTCCCCGGAATTCATTGTCATATACGGCAGGAGAAGAGTTGGTAAAACCGAACTAATACAAAAATCACTAAAAGGCAAGCATGGTGCTTATTTCCTTGCTTCAAAAGATACGACACATGAAAATCTTAATGAATTTAAGCAAAGCATTGCAGAACAACTAAATATTCCCCTCTTCTCAAAACTTGAATCTAATACATGGACTGAAATTTTCGAGAATCTTGCAGAATTCCTTGATGAAACAAAAAAGACAATTATCGTAATAGACGAATTCTCCTACCTCATAGAAGTTGACAGGGCCGTCCCGTCATTGTTCCAGAAAATCTGGGACCAGATACTGAAAACAAAAAATGTCATGCTTATTCTTTGCGGCTCAAGTGTCAGTTTAATGGAATCTGAAGTACTTGGGGTAAGGTCCCCCCTCTTTGGAAGAAGAACAGGGCAATGGGAAGTTACCCAGTTACAGATAGAAGCAGTAAAAAAATTCGTGCCCGGATACAATACAGAAGACGTATTGAAAACAATTTTCATGCTGGGGGGGATTCCTGCATATCTTGATAAATGGGATGATGGGAAAACGGTTTTTGAAAATATGGAAGAGCATATCCTGTCCAAGGGGAGATATCTCTATGAAGAAGCTGATTTTTTATTAAAACATGAGTTTCGTGAGCAGTGGATATATGCGTTGATACTCAAGAAACTGTCCCTGGGATATAATTCCCTGGCAAAGTTATATTCAGCCACGAATATGGATAAGGCCAATCTTTCAAAGTACCTGAACACGCTTGAGAATTTACATATTATACGGCATATCCTACCTATTCACAAGAGAAAGGGCGGGATATATGTGATAATTGATGATTATTTTGATTTCTGGTTCAGGTTCGTGTACAGCAACAGGGGCATGCTTGAAGTGGGAAATAAGAAACAGGTAAGGGGTAAGGTTGAAAGGGACTTTAATAGTTACTGTGGTAGACGGTTTGAATATCTTGTTGAAAAAATGGTGGGGTGGAACTGTGTTGAGATTCCGTTTGGGTACACGGGGATTAGTAAGTGGTGGCATAAGGATGTTGAGATTGACCTTCTTGTTGTGAATGATGAGAGCAGGGATGTTTTGTTTATGGAGTGTAAGTGGAAGAAGCTCACGTTGAAGCAGTCATTGAAAATACTCGGGGAACTTGAGATAAAGGCTGAACAGGTTGACTGGAATAAGGGCAGGAGGAAGGAGTTTTTTGGGCTTGCTGCAAAGAAGATCGAGAGTAAGGACGAGTTAAGGGAAAAAGGGTTTGTTGTTTTTGATCTGGATTATGTTTGAAGGTTTTTTGTAAAACTATTATTATAATTGTTGTACAAATGATGTTATTCTGTCAGTTGTCCTGCTTCGTGTATCTCGCGGCGGGAATATGGTTTCTGACTTAGATGGTGAGAAGATCGAAATTGCCGCGGATGCGAGCGAGTGTGAGAGGCTGTGCTGGTGGGCGGCATTACCAGTATTAGAACATAAACATTAATGCAACCAGTCAACCGTTTAATTTAAATACTTTACATACGATTATTATAATCGTGAGTAAAATAAATATCTTCATAAATAGAAAAAAGGAACTATCCTCATTAAAAAAAAAATTTGGAACAGACCGGGCTGAATTCATAATTATCTATGGAAGAAGACGTATCGGGAAAACTGAACTAATAAAAAAAGCCATCGAAGGACAAAAAGCAGCATACTTTTTCGTTGAACAGGCATTAGAAAAGGACAATCTGGATTCCTTAAAAAAAATCATAGCAAAAACCGTTAACAATCCATTGATTGCAAAAGCTGACCTAACGTGGGAAGAACTATTCCAGCAAATTGCCAGAGAAGACAAATTGATCATTATTTTAGATGAATTCCCAAACCTCATATCAGAGAACAAAGCCCTTTTATCCAAATTCCAGAAAATATGGGATGAAATTCTAAAGAATACCACAATCAAACTCATATTATGCGGCTCATCGATATCAATGATGGAAAGTTATCTGCTGGACTCCAAAAGCCCGCTGTATGGAAGAAGGACAGGACAGTTATTGATAATGCCGCTAAAAGCCATACATATACTGGACTTCGGCATAAACTCAATTGAAGAGGCAATAAGAGTATTTGGTATTACCGACGGCATACCCGAATATATCAAAGATGGGTAGTGTACTACTTTATGTCTGATAATGTGGTTTTAAAAAATCTACCCAATTCAAAGGAGTATCTTGAATATCTTCTTTCATTGATGGAGTCGTTTTATTTTTATCCTGCTTCATGAAGTTCCTATGTACTTGGAACAACTCATACATCATATCGACTCGATCGATCTTTTTTGCAAACGATTTCGTTTTCCTCACCAAAATGCTTTGAGAACCTCTTGCAATCCCATTCATGTTCTCAATCTGTGACGTCTGGATATCATTAAGAGTACCTTCGCCCACAATCCATTGACGATTAATATTGACCAATTTGCCACCACTTTTTGTTTTAATCATTTGTCCGTAATGATAGCATGCAGGATCATATATTTTCTCCAACCCTTTTGAATACTGATCATTCCCATCACTATAGAATTCAATTGGATTGGATGAGGTTGGTTGCTCCATTCCATTCATTACACGCTTCAGAAAAGTGTCACATGTATTCTGAGTTCTTTTTCCTACTGCAAAACCCACTATGAACTTTGTATCTCGTTTGATTCCTGCGTAAATCCATGCATCGCCTTCGAAATCTGTGTTTTTTGTTCCTCCGTCCACATTTTTTTGTTTTTTTTTACGAAAGTCCACATTTCATCAAGTTCAACCGCCCCTACCTTTGCTTTACCTGCCATCAATGCGTTGAACTCAGTTGCATGAAGTATTATGTCGCCTATAACTCTCGAGATTGTTACAAGAGTTAAACCAGTTACACGAGATATGGCTCGATTCCCCATCTTTTCGACTAGAAGTTTACCAATTAATATTAGCTGTTCTTCTGAAATATGTCGGCGGTACATAGGGGTGTTGGAAGTCTCAACAAAGAATGTTTTGCAATGCATGCATTGGAATCGTTGATGGCCTGCAGAATTCTTGCCCTGTTTTCGAATATCTTTACCTTCCGCATTTAAATAATACTCGCAGGCTGGATTTGGACATACAGCGTTATTTTGGGTCCTTGGACGAGACATGTTATTCACCATATCCCTATATTGTCAAAGTACTATTTATTATCTACTGTTAAGTAGTCCACTGCCCAAAGATGTATGTTACCGGCTCGATAGTGGCGAGAAATTAGAAGAAGTATTCCAGCAGGATAAAAATCTGTATGCAGAAGCAGAAATATTAATAAAAAGTGAATTGAGGGACCCGACAAGATATTTCAAGATACTCAAGGCCATTGCCTTTAGTAATACTAAGTTTGGCGAAATCGCTAATTATACGGATTTTCCGGCACCTACAGTCTCAAAGTACCTGAGCAACCTGATAAAACTACATATTGTAAAAGAAACCTATCCGGTTTTAAGTGATAAGGAAAGAACACGAAACCGGAGATACCATCTTTCTGATAACTATTTTAACTTTTATTTCAGGTTCATTTACCCGAATAAATCAGAGATTATTTCTACTGATAGGGTATCAGGCTTTGATGCTGACTATAATCGATATATGGGCAGGATATTTGAAAAGGTGTCTGAAGAGTTCCTTGAGATGAATGCAGATAGACTGCCATGTAAGTTCACCAAGATTGGGCGGTGGTGGTTCAAGGATAAGGAAATCGATATTATCGCATTGAATGAAAGGACGAGAGATGTTCTATTTATGGAATGTAAATGGAGCAGCTTGAACCAGAATGATGCAAAACGCATCCTTGAATTATTGAAGGAAAAATCAGGGCATTTGAAATGGAACAATGATAGACGAATTGAACATTTTGGAATAATGGCAAAGAAGATACAAAATAAGCATATGTTTAGAGAACAGGGTTTTGTGGTGTTCGACCTTGATGATTATTAGTTGGAATTAAAGAGAAAAAAGCATGGAGTTGCTGGTCAATGTTGTTGTGATGCTGGTTGTGTTGCTGGCTATTGTTGCTGTTCTTCAGATGTTGCTTTCTCTCGGCGAAGCCTGAGCCGAATATAATCGCGGGAGTGGTTGCGAATACTTTCGTATATGATTGAGGGAAACAAGATATAAAGGAAACGCAGGACTAACTCACAACGGGATTGCTTTTTAACAGTTAGGTCCAGTTCAATCTTATGCTCAAGATCAATGACCTGGTAGTTCCCCTTACGTAGCAATGAACCAACAATAATGGTTTAAACCTCACCGTAGAATTATTGCTAATGAACGATCCGGATATTACCATACCCAAAGGCAGTGGTATCTATTCGCTGTTACTGGAACTAAAAAAAGATATGTGCATAACAGTAGGGGCACTGGGAGAGATCAAGTTCCCTGCCGGTTATTATTCATATACTGGCTCGGCAAGAGGTGGCGGCGGTTTTGGCAGGATCAGGCGGCACCTGGACGTGGCAGCCGGACGTAACCCGACCAGGCGCTGGCATATAGACTACCTGTTGCCACGTACCATTCCAAGGAGCGTGGTGCTGACACATACCGACCAGGACCTGGAATGTCAAATATCAAAAACGATCGGGTCACATACTGAAACGATACACAGGTTCGGGAGTTCCGATTGCAGTTGTATAGGTCACCTGCACCTGGAAAAAGATATGGACAAATTAGTACGCATTGTGACCAATGCACATGACATAAAGGGATTATTCAAAAACTTTATTCCATTTAACATTCATGTATAACAGTCAGTGACTTTTTAATTCATTCAGGATAAATGGACCATGTAAAAAAAAGATTAACCGCAGAGGACACAGAGGTTCGCAGAGGGTCGTTATTTTACTCTGCGTCACTCTGCGCTCTCTGCGGTTTTTCAAATCGTCCCAGAAAATAATAAAAAGTCTCAACAATCATGTATGATACATAGGTGCGTTATGAATAACATTTTACGAAGAGGACGCCTGGGATCAAAACAAGATCCGGATGTCCTGAATTATCTTTCTTCCATGGATGCGGACAGGACGATATTCGATGCAGACCTGTTAGTAGACATGGCTCATGTGGTAATGTTAAGCGAAGTCGGGATCATAACCAGGGATGACTGTGTACTGATCCTCGGGGCCCTGGATACTATTAAACAGGAAGGGTTTGAAAAGCTTGACATGTCATACGAAGACATACACATATCCATCGAAGCAAAGCTCATAAATTTAGTAGGTGAGGATACAGGAGGGAGAATGCATTCCGCACGCTCACGAAACGATGAGGTTGCTACATGTATCCGCTTCGGATTAAGAGATGAACTGCTTACATTGATGCATGAGCTCATCACCCTTAGAAAGACCATGCTGGATATCGCCAGGCAGCATACAAAGACCCTGATGCCCGGATTCACGCACCTGCAGCATGCCCAGCCCACTACCTTTGCCCATCATCTGCTTGCCCACCACGATGCCCTATCAAGGGATACCCGGAGGCTACTGGGTGCATACATGAGGACGAACTTGTCCCCGCTGGGGGCAGCAGCATTTGCATCAACCGGATTTGAGATCAACCGTGAACGTACCCGTGAACTGCTTGGATTTGACGAAATCGTTGAAAACTCAATGGACGCTGTAAGTACCAGGGATTTTGTCCTGGAATCCATATCCGTATTTTCCAACATAATGACAAACCTGAGCCGGATTGCAGAAGAGATCATTTCCTGGAGTTGTGAGGAATTCGGATTTGTGGAACTGGATGACCAGTATGCTTCCACATCATCCATCATGCCCCAGAAAAAGAATCCTGATTCTGCTGAACTGCTGAGAGGGAAGACAGGTGCGGTTTACGGATGCCTCATGTCTGTGTTGACCATCACAAAAGCACTATCCATGAGCTATAACAGGGACCTGCAGGAGGTTACTCCCCACATGTGGAGGGCGGCCGATAATACCATCAGTTCAGTAACAATAATGGCAGGTATGCTTTCCACTATGAAAATCAATACCGAAAAAATGGAATCTGCGGCAGGCACCGGTTTTTCTACAGCTACAGAACTTGCTGATACGATTGTCCGGACAACTGAGATTCCCTTCAGGACCGCACACCAGATCGTAGGTACGCTGTCAAAGAGTGATGTCAGGACACTTGAAGAGGTGGACAGGATCGCACTTGAGATAACAGGCAGGAAACTTTCGGATGAGGGGCTTAGCCAGGAGATGTTTGATGGGGCTCTTGATGTCATGGAGAATGTAAAACGGCGTAATGTAGTCGGAGGTCCCTCACCAGTTGAAGTAAGCAGGATGATAGAAGAGCGTAATTACCAGTTGTCGCTGGATATTGATACGCTTGTGAAAAAAGCCAATTTCGTCCAGGATGCCATGAAGAAGCTTGATAACATGAAGGATTCATTTATTGAAAGAGGTAATGCATGAAAGTAGAAGAAGGAGACAGCGTGCTGGTAAAACAGGGTGGGCGTACTTTTAACGGTGTACTTATGCCCTCGATCACCAACAACGCTGTCATAAAATTAATGAACGGGTATAACGTGGGATTAGATCCCGCTAACATTACCATGGAGCTGGCTGGGAAAAAACAGGATATGCGATCTGCAACAGTAGAACTGCCGCCCCATGATCCCGGCCTGCCCGATGTATCCATCCTATCCACAGGCGGGACAATTGCCAGTAAGGTGGACTACAGGACCGGGGCTGTGACCAGCCAGTTCACGGCAGAGGATATTTTACTGGCCATTCCTGAACTTACTAAGATTGCTAATTATAATGCCAGGGTTTGTTACAGTATCTTATCTGAGAACATGCAGCCTGAATACTGGGTCAGGCTGGCAGAGGAAGTCTATAATGAGATAAAAGCCGGAGCTGCCGGGGTGATTATCACCCACGGTACTGATACCATGATGTACACGGCAGCAGCCCTTGCGTTTATGATCGAGACGCCGGTGCCTGTTGTGTTCGTAGGCAGCCAGCGCAGTGCTGATCGTCCCAGCAGTGACAATGCCATGAACGCCATCTGTGCAGCAAAGGTGGCTACCAGCGATATTGCCGGGGTTACTGTGGTCATGCACGGGACAACCTCTGACGATTTCTGCCATGTCCACAAGGCAACGAAGGTCAGGAAGATGCACACCAGCAGGCGTGATGCGTTCCAGTCAATCAATTCAAGGCCCCTGGGTCGGGTGGATTACCCGTCCGGCAAGATCACAACATACCTTGACCATGCCGGACGTGGGGAGAAGGAACTGGCCATTAATTCCAATATTGAGCCCAGGTGCACGCTAATTAAATATACTACCGGGGCAAGTCCGCAAACCTTGCTGTTCGCGTCTGCCAATTATAGGGGTATTGTTATTGAGGGGACAGGGCTTGGCCATGTATCCACTGAATGGGTGCCGTATATCGAAAGAACGACCGAAGCCGGGATACCTGTCGTAATGACCAGCCAGTGCATAAGTGGCAGGGTGTGCGACCGGGTATATGATACAGGGCGCGACATCCTGAAGGCAGGGGCTATCGAGGGTGAGGATATGATGAGCGAGGTTGCGCTGGTGAAATTGATGTGGGCGATGGGGCAGACAAAGGATATTGATGAGGTCAGGAAGATCATGACCACTGATATGGCCGGGGAGATCACCAGGAGTTCCCGGACCTGAATCCATTTACTAGCAGAATTGGACTTTATGTGAGGATGTTGAAATTATGAACGATAAACCGAGATTTGTATTTGAATGCCAGGAATGCGGGAAATGCTGTGAAAGGGATGTAACTGTATATCTGGGTGACATAAATGACTGGGTGGAGCATGGGTTGATGTACAAGGTACTGCCCCACTTGTCTATAGTGGGGGATTTTGGTTCTGTTGCCATTCAACTGGACAAACAGACAAAAGATGACCAGACTGTATGCGCATTGTATGACCTTGAAAAGAGCGAGTGCACCCTGGATGACAATAGGCCGCTTTCCTGCCGTTCGTTCCCCTTGGGTTATAACGGTAATAATTATGTTATTGTGGATATGGACTGTCCGGGACTTGGGCAGGGCAGCATAACTGCGGAAAAACTTACCTTGATGAGGGACACAGCCAGGGCCGGGTATGAGAGTAAGCAGCAGACTCAACATGTTCTGCCTATGCTGGAAAACCTGTTTATCAGGAAGATGACAATGGAGTCCCAGAAGGCCATGGGAGAGCTTACTCCTGAGCAGAGGGAAGAGCTTGAGAATATCCTGAAGGATAAGGAAGAATAGGTCTGGAATCCGAGACAAAATCTTGGGGATGGGATTTGGTATAGATGAAATATTCTATTATTTTTTCAACTTAGTCCAGTTAGTCAATCTACGTTTATATAATTAAACCGCATATCTGGATACCATGATGGGCAACACCTTTGGAAAAGCATTCTCGATCACAACCTGGGGCGAGAGCCACGGTCCTGCCATAGGTGTGGTCATCGATGGCTGTCCTCCCGGACTGGAGTTGACAGACACTGACATCCAGCACGAACTGGACCGCAGACGTCCCGGCCAGAGCGAGATTGCCACACCCAGGCAGGAAGAGGACCGGGTGGAGATACTTTCAGGAGTGTTCGAGGGTAAGACCACAGGTACACCCATTGCCATGCAGGTCTGGAACAAGGACGCTGACTCCTCCAAATATGACATTATCAGGAACATGCCCCGCCCCGGTCATGCCGACTATACTTACCAGATGAAGTACGGTCTACGTGACCACAGGGGAGGAGGGCGCTCATCTGCCAGGGAGACCATCGGCAGGGTGGCTGCCGGGGCAGTGGCAAAGAAGATACTGGAGCGCCATGGCATTGAAATACTGGCTCATGTTGTTGAACTTGGCGGCATAAAGGCTTCACCTGTACAGGTTGATGACATAAAGGCCAATGTGGAATCAAACCCGGTACGCTGTGCCGACCCCGAAGCTGCAAAGGCCATGCTGAAGCGAATTAAACAGGTCAGGGAAGATAAGGACAGCATCGGCGGAATTGTTGAGATACTGGCTCTTGGGGTCCCGCCCGGCCTGGGCGAGCCCGTGTTCGATAAACTGGACTGTGACCTGGCAGGGGCCCTTATGGGTATCGGTGCAGTCAAGGGCGTGGAAATAGGCTCAGGTTTTAGAGCTGCTACCATGACCGGTAGCCAGATGAACGACCCCTTTGAAATGCAAAATGGGAAGGTTGTATGTTCCACCAACAATGCAGGGGGGATTCTGGGAGGCATCTCCAGCGGTGAAACAATCGTTTGCAGAATAGCTGTTAAACCCACACCCTCTATTGCCCGGCCCCAGAGGACGGTGGACATGTCTGATATGTCCGGAACCAATATAACAATAGAAGGGCGACATGACCCAACAATCCCGCCCAGGATCGTACCTGTAGCCGAAGCCATGACAGCACTGGTACTTGCCGACCACCTTATTAGAGCGCAATCGTATACACGATCATATTCAAAGTGATCACGAGTCAAAAGTTAGCAGCTATTTCTTGATGTACAGGATTGGATCGTATCCTGTCAATCCGGTTTATCCTGTCTGAAATTTCCATTATCTTGATTTTTTTAGTCATTATTTTACAGCATTTCATTGTCTCGGTGGCTAAACTCAGGCAGGATATTAATATTTCTCCCCAGTTCTTCAAACACTTCATGTTGGGAACTGACAATGACCACGTGTGCAGGCGGATGTATCTTTGTAAGTTTTCCAATAGCGACACCCGGATTTGTATTCAGCGAAACTAAAGCTGCTGCATAACACTTATTTCTTAATGGACACTTCATGACCTTTCCAAGTATTTCGTCTGCATAATCCGGTGATATGGATTTTGGTGGTCCTGAAAACACCATCCGTCCATATCTTCTTAAATCAAGTAGCGTAGTATGTACCTTTATAGTACTATCTGCCCGTATTACCGCAAAAGACTTCATTTTTTATTCCACACCGATTAATATATCAGTATTCAATATATTACTATGTGATATTAATACTATGTCAGTGACTTATAAATGAATTTTAATAATTTTCGAGACTTTTAAATTTCTTCTGATCTTTTGAACAATAAAGAACCGCAGATACACGCAGATGAACGCATATTTCGCATGCAGTATCCGCGTTAATCTGCGTTCATCCGCGGTTAATAAAACTGATTAATAAGCGTAACCAGAAAATAATAAAAAGTCTCTAATATTCCTGATAATTCAAGTCTTTTTGACCTTCTCGGAAATAAAAGTCATAAGGTCAAGGAAATCATCCATTGCGTCAAGTTTTTTCTTCTCCACAAGCACAGTATTTTCTACCATCTCTGACCTGCAATGTCCATTTACAATGACCATGGAATGAGTATTTGTCACTTCAGAGATGCTGCTCATTAACTTTGCCCTTTTCATCATTGTTCCCGAATATTCACTAAAACCCGTGAGAATTTTGGACACATTATCCTGATTAATGTTCTCCCTGTGCTCGAATGAAACAGCACTGAACGGTGCCTGTGATATTGGAATCACTTCAATGCCTAAATTGGATAACATGGATCTTATTATTGTCCCAGGCTCTTTTTCAACCGGATGGCTCCTGGATTTCACATTTGTATTTTTTACATTTAGAAAATCAATAGCAAGGGCAATTCCAGTATTGAACATTTCTTCTATCCTGATCACCATATCCACAGACATGTCCATACCCTCCTCTTCATATTTACTTATGGTACGCCTGGATAAACCAAGTTCTGAAGCCATGGCACCAATTGAAAGTTTTTTATGAATTCGCTGTTCACGCAGCACACTACCATCCACACTCACATACAGCCCCCCAGGTGCTGCATATACCACGGGCGGTAGTTCCTCTATAAAATAATCAAATATAGTATCGATATTAACAGATGGAATACCATATCTATAATATACGACAGTGGGTTCCAGTGTTTGGTCCCTGGTCTTCTCCCCAACCAAAAGCGCAGACCCCTCCAGGTATTCTGCAAGGTACATCATTTCCTGTGCAGTATCCTCTTTAAGACCGTCGATATTGGAAAGTACCTTTATCAATAATAACCGTTCATTTCGCCTTGCAGCGATGTCAAAGCTTCTGGGCCTGATATTGCAGCGTTCTGAAACACCAAATCCGCTTTGTTCCAGTATGCCTATGACCTGGTTTATCAATATCTCTTTATTCATCTTCTTTAAAGTTGTGCATAGTAATACTATATAAAATAAGAGGTTAATTATACATATATTCAGTTAAAATTCTAAAGGTTTGCAGCATGAACGATATCAGGGTGCATCTTATTGTCTCAGGAAGAGTACAGGGGGTGTTTTTCAGGCACAATACTATGAAAAAGGCTGTAGAACTGGGATTAAAAGGTTGGGTAATGAATCTTCCTGATGGGAATGTTGAAGCTGTGTTTGAGGGAATTCCTCAACGGGTTCATGAGATGATCCGGTGGTGCCATATGGGACCACCATTTGCAGATGTCAAAAATGTGGAAGAAGAATGGGAAGAGCCCACCGGCGAGTTCAGTTCCTTTGATCTACGCTACAAATGACCTCTTAATTACGTTTTACAGAACAATTATAGAATGGTTATAAGCCCTGAAATTGTAAGATTGTTCCATCTAAAAGAAAGTGCTATTTACGACGGGGAAAATGTAAACGGTTTCCCGGCATTGAAAGAGCGTAGATAAATTTATCTTTTCATTGCTTCAGCGAATCTTTCGGGAAGGGAGTCAAGCCTCTCATTAATTCCACTGATAGAATCATTGATATTATCTAGTTTACTAAGTCCATCAAGCTTATCGAGTTTTACATCGATGCTACCTAATTTTAGATCATGACTACTTAGTAAACTGTTGCCTTTATCTAACCTGTCGCTGATCTCCCGCATATCATCAGTAACTACCCTTCCAAACGGGTAAGGTAAATTAAGATCATCTGCAAGTTCTTTTGTTTCAATTTTGGTATCAGGTCTGACTATTTCCAAATCATGAATGAATTCGGAAACTGCAGATTCAGGCCCACTGACCATAATTTTAACTGACCCATCCGGATCATTGAAAACTAATCCATTCAACCCTCTAATCTTTCCATTGGTTTCTACAATCTCCCTGTATCCAACCATTTGGATATGATTAGTTACTGTTGCAAAGATGCTTTTTACTGCGGCTGCCATTATAATATCCCTTTTTGTTATGAAAGTATTATAGTTTTGTGGTAATTGCCCGGATTCCAAAAGGGACCACTATTTGCAGATGTTAAAAATGTGGAAGAAGAATGGGAAGATCCCACCGGCGAGTTCAGTTCCTTTGATCTACGCTACAAATGACCTCTTAATTACGATTTTACAGAACACTTTTTATATCTCCTTTAATAATATCAATATGAGGCCTATAACACATGGATAAGCTCATTATCTGCATCGACCGCGACGACGATATCGGATATAAGGCAGGGGCGACCAGTCCGGTTATCGGACGGGAAAAAAACCTTGAAGCTGCAATGAAACTTGGTATGGCCGACCCCGAGGATTCTGATATCAATACCATATACGCTGGCGTGAAACTTTATGATGAACTTGTAGATTACGGGCTGGACATAGAACTCGTATCCATAGCAGGGGACCGTGATGTGGGTATGATCTCTGACCAGAAGATATCTAACCAGCTTGACAATATCGTGGCAAAATACGATGTCAAGAACGCCATTCTGGTGTCTGATGGTGCAGAAGACGAATCAGTTATGCCCATTATACAATCCAGGATAAAAGTGGACGGTGTCCACAGGGTCATCGTCAAACAAAGCGCAAACCTGGAAAGTACATATTATATATTGAAGACCGCTTTCAATGACCCTAAAATATCTCATTCCTTCTTTGTACCGATTGGACTGGCTGCAGTGATATATTCTATCTTCCTCTTTGCAGGCGATCCCAAATACGCATGGGCCGCGATCCTTGGTGCTATCGGTGCTTATATGCTGTTCAGGGGTTTCGGACTTGATGACGTACTGGGAGAATTCAAATCCAATATGAAACAATCCCTGGTCACAGGCAAAATATCCTTTATCACTTATTCCATTGCCCTGATATTGACTGTCATAGGGACAATAATGGGTGTTGCCAGGTTCTGGGAATATTACACCCGGATAGATATTTTCGTTGGTATAATAATACTGCTCATGGTATTCGTGAACATATCCATATGGTGGTATGTAGCGGCAGGGTGGATATCCACTATTGGCAGGATGATCGATCTTCAACGGGAATGCAATAATTACAAACGCCACTGGTCTTACCTGTTCTTTTTGTTCTCATCAGGATTGCTGTTCTGGGGTGCCAGTACCTTTATACTCTCGGTAAGTAGTTCAGTGGATGAATTTTACATTACATCCGATACCGGCCGCAATCTCCTTGTATTGTCAATTGTCGGTGCCGTCATCATATCATTAATAGGTATCTGGATATCAGCGAGGACATCAAATGCCCAAAGTCAGCAAAAAACAGCATGACATTGATGCCGTTGTAATCGGAGGTGTGGGTTTTAACCCCGATGATTACGATTTCAGGACAATCAAAGTAGATACTCCTTACGGCACGGTAAAGGTAAAAACCGGGAATGTAGCTCACCGAAACAGGATACTGGAACTTGCACTGATACAGAGGCATGCCAATAATGATACCTCATCAGGTGCAGAACACCTCCCTCCGCACAAGCTCAATTACAGGGCCAATGTATGGGCTGTAAGATCACTTGGTGCCAACAGGGTAATAGCTACCAATTCAGTGGGTACCATGGGCAGCCATCCCCCGGGAAGTTTCCTTGTAGCCGATGATTTTATTGACCTGACACGCTCAAGAGTAAACACATTCTATGATGACAGGACAGTCCATGTTGATATGACCAAACCTTACTGTCCCGAGATAAGTGACTCCCTGCTAAATTCCCTGGAAAACAACCAGATGGAACCTTTTAAGGGTGTATATGTCTGCACTGAAGGCCCAAGGTTCGAGACTGCTGCTGAGATACGCATGCTTGGAACTTTCGGGGACGTGGTAGGTATGACTGGACTACCTGAGGTTGTGTTGGCGCGGGAGTTGGGGTTGTGCTATGCATCATTGTGTATTATAACTAATCAGGCATGCGGACTTGCCGGAAATAAGCTGACTGCCGATGAGGTCGTGGAAATGCTGGAAATGAAAAAAGAAACACTTCGCGCCATCCTGCTGGATGCAATTATATCGTTACCGGCCCACAGCAATTGCGGCTGTAAGGACGCCATCAAAGGGGCTACTATCTGATCCCGGGGTTAGTATCTGATCCAGGATACCATCTGATCCATTATGCCGGATTGTCGTGTTTTTCGATAGCCTCTTCCATAGTCATTTCACCTTTTGCAACTTTTCGGGCCAGGTCCCTGGGTATGGAGGTTTTACCATTGGAATGTTCACGGCTGTATTCCTGGATTCGCTTGATCTCACCCATCGAGGGCTCAACTTCCTGCTTTTTGGCCCAGGTCCCCTTAAGCCTGGCAATGTTGATAGCTGCAATGATGTCTGATATTTCAAAACTGTGGATTCCACGACCCATGGATGGCGATGTGCCAGTCTCATCCACCACTTCTACATTGGCTCCCATATCCAGGATTGAATTGATCAACCGGGTCCTTACAAGTCTTGCCCCGTTCCCGATCCTGATAACAATGTCCTTATCAGGATAATTTTCCAGTATCTGCCGCACCAGTCCGGGCACATCACGGGCCGGTACATGATATACTTCGCTTACCTGGCCGTCTTCCAGTACTGCAACTCCCGGGTTCTTACCTGGATCTATCCCGATGACAACCTGGTTGATATCGTTTTTGCCATTTAATAACTTTAAAGCAGCATTGATGGTTGATACAGGGTCATTGTTGAATGTCATTATCCGCTCAGGGTCAAAATCAACCTTTGACGATTCTTCAGGGGATGTGATAACCGTGCCTACAATGGGTGGTATCGGGTCATTGAAAGATAGTATATGGACATGGATACCCCGGTTTTTGGTGACTTCCAGTATGGACTGGAACAGGGTAAAATCATCAGTGATAAGAGCAATTTGTTTTGTCCTGATATACCCTCCCGATCATTGTCCAAAAATTAGTCCGGACGTATATAAATATAATTGTGGATTAACAATACCAGGATATCTTTTCCCGGGATGTGCAATATCTTATTTTCCGGATTTCTTTGCCAGTTCCTCTACCACATCATTTGGTAGTGCCTTTGCAAGATTTAATTTGGTTACGCACCTGGTTGGAATATCTCTTTTCTTTGCTTCTTCACGCAATGACTTGGCATCGATTTTCTTAACAAGTTCTTCAATCTCCATGTAAATAACACCTCAATTCCGATATGAACTCTATCCAATTTCAATATGAATTCTATTCAATTCCAACATGAATTCTATTCAATTCCAATATGAATTCTATTCCAACACTAATGAATGTTATTGTGTCAGGTCAGCCTTGGTAAAATGATACTCATTGGTAATATTTACGCTAAAGGGCAGGTCACCGTAATGTGCTTTAAGTATCAGTTCACCCAGCTCTTCTTCCATTATCTTGCTTATCCCAATAATGGATGTGGTTGGCCTGGGATTCACATCTATCACCCATGGCTTATCAGCAAGCACAATATCCACTCCAACATATCCCCTGCACCCCAGCGCTTCTGCACTACGCCGCGCTGCTAAGAATAATTCCTGGTTCCTGCCTGTATCTACCCCGACCGTACCCCCGTTGTACTGTATCTCGCTGCCAATGCTGATATTCTGCCGGTTAACTGTCAGCAGCAGGGTAGGAGGGGGCAGGGTAAGGGGGGATTGGGATTGAGACTGAGACTGAGACTGAGACCGGGTATCATCTCCCACCACCAGGCTGGCGCTCAGATGCTCCCCCTCTATATACCTGGTTGCTACAAAACCTTCGGGTATCATGGTGGCACAGGAATACCTGGTAAGGGTGGTATCTTCTGAAGCACATCCCCATCTGGGTTTGAGTACCACCTTCTCGCCAAGGGAAAATACATTCGGCTCACCGGATACAGTTGTGGCAGGGACTTTTATTCCTTCATTTTCCAGTATTCTGGTACACTCCAGTTTATCTGCACACAACCTGATAGAACCTGACGGGCACCCAAGGTTCACGGTATTCTCCTCTACCATTTCTGTCAGGTCACCCAGCAGTTCATCAGGTGCCACCACCAGGGCTGCATCACACTGTGCTGATAATTCCTCAACAGACCGATCAAAGTCTTTTGTCTCAACCGCAGTGCCTGCTGGTAGTACCAGGCCGCTGGTCGGGTATACAACATTATGGCCAACGGCCATGAAACTCTTGACAAGTACATCCAGCATTGTCCTGCCTTCCAGCAGTATGGTACCTCCCTCGCCTGCACCCACCGCATACTCGGCTAGCATTATGTCCATTATGCAAATAATGAGCCTTATTGCATTTTAATATAATTGAGCCAATGGCATTCTTTCAGATGGGTTATTTGGGGGTTTAAAGATGTCATGTGGATTTTGCCGGAGGCTCAATTTCGAAAGCAATTGCTGCCCCCCTCACCCCGCCTCCATAACCTCCCCTGCCCACAATTCGCAGCACCCGCACACAGGCACCAGTGCTGGAGTGGGTTAAGTGTAGAAAGAAAGCAGGCTGGAATTATTTCATTATTAACCTCGGTTCAAAGCTCACACGAATCCACAGGGACGTCTGGCAATTACTTGCCAAAAGCAACCAAAAAAAGTAGTTAGGAAGGGGAACAAAACCCTCCCTCTAAATCTCATTCTATACTCAAAACAGCCCGGAATTGATAAACAGTGCAGCGAACAGGATGGCGATCATATTGACCACCTTGATCAGTGCATTCAGCGCCGGGCCTGATGTATCCTTGAACGGGTCGCCCACTGTATCGCCTACCACAGCAGCCTTGTGAGCTTCAGAGCCCTTGCCGCCGTATGCACCGTCCTCAATGTACTTTTTGGCATTATCCCATGCACCGCCGCCGTTTGACATCATAAGTGCCATCAACAGGCCCACTACAATAATGCCGATAAGCAGACCGGCCAGTGCTTCTTTGCCCAGTAGCATTCCAACAGCCAGAGGTACACCGATGGCCATCACGCCCGGGAGTGCCATTTCCCTTATGGCAGCCCTGGTCACGATATCCACACACTTACCGTATTCGGGTTTTGCCGTGCCTTCCATGATACCCGGTATCTCCCTGAACTGACGCCTGACCTCGTTGACCACTTCAAAAGCGGCCTTACCAACCGCTTTCATTGTGACGGCACTGAACAAAAATGGCAGCAGTCCGCCAATGAACAGGCCAACCACCACAAGCGGATTGGAAAGACTTAATAAATGTGGATTTTCCATTAATCCTACTTTATGCGTATAATCTGCAAATAAAGCCATTGCGCCCAATCCGGCAGAACCGATGGCATATCCCTTGGTCACTGCCTTGGTTGTGTTGCCTACACTGTCAAGGGCGTCAGTGATCTTCCTGGTCTTTTCGGGAAGGTTTGCCATCTCAGCGATGCCGCCTGCATTATCCGTAATCGGGCCGTAAGAGTCCAGGGCAACGATTATGCCTGTGGTGGAGAGCATGGCAGCCGCTGCGATTGCAATACTATAGAGACCGAGGATTCCCTCTCCCGGAACAAAGCCTCCGCCAACATAGTACGCACCCAGAATGCCAAAGGCTATCACGAGCACAGGTATGAATGTACTTTCAAGACCTACAGACATACCGGTGATGATATTGGTTCCGGCTCCTGTCTGTGAGGAAGCTGCGATAGATTTCACAGGCCTGTATGAAACAGATGTGTAATACTCAGTGATCACTACCATCAAAACCATGATGACAGTACCGATAAGGGCAGAGTAAAAGAACCGTATATCGCCCATCAGCATATCGGTTATGAAATAGAATGACACAAGGCTGATCACAGCCGCAGCAGCCACACCCTTGTACAGTGCTTTCATAATATTCTGGTCATCACCTATCTTAACAAAGAACACTGCAATGATGGATGCCACGATGGCAGCCGAACCCAGCATCAGCGGGTACAGAATGGCATTTGGGAACTGGTTGATAACAAGACCACCCAGCAGCATGGCCGCCAGTGCTGTGACCACATAGGTCTCGAACAGGTCGGCACCCATACCGGCGCAGTCGCCTACATTGTCGCCCACATTATCTGCAATGACACCAGCGTTTCGCGGGTCGTCTTCGGGAATACCGGCCTCGACCTTACCTACCAGGTCCGCACCCACATCGGCTGCCTTGGTAAATATACCACCGCCAACCCTGGCGAACAGGCTGATGAGGCTGGCCCCGAACCCGAAGCCTATGACCATGTCCACACTTTCGGGTTTGGCACCGAATAGAATAAAGAAGCCGCTGGTACCCAGCAGTGCCAGGCCAACCACGGCCATACCTGTGACCGCACCGCCTTTAAAGGCCACGTCCATGGCCTCTTTGAGCCCCTCTTTGGCCTTGTTTGCGGTCCTGACATTTGCCCTGACCGAAACATTCATGCCGATATATCCGGCCAGTGCCGAACTAACGGCTCCTGCCAAAAACCCTATTGTGGTCTTCATGTTCAAACCGTTTTCTTTTGGCAGTGCTATGAAAATGACAACTGCCAGTATCACTGCCACAATGGCAATGGTCTTGTACTGGCGGTTCAGGTACGCCATTGCACCTTCCTGTATTGCGCCTGCTATATTTTGCATTTCTGGTGTACCGGGGTCGTTCTTGAGTACGTTCTTAGCGAAAATACCGGCAAATACCAGACTTAATAATCCTGCCAGGGGGGCAAGATATAATAATGTTGATGTATCCATAGAATTTCTCCTTTTTCATAAGTGTTATTAGATATATCCCTCTATTGATTCTGGTTATTTTTAATTATTAAAAATTTTAGCCTTGGCTAAATCCGGCCTTTCAAAGGCTTACATATATTAAAAGATTTACGGATTCCCATTAGTCTGCTATGGTATTATTTGCCGGTGTATCCATAGGCTTAATAGAAAGTCTATCAGGAGTTATGAGGACGGGGCACTGGAGATCACGAAGCATATGCTGCGAGGACATAAACTGCCAGGACCCTGCCAGCCTGCCGGCAAGCAAATATGTGAACAATATAAAGAAAATATAATTAACCATTAAAACATCCAAGTACTTCGATATTATGGAAAACGACCCTGACCCCATGTACAAATGGCGCGCCATGTTAGTGGTCTCCATTGGAACATTTATGGCTACCCTTGATGCCAGTATCGTAAATCTCGCATTACCTATCCTGAGAGACTATTTCAACACCGATATAGCCACCGTAGAATGGGTAATGCTCTCATACCTGCTGACCGTTACCACCCTGCTGCTAACCCTGGGCCGGCTTTCAGATATGTACGGCCGAAAACCCATGTTCTTAGCAGGTCTGTTAATATTTACCCTGGGGTCAGGGCTGTGCAGCCTGTCCGCATCAGCAGGTCAGTTGATTGCGTTTCGTGTAGTGCAGGGGCTGGGTGCTGCCATGTTAATGGCTAACAGTCTTGCCATCATCACAGACGTGTTTCCACATACCGAGCGGGGCAAAGCACTGGGATTGGTGGGTACGGTTGTCAGTATCGGTTATATAACAGGCCCGGTCCTGGGTGGTTTTTTGATTGGCTGGATGGGTTGGCAAAGTATATTCTACCTTAACATCCCAGTTGGCTTGCTGGGAACAGTGTATGCCCTCAAGACCCTAAAATCCGACCAGCTCCATGACGGCCAGAAATTTGATATCCGGGGAGCCTTCCTCATGTTCATGAGCCTTATTTCACTGGTACTTGTAATCACAAAGGAACAGGAACTGGGCTGGGATTCGCCGGCAATAATTGGTCTATCCATACTGTTTGCCGTCTTCTTAGTTGGGTTTATGATGGTGGAAAAAAGGGCAGACCAGCCCATGGTGGAACTCTCGCTGTTTCAAAACAGGCCGTTCTCGGCGTCGAATGCCAGCGGTTTTTTGAGCTTCACTGCCATGTTTGCAGTAATCATTCTTATGCCCTTTTACATGGATGAAATACTGGGATACAGTCCTGAGCATATGGGAATGGTGTTTGTAGCTATTCCGCTGGTCATGGCAATGGTGGCACCTGTTAGCGGCTGGATATCTGACAGGACGAATTCATTTCTACTCAGCAGTCTTGGTATGGCTGTTACCTGCATGGCTTTGTTGCTGCTTGGCAACCTGGACCAGAATGCTGCCTTTTTTGATATAGTGGTCAGGATGGGAATGATAGGCTTGGGGATGGGGCTGTTCCAGTCACCCAACAACAGCATTGTCATGGGTTCTGTACCAAAAGAAAGGCTCGGGATTGCCGGTGGAATGCTTGCGATGGTCCGCAATCTTGGCATGGTTACAGGTATTGCCATATCAGGGGCCGTGCTAACCAGCGGCATTCAGTCCAACCAGGCTGCGGGATTGGTATATGAAGCGGCCTTCCTTGGCGGCTTTCATGATGCTTTCATGGTGGCTGCGGTAATATGCTCGGTTGGGATTATCACTTCACTGATGCGGGGGAAAAGTGGAAAGATAACCTGATGAGTTACATCGATAATTAGTGGTTAGTTCCCTAAAAACGATATACAGGCCTCGGTACTTAATTCCGGGGTATAGGTGACATTTAAGGTATTGAGATTCTACCCCCAAATATACTGATCCAAATTCACATATTTACAAAAGCCGAATTTTATTCCAAAACAAATTTTTCACACCTCAGATTTTTAGAAACATTTATTTAACTTCTCCTCTTTTTAACTGCGGTGATTTATTGGTAAGCGTGAAGCGCACCCTTCTCAGTGTATCAGATAAAACAGGAATAGCAGATTTTGCAAAAGCACTTGCTGACATGGATGTTGAGATAATCTCCACAGGCGGTACAGCCCGTTCCTTGCGTGAAGCAGGTATAAACGTGAGGGATGTCTCTGACATAACTGGTTTTCCAGAAATGATGGACGGCAGGGTAAAGACACTGCATCCCAGGATCCACGGCGGCCTGCTGTGCCTGCGGGATAACAGCGAGCATGTGGCACAGGCACAACAGCAGGATATACAATTTATCGACCTGGTAGCTGTCAACCTGTATCCTTTCAGTGAGACGGTAGCAAAGCCAGATGTGAGCCTGGAAGAAGCCATTGAAAATATCGACATTGGCGGTCCAACACTTGTCAGGGCCTCTGCCAAGAACTACAAATATGTGACCATTATCACTGACCCGGATGACTACTCCCACATCATAGCCGAACTCCAGGCAGACGGTGAAGTTTCACTTTCCACAAAGGAAGCACTGGCAGTCAAGGCATTCAGGCATACAGCAGATTACGATGCAGCCATAGACACATACCTGAGCCGTGAACTGGGAGGCGAGGATATCCTGAGGCTCAAGTACACCTCAGGGCAGACATTACGCTACGGAGAGAACTGGCATCAGTGGGCCAAATTCTATAAAGAGCCCGGAGTTGAGGGTGCTGCCCTGTCAAAGGCAGTGCAGCATCACGGCAAGGAGATGTCCTATAATAATTACGTTGATACGGATAATGCAATGCAGACCATACTGGAACTGGGTGATGACCCGGCCGCCTGCGTGGTCAAACACAACAACCCCTGCGGGCTTGCCACAGGTGATACCCTGCGCGATGCTCTGTCAGCAGCCTGGGACGGCGACCCCGTATCTGCATTCGGCAGTATCATCTGCATGAACCATACAGTTGACTTTAAAACCGCACAATTCATGAAGGGCAGGTTTGTTGAAGTGGTGTTAGCTCCGGGTTTTGAACCTGGTGCAATGGAGTTCTTAAAGCAGAAAAGCAAGGACCTGCGCATCCTGGAACTGCCAGAGATGCGTCAGGGTATTAAAGTGGAGAGCAAGCTTACCAACATCCTGGGGGGAATGCTCCAGCAATCCAGGAATATCGGCGTGTTTGAGAAATGGGATGTGGTGACTGAACATCCATTCCCTGAATCCAAACTGGGACTGGCAGAGTTCTCAATGGCGGCATGTAAGCGGACCAAATCCAATTCTGTTATTGTGGCATGGGAGTATTCACCCAGGCGGTACATGGTGCTGGGTATGGGTGCGGGGCAGCCCAACAGGGTGGATTCCATACGGAAACTGGCTGTGACCAAAGCCAGGGAGAATCTTGAGATCATCTATGAAAGGGAAAAGCCGGATGTGCCTTTTGAGCAATACCTTAAAAATGTGATGTCAGAAACCGTGCTGTCATCAGATGCCTTCTTCCCGTTTGACGATAGTATTATACATTCTTCAGAACATGATATCAGGTATATCGTGTCACCTGGCGGCAGCATAAGGGACGATGAGGTCATTGCCACTGCGAACCGGCTTGGCGTATCGCTGGCGTTCACAGGTATGCGCCATTTCAATCATTAATGTGTGAGGAAAAAGCATGAAAGCTGAAAAAGAAGATATGAAATATTACATTGGAATCATTGCACTGGCAGCCATTCTGGTTGGGGTGCTGTTCATTACAAGTATGGAAGGCAGTGCAGTTGTGGAAATGGGTGATACCGTTCAAGTGGATTATACAGGCAAGCTGCCTGACGGCACAGTTTTTGATACATCAGACCCTGAAGTTGCTAAGAGTGCAGGTGACTACCAGGAGGGACGGGCATATGAGCCACTTATGGTGGTAATGGGAACACATAAAGTTATAAAAGGTTTTGAGGACGGACTGTTGGGTATGAAAGTGGGGGAAAGTAGAACACTCACCATAGCACCCGAGAATGGCTACGGCCCCTCGGATCCCACAAAAATAGATGTTGTTCCCCAGCTGGAGGATATATCTGCCACCCAAACATTTGATAGGGAAATTGAGGTTCCCGGAATCCAGTTCAACATGACATTCGGTACTGAAAATGATGTGGGCGATACAGTCAATGTACCTGATAGTCCTATCAATCTGACAATTATTGAAATCGGCGATACTGTCAAACTGTCCTATGATATGGAGGTAGGGGACATGATAGAGGGAGGACAAAAAATATGGCCAGATGAAGTTATAGAAGTGAACTCAAGTCATATCGTTATAAGACATAATGTTGAAGTGGGTGATATCATCCAGTTCCCGGAATCTCCCTGGAACAGCACCGTACTTGAGGTTACCGAGACCAATATAACCCTGCAGCATAACCCGGTTCCTGATACTACTACCTATATCACAATGCAGACCATGTTCGGACCCCAGCAGGTGCCTGTCCAGATACATTTCAATGAGACTGACATAATACTGGACAGTAACCATTTCCTGGCTGGTAAGACTCTGACATTCGAAGTCGAAGTTGTTGCTATTGAGAAGGCAAATACTGAATTGGTAAGTATTGAATAGGCAGATACTGAATATATGTAGGAGCCGGTTTTTTGGCTCCCATCCCTTCTTTTTTTCAAATTACAGTGTAAAACCGATCTACACGCTTGATTAGCCGATATTAAATACGACCAAAACTTTTGCGCTGATACTCATCGCCCTGCGGTATGTTCTTCCCATTCGAGACCATGCCGCCGCTGATGGCATGGCTGGGTAATGTCCTGCCCATCACCATGGGTATCAGGGCGCTGGATGCGGTACTGATATACCAGCAGGGGTTCGATGTGCTGGTAGGACACCTGGTGCCGCTGCTGGGTTACGGCATAGCCGGGCTTGGGCTGGCGTATGTGCTGCTAAGGCGGGAAGTGATGGGGTGAGATTCAAGCGAAGATAAAATATAATGTTAAAGCAAACTGATACTATCGATAAATAGGAATAGATCATCTTCACGTGTCAATAGTATGAAAAAACAAAATATCTGGTTTGCGGTTATTCTCATTATTTGTGCATTATTAATTAGTGGCTGCATTGAACAAGAAACTCTTACAAATGTTATGGGCGACCCTGTAGTTAAAAGGGCAGAACCATACATAAGTGAGATCATTTTTGAGGATATGACGTTGCGGGCACAGTCCTCTTCTATAGTAAGTGAATGCCCCTCAGGTGACAAAGAATGCCAGATAAATGAGCTCTATAGATTTGTGATCGATGACTTTTCTTATTACAGTGACCCAAGGAAAGAGGAATTCATACAGACCCCATATGAAACCCTGGACATACATGGAGGAGATTGTGAAGACCTGACGATACTGCTCATGTCACTGTTAGAGAACCTGGGGATACAGACATATCTGGTGCTCACACCCGACCATGCATACTGTCTGGCATGTGATGTTGATACAGAAAATTTACTGGAATATATCGGGGAACCCATTCTCGCCCAGTACTCAAAGGACCTGGGTCAAACCGGGAATATGAATGTGGTTATGGAAAACGGTAACATATATATTTTAGAGCAAAAACAACAAACCTTTACTTTACAACCCGGTTACCCCTATTATCATGGCGGTGATGGTTCAGAGTTCAACTCGCCTATCGAGTACATGGATATACAATATGATGTCTCTTCATCCAACCCATTGAATGTGTACGTGGTCCCGTCCAGGACAGATTATGAACTGATGGTGGACCGCCTTTCGTATGAACACTATCCTTCATGCCAGAACTCGGAAGTTATATGGACAAGCGACAAGTGTAATGATTTGACTACCCACGGCGGTGTGGTCTTTGAGAACAGGAATAAGAATGAAGCTATTGTTGACTTCGATATAAGGTTTTATTTCTATTACTCTCCTGATGAGTTACTTGAAGACCAGCAAATATCCTATTATGAAATTGATGGGGAAAATTGTGTTGTTCTCGATGCGACGGCTGGAAAATACGGATATCCCGGCTACGATGGTAATCCTGAAGGTGAAAAAATTGCCATTGACCCGTTGACAAAGGAATATTTTTACCTTGAATGAACACCTTAACCTGGATGATACCCTAAACTCGATGATCCCTAACCTGGATAACACCTCAAATCAGAATAACACTTCAAATCAGAATGCATCTAATAAGTTGTGAAGGTCCTGAACAATATGGAAATACGATTTTATAATAAACCGGAAATGGAAAAGCCCAGAATGCTGGTAGGTCTTCCCGGGATGGGAATGGTTGCCAAGAATACTGTTACCTCCTTTATTGAACTCCTGAAACCTGAGATGTTTGCAGATATCTATGTACCGCATCTCTCGCCTTCCCTTGTGTTCTTTGAAAAAGGCCTGGTGGTACCGATGGAAAGGGATGTAAGCCTGTTTAAATTCTACTATTCAAAAGAGCAAAATATCATTCTGTTCGCAGGTGATATGCAGTTCGGTTCTATTGCAAAGGATAATGAGCTGGCTGAGAAAATCGTTGAAACTGCAAAGCTCTGTGATGTCGATATTATTTATACAGTAATAGCAACACATATACAAAGATTTGTTGAAGAGCCAAAGGTATTCGGGGTTGCAACTTCCCAGGAGCTATTGGATTATTTGAAAACCGAGTCTGTAGAAATAGCTGACACCAGTATGCAAATAGGCGGAGTTAACGGCCTGGTTATCGAATATGCCCAGCGTATGGGATTAAAAGGAATCGCTCTATTGGCCGAGACTTCTTTTCCCGAGACCCTGGACATAAAAGCATGCTATGCAGGATTAAGAAAAGCTTCTGAGTTGCTTGGAATTGAAATAGACCTGAGCGGAATCGAGACGGAAGCAAGGAAATTTGATGAAGGATTTAAGAAGTACCTGAAAGAGATCCAGGAAAAAAAGAGTCAAGAGGAAGACCTGAGTTATATAGGCTGAAATGTATAACTGCTTATTGGAAACCCTAATTAGTTTATAAAGTGGTTATTATGTGGTCCAAAAAAGGACAAAGTATTTTAGTGTGGAAACTCTTTGGACTTTAAGGTGTAGTTGAAAGTTTTTTTTGGGAAGGCCTGCAGGATAAGAATTAAATAATATTATCTTGATACTGTTAAGTAATATCAGGAGAATAGAACATTATGCCTTTGGAAATATTACCCGGTTTGGCTATTCTTGTGGTTGCAATCGCCGCATTCATCGCCGTATACTATATCTTTAAAGTTGTAAAATACCTTATTGTAAATTCCATTGTGGGTTTGATACTACTATTTATCTCAAACTTCGTATTAGGGATGCTCAACATGGGTTTTTCAGTGGAAATCAATTGGTTATCAATATTGATCTGCGCTGTTGGAGGAATACCAGGTGTGATAATCGTCATTCTGCTGGGATTATTTAATGTGCCACTGGTGTGAATCACAGTGCAATAAAATAAAAATTAACAGGGGTGAGCCCCCTGCTACACCAATTTCGGCGAATAGAATTTCTTTATTACAGTGTCACATTTTTCACAGGAAATGATCAGCCAGTCACCCACGTCATGTTTGTGGAAATGGTCAAAGATCGATGCACCGCACGTTGGGCAGACATAGTATTCCTTGAAATAGTAATTATAGAACTCCGGCGTTGATTTCAACCATTCCAGTGTATCCAGCATCAGTTCAAAATACCGTTGTTTTGGTCCCTCGGATTGCAGTTCAGAGCGTAAACGCTCATCAATTTGCTTAAACTGTTGCTTGGAATTGCGCTGGATCTTCTTATAGTCTGAAATGTACTGGCTGCTATTTTCAAGATACTTTTGATACCCTTTGTACACATCATTCCCTTTTTTCTGTATGGTCCTGAGGAAATACTCACTCATCAGGTCCTCCAGAAGATCGTGACATGTTGTACAGATATTGTAGTTCGGGAAATGCTTTGTATCCTGGGGTTGATGGCATATCAGACATGTTTCCATATGCATTCCCCCTAAAGCATCTCAACCGGGTTTGTGGCATCCCTTGTGAACATTATCGGGAATATGTTGATCACAGCAAGCAGGTCGCCACGCCTGATATCACCTGACTCAACACCCATAATGTAGGCCGATTCTATAACACGGTCCTGTTCTACAGGAGCCGAACAACCACCTTTGCCGCCCAATTTCAATACAGATGCAAGTGCATGGTGATTGAAGGCACAGGGTATTGCCAGTGTATCTTTCTGGATATTGATCTTTTTGACCTTGATCTTTTCAAACCTGCCTGCACCTATAGTCATATCTTCACCGGCAATTACCATCTCCCATTTAGCTCTCGTGGCCATTGTAAATTCATATGGCGTTGCCTGGACAATCCTTGAATGGATCTTACC
>Ga0255456_1013_pt1 | contig 30691 bp, 21 predicted proteins | sample ANMaggQLBNCT01C7_FD_182646 | JGI IMG/M metagenome (GOLD analysis project Ga0255456, IMG submission 182646) | Sediment cell enrichment communities from methane seep in Santa Monica Basin, California, United Staets - ANME aggregate JGI... | ecosystem: Environmental > Aquatic > Marine > Cold seeps >...
TATAGACCTTAATATTAAAAATAAGTCCAAATAAACGTTTAAAATAAAAAAAGGAGATAAAATAAATACAATGAAAGAAGAGAAATTTACAGTAAAGACCTGCTCAATCTGTAAACACAAAGACAGGCAGGCCATTGAAGATTTGATATTGGCTAATATCAGGACGCAGCGTTCGATCGCAAAAGAGTTTAACGTTCATGAGGCATCTCTAAGCAACCATAAAAACAAACATATGTTAACATCGAATATGCGGGAACGGTTGAAAATAATAATCCAAAAATCCATAATGGATGGTATGGAGCCCGATAACATTTCGGAATTACTACGGCTCATGGATTACGTGGAACGCATGGAATCCGAGTCTTATTTAGATGGTAAAGCGCAATGGGATGAATCATTCAATAAGAAGTTCAAATGTTTCGAGAATACACTTGATACATATTTCACGGATTTATCAGATGAAACTAAACGCATGTTACTGGTATCTGTAAAATCAGCATTCGGTGACGAACCAAAACGTGATATTGGACCCTATATTGCATCTATGTTGAGGTTGAAGGAAGATGTTTGAAGAGTTTATAAAGTCAGATTATTTCGTTAGTATGTTGGAATTCAATAGCATATACCAACCATATATTGATCAATTTGATGATCAACATGAATACCTGGAACAATTGATACAGTACATCAAAGAAAGAGAGAAGCAGGTTGGCATCTTTACGATATACCGGATCACAGACGGTATATTAACTACGGATTTAATGAATATCATTTTTAATGATGACAAATACAAAACCGATGCCTGGTATGATACACTATCACCATACGGTCTGAATACACGTATCAACACAAATGATTACCTGATACTTCGGAGTGATAGTCCCGGTGAACACCACAAAGACATTACAGTAATTAGTTTTTTACAGTTATAGGAAATATATATATGAATATAAACGATAAAATAGCGAAGTTCTCTGAAGTCTTACTTGAGAGTACTTACTTCGCAAATACAGGAAAAAAGGGCGACATGGAAGATATTATAATTTTAGCCCGAATGATATTTGGTGAGGAAATCAGTGAAGAAGATTATCCATTTATTGAAGAGATATTACATACGAAATATTTATGTGAAGTGATATAAATGAGTAGAATAAAGCTAAAGGACTTAAACAAGACCAGGATCGGTGCTAAATATCATAAAAATTTACCGAGGGTGCGCCATATATTGGATGTACTTATTAACCTACGTATGACTTTACCCACAGGTAGATCTCGTTCCGTTGATAAGGAATATATTTTCAGTCGCACGGGCGCATACAACATAGAACGAGAAATATTTGAAGATGTTTTAAATCTTCTAGTCCGGGAAGAATTCTACAGGCAAGCGCAGGATGGTACTTATTACGTCCTCTGAGCGTTAGCCACAGCTCCACCACGGACATTTAGAGGTGGTGTGCTAATGATACCATACCTCTAAAACGTCGAAAATACGGAGTAAAATATACACGTTTTACATGCATGTAACTTTGGTGCATGAAAATGTCCATGTTACGCAATATAACCCAGTGGTGGAGCTTACAGACAGATTACAGGTACAATACAGCTGTAATCCTGGTATTACATTAAAACATTAAAACTGTGTTGAATTACTGCAAGGTAACATTACCTCTTTAACTTGGCGCAGTACCAGACCTGTAAATAAGAATTAAACCTGAATTAAGGCTTATCAACACAAACCAAGGAGAATAACGATGCAAATTACAATCGAGAAAGAGTTCGCCAAATACCGTGATGAATTGCGGGAACTTGGCTTTAGATGCAATAGTGATCGAGCGCAGATTGATATCAAGAATGCGGCAGATATAGCTTTCTACGTTAGGAAAATTACCGCCATGGATAGTATCAATCGAATATACATTGAAGGATTATCGTAATGATTGATAAACCAGAGAATGAGGGTAGTGAGGATAAACCAGATGCTAGTGGGACAAAAAGGTAATAAGAATGGATGAGAGAAATTATACAATAAAAGATAATAAGACTGAAGGATTAGAACCAGGAGACACGATAATCTTCTGGGAAAATAACAGGTATCAAATAATACCACATTTCAAACATATTAATAAGGAGTAATACAAAATGGTAACAAAAAAACAAAACAGTATGAAAAATCTAGATAGTAAGATTATGGATACGATCCCCCTTGAACAAGACTTCAAAGATTTTTATAATTTGGATTATCAGTATGATCAGCGAGCTTACACGGGTGAGAAGCCTACCTCAGATTTAGGTGTAGCTGTTGAAAAGTTTGTAAATGACCTGGAATCAGCCGGAGATCGTGAAAATCTCAGGAAAGAACAAATTACTGATATGAGAGCATACCGGGAATTATCCGGGATGGATATTTCGAAAATGTCGTGGGATGAAGTTACTCGGTTTAACGAATTAAGCCAACAGTATCCAAACTTGAATATCAAGAAAGGAGGCATGCAGGAAGATAACGCAGCCGACCTTACTGATTCCAGCCTGGACCCTAATATAAAATTACATGGTGAGGTACTACAATCCATTGAAGAATTACAGGATTTGGCAGCACAACAGGGAATGGACATATCCCATGAGATCAAGCAGATAAAAATCGATCTGAAAACTTTGATGGATGCAATATCAAATAATCCAGATATTGCAGAAAAGGGTATTAAAAAAGGCATCAGGAACTATAATATCCGTAAAAGTCAAAAGTCAACACAACGGAAGAAGTCGTCCAATATACTCAAGAAATCATGTGCCGGTGGGGCATGCACTCTCTATCTTCAGGATGGGCTCAAACAACTAGACTGTGCCGCAAATTCTGAAATTAAGCTATTCCAGAACGGAACGTGGAAACGTCGGTGATAAGTAAAAAAGTATGAAGGCATTCGGATAGGAGAACCGAATGCCTCGGAGGGGTTAAGCGATATTTTTCAACGATGCTATAATTTTTTCAATATCGGGCTCGGGTTCGTTAGCATCAGGCTCGATGTCGATGATTCCGGCGAAGCCTATCACGTCCCCCTTGGAATCTACGAACGTAACCCGATCGTGCTTGATATTCATATTTTTTCATTCCTCCCAGTCAATACATTATTGTACTAACTTAGTATCTATGTTAGTATCTAACATATATAAATAGTTTGTCACTGACTTACATAGTTACATATTTATAAAGTTGAAGATACTATAAAGTATCCATGAAAACTTTATCAATTACTTTGGAAGATAGTGAATACAAAAAACTTTTAGAGCATAAGAAAAAACTTAAGATGACATGGAAGGAATATTTAATGAAAGATGTATGTGAAAAAAGTTAGCTGCAATACCAAAAAAAACCCCCTAAAGAATTTCTGGCATTGCAAGTAAATAGTGTTTTTTAATATCCTCCCAGGTTGGCTGTGTATAGTGTTCTACCATTGTTTTAGCTGAGTCGCCTCTTAGGGTGGCTATTACTCCCGCAGGGCATTGGTTTATACTTAATATGGTTGTAAAGCTATATCTAAACCGGTGCGAGTGCACATTATCAATACCAGCAGCCTTACCACGAGTTTTAACGATTTCCCGCATTCGTGTTGTAGTTAATGATTTCCCGAAGTATGAGACAAACAGGTTATTATGCTGGCAAGGGTTAGGGCGGTTACGAATCCAGAAATCAAGGACAGAGTGCAATTCAGCATCTATAGGTATTCTACTTTCGTCATCAGCAGAGTGATGCTTACGATTTCGAACGATAAGATACCCCTCATCCATGCGCACGTCATCCATCTGCAGGTGAGTTATTTCTGATATCCTGCATCCGGTCTTAAACAATATTAGGATTATTGCTCTGTCTCTCGGGCTCACGGTATTGTGCATTATCTTCTGAATATCAGGAATTGCTAAAGGGGTGTATGAATTATTCTTTGCACCTTTTGTCAATTTTTTCATGGCTGGCAGGGCGGGGTTTTTGGGCATATCGTACCCATTTTCGTTGATAAATTTGAAGAACGAACTAACGCAGGTAAGATAACTTTTAATTGTCGTCTTCTGGAGTGTCCCTACATCTTTTTGGCGTTGCTCCATCCAGGATATTAAATGCTGGGACTTTAGATCACGAATAGGATACTCACCGACAAATTCCAGGAAATTGTATAAGTACCTGCGATAATGACCGATAGTGGATTCATTCTCTAATGTGCTTACATACGTATCAACCATATCTCTGTTTGACATACCTGGCGTAATGAAATGTTTCCCGTTCCCGTTATCATCGATTTCATCTTCTTTTATTAAATCTACTAAGTTGATCATGATTTATACCTCCATCCATACCTGTCATTAAATGTTATTTCATCCCCATAATGCATCTGTAACTGATGTAATGCAATAGTAAAATCCGTATGTTGTTCCTCAGTTTCAATCTCAAATATATCATGTAATTGTTGTTCACTGGCATACTTCTTAATATCTTTCAAGTACTCGAAAATACTAGTGGCCATGCGGTCAGGATCACCTTTTGTTGGTACTGATTTGAGTTGAACAATATCAGATTTAAGTTGATCAATTTCAGATTTCAAATCATCTATAATAGTTTTGGAATCATCATCAACAACACATTTCGTTATCGGTTGTGGGGTATTGATAAAAAACAGTGCAGCATTTTTCACAAATTTCGACATCGGCGTACGTTGCTTTTTAGCATGTTTTTTGAATAATTTCATTTCATCCTCTGATACATAAAGCATCAAAGGTTTGGATTTCAGATTTTTAGGCGGCATAGTAATACTATATTTATCGTTAACAGTATAAATAGTTACGTGTAATTCCATTCCATAAAAGGGGGTACGGCAAGTCGTATACAATGGGAACCCTTATTGAGGAACTGGCCCGCCAGCCGCCGCCGGTGTGCGACAATATTGCATCTGTTGTGATCGACAGCATGGGCATCTTCTGGACCATGGCACATGCGAATAAAAAAGAAGCAGATGAACTTTCCAGGTGGGGGCTTGAACCGGAGAGACTGGATGTCCGTTTATTTGTTCCCGGAAGAATGACAAAGGAATATGCTGGTATGGGGGTCAATGTCACCCACCTTACTATTTCGGCAAGTGAATTGACCGGTTCTGACTGGTGCAGGTTGTTCGATGTCAGTCCGGTACATCCTGTGGGTGCACTTATCACCAGGATAGTACAGGAGTTGAAGAATCATACAGGGAAGTTCTCACTTGATGATATTTCAGATCAGGTCAATGCCGATATTCATACTGACAATGATACCAAGAACGCAGCTATTAACTTCATTAGTGCGGCCGGTGGATGGGGTATTTTTGAAAAGGACGGGATAGATGTTGATGATATCGTTTCCCCTGGCTTAACTGCCGTTATTGATATTAGCAGCCTGCCTGATGAGGCAATACGTTCGATGATGGTGGGTATTCTTGCCAGGAGGATATCACAGGAACGAATCCCGGCACGGCGGCAGTATGAGATCAACAGGATAAATGATACGGATGTAGCTACCATGCCAATGGTCTGGATGTTCATCGATGAAGCCCACCTGTTCGTGCCCGCAAATGGCGGCAGTCTTGCAGGGGATGTACTGGTAAATGATTGGCTCAGGCAGGGGAGGCAGCCTGGGCTGTCACTGGTACTGGCTACCCAGAGACCTTCGGCACTGCACCCTGATGTGCTCAGCCAGAGTGATATTATAATGTGCCACCGCCTGACATCCAATGATGATATCACGGCCCTTGAGAAGGTGCGGCCCACCTATATGCGGCATGGAATTTCAGATTCGATCCGTAAAATGGGTGAGGATAAGGGTGTGGCATTTATTGTGGATGATACTTCAGAAGCCTCGCATGTGGTGAAGATGCGCCCGAGGTTAACATGGCATGGCGGGGATGAGCCAAGCTCGTTGGGACATAATGGTTAAAGGTAAAATGATAAGGATAAGGATACAGAAGGATACAGGATTTAGCGATGAAGAATAGAGGGATAGGCGATTGAGGTCATGATATGCTCAGTTTATATGGGAAGTTATCAACTTATGCAGTTGCTTTACTTCTTTTGATCTCATACATGAAAAATTGCGGTTCAGATATATTTTCGGATGCATCAAGCATCTCAATAGACACAACCTTATTATCTTTCCCATAATCGATTATTACTCCCTCACTGATCTCGTCACTTTCTTCAATTGACATTTCCCTGAGTATCAAGGTCAGAATATCAGTATCCGGGTCGTAGATTACTTTCATAGATCATCACCTTTCCAATTTTTGGGTGTCCTGCTACAATAATATTAATTTTATATTCACTTTAAATAAATGGTAATTGATCATAGTGCTCGGAATTTTGAGACACAGATTACACTGATTACACCGATTAATGGTGGTTATGAAAATCAGTGTAATCTGTGAAATCTGTGTCTATATTAATCTAGCACTTTACCATACTTTTTGAAATTGATACTTAATTTTTCATTTCATCATCGCTTTATTCCGATGCAGCCCTGAACCTCTCAACCACAAAGTCCCTGTCCATGGATACCAGGAAGTACCCCAACCTTGGGCCGCTCTTGGTACCAAGCAGGGCCTGGTAGATGGTCTGGAACAGTTTCTTCGGGTTTAAGTCCAATTCCCTTGCAAGATCATATATCCCATCGTGGATAGCCTGCCCATCCTCGTATCCGGGCATGCGTTCTGACAATATTTTCATGACCTGCCTTTGCTGGGCATTGAAATTCCTGACTTCCGGCGGCAGGGTCTTTTGTATACTGAACTTCACCATAGGAGGAGCAAAGGATTCCAGCCATTTATCGGCATTACCGGCCCGCTGCCGTACCTTCTCCACATCGGTTACATCATACCCGCCCCGCTCCAGTACAGTCAGGAGATAATCGAAACTGTGGTCTGCTATCTGGATCGCAGTGACCATATGCCTGAAAGGAATCTTTGCAGCCCCGTCCCCGCCGGCCTGGGACAACTGGTAAGCCCTCATATCCAGGTTCTCATCAAGGTTGTCGTATTCATCAATAAGGTTCAACAACGGCAGCCCGGGGTCGAACTCGATGTGCTTTTCAGGCTTGCTCCTGATGATTAGGTACCTCAACACCTCAGGAGGTAAGATTTCCAGCATATCGCTGATGGATACCGTAACCCCTGTGGAAGATGACATGGCACCCTTGCCCTTTAGCATTATCCATTCATAGACAATGGGGTGAGGTGCAGGGTAATCGTAAACTTCGGCTGATATCCGCTTCCCTGTATCGTATGAGCCCCCGGCAGAAGCATGGTCCTTACCGAACGGTTCGATGGTAACACCCAGGATGGGCCACCGTGCCGGCCAGTCCACCCTCCAGGTGAGCTTGCCGCCGCCTAGCATGGATACAGTGCCGGTTGAGCCGCATGAACAGGAATAGTCCACGGTTTCGGCATCAGTGTCAAAGCCTGTGACCTTTGTAGTGGTCAGCCTGCCGCAGTCGTTGCAGATGGGGTTGAACGGGTTCCAGTCAGGTTCAAGGGTGCGGCTCGATACCTCTTCGAGAATTCGGGCGATCTCATCCCTCTTTACCAATGCTGTCTTGATAGCGCCCACAAATGCCCCTTCCTTGTAGAGCTTATCAGCATGGTGGATCACGGGATGAATGTCCAGTTTATCCATGGAATCAATAAATGGTTCAAGGAAGTGTTCGGCATAGCTGGTGTGGTCGGTGCAGGGGCAGGGTATTTCGGACAGGGGTTTGCCTACATGCTCTTTATAACTGTCATCAAGGAACGGATAGACCTTACGCAGCGGGTCATACGTATCAGCTATATATATCAGGGTGGCGTCGCCCCCTGCATCCCGCAAAGCGCGGTAGACCGCATCGGCTGTCAGTACTTCACGCATGTTGCCTATATGGATATTGCCCGAAGGTGTTATGCCCGAAGCAACGATATGCCTGCTGCTCTTTTCAAGTGCTTCTTTTGCTACTACATCTGCCCAGTGTATAGTTTCTGCCATGCTGCCTCACTTCAAGATGTTGGTAGATGCATTAAACGATATTAAATGTTTAGTATCCGGGCAGTAGCGGTATGCTGTAAGTCAGGCAATGCTTACGGCACATACCAAGTTATTCTAAGATACGTGCATCCCGTAATATTCATATAGAAGTACAAACATGTAAAACAAACTTGTATTAACAATAATCATTAGCAACAGGAGGAACAGATTTTCATGGCAGCACAATTAGGAGGACAGCCAGTATTTATCCTTCGCCAGGGGACGGAACGTTCCCGGGGTAAGGAAGCACAGAACAGTAATATTATGGCGGCCAGGGCAGTAGCCAATGCCGTTCGTACCACACTTGGTCCCAAAGGCATGGACAAGATGATGGTGGATTCAATGGGCGACATTGTAATTACCAATGACGGTGCCCAGATTCTACGGGAAATGGATATAGAACATCCCGCAGCCAAGATGCTGGTAGAAGTGGCCAAGACCCAGGACGATGAAGTAGGCGATGGCACCACTACAGCGGCAGTATTGGCAGGTGAACTGCTGAAAAAGGCAGAGGAACTGCTTGACCAGGAAGTCCATCCCACTATCATCGCAGCAGGGTACAGAATGGCCTCAGATAAGGCAAAAAAGATCCTGGAAGAAATGGTCAGGGAAGTATCGGAAGACGATGAAGAACTCCTGTTAAAGATAGCAGGGACTGCCATCACTGGTAAGGGTGCAGAGAACGCAAAGGATAAACTTGCCAACCTGGCAGTTGTTGCAGTGCGCTCTGTGGTCGAGACAACAGACGGTAAAAAGAGTGTAGACCGGGAAGACATCAAACTTGAAACGAAGACCGGTGCCAGTGTAGAGGAATCGGAACTTATCGAGGGCATGATGGTGAACAAGAGCAGGGTACATGAGAATATGCCCAAGCGTATAGAAAATGCCAGGATACTGCTGCTCAATGCACAGGTGGAGATCCAGAAGACCGAAATGGATGCGGAGATCAACATCACATCCCCTGACCAGCTGCAGTTGTTCCTTGACCAGGAAGAAAAAATGTTAAAAGGTAAGGTGGACAAGATTGCAAAAAGCGGTGCAAATGTGTTGTTCTGCCAGAAGGGTATTGATGATATAGCACAGCATTACCTGGCAAAGGAAGGAATATTTGGCATCCGAAGGTTCCTGAAAAGCGACTTTGAGAAAATGGCACGGGCAACCGGTGCCACCATTGTCAATAATATTAACGAGATATCCGAGTCCGACCTGGGATTTGCCGGCCTGGTGGAGGAACGCAAAATGGGCGGCGAGGATACTACATTTGTTACCAAGTGCAAGAACCCAAAGGCAGTATCAGTGATCCTGAGGGGCAGTACCGAGCATGTTGTGAACAATGTGGAAACTGCCTTCGAAGACGCCACCAGGGTAGTTGGAGTGGTCATAGAGGACGGTAAACTGGTAGCTGGCGGCGGTTCACCTGAAGTGGAACTGGCGCTGAGGTTAAAGGAATATGCAGCCACGCTCAAGGGCAGGGAGCAGCTTGCAGTGACCGCCTTTGCTGAAGCACTTGAAGTAATCCCGCGCACACTTGCCGAGAACGGCGGACTGGACCCCATCGACAAACTGGTGGAACTGCGTAGCCAGCATGAGAAGGGTGTGAAGACTGCCGGCCTGAATGTGATCACCGGTGAAGTGACAGATATGTGGGAAGAAGGCGTGGTAGAGCCTCTGAGGGTAAAGACCCAGGCATTGAACTCTGCGACAGAATCCGCTACAATGATCCTCAGGATCGATGATGTCATTGCATCCAGCGCTACCGGCGGCATGGGCGAGGGAATGCCGCCAGGTGGAATGCCAGGCGGCATGCCGGATATGGATTTTGACATGTGAATTGCGTGCTGTGCCCGCGGGCACAGCCAATATCTTTTTTATTTATTCTATTACGTTATTCTTAATTACAGGAAAGCTCAACAGGCTACCAGACTATAAAATCCCAAGGGGTAATCCCAGTGAACGTGCTTGACACATCAAAACACACAAAAGATGAATTGACCGAGATACTGAGAAAGGAACTGGCAGATAACCCTATCTTGTATCTCACCGGCCCGCAGGGTGGCGGCAAGACCACCCTCAGTGTCAAAATGGCAGATGAGAACGTTGGTGCCATCTATGAGGGGCGGGCACGTTCGGCCCAGCCTGTAATAATCATCCAAAAGGATGTAACAGATAAAATGGAACAGGAGATTGTGGAACGGCGAAAGCTCCCGATCTTTGATGGGGATGACCCCATATATGTGGATGTGAAAATGCTGGATAAGCTCAATTACATCATTGAAAATGTCTTCGATGTAATGGAACTGGGTGAAGAGCACTTATTCAATGAGATATCACAGTTGGCAGCCAAAATTGGGGTTAAACCCAAGCAGATAGAGATCATTGCCGATGAAGATATGCTGGTGAGGCGCAGGCTTCAGCGCCATATGGATGCCAAAGACAGGCTGGAAGAACTGCTGGAAAAGGAAAAAAAGTATGGTATAAAGTCCAATCTGTTGGGTATCCAGGGTGCTAAGGTCCTGGATATAGTGAACCGGGAAGGGGTTGGAAACTACGATGATAGCCAGTTCTCAAGGACTGTGGAGGATTTTGACAGGATATTACCCACCAGGGATATGACCCTTGGCCAGTGCCTGCTTAAGGTAGTGGAGATCTCCAATGAGGAAGGAAAGGAATCCGGTTTTCTGGTCATGCATACTGATGATGGCGAGCAGAAGATCATCAGCGACCTTGTTGTGGGAAAACATGAGAATTCCATGATCGGTGTAACATTGTTGGAAATTTATGTAGGGTACAGGCAGAGCCGGCATATGTACCAGACCTATAAGAGCAATCTGGAAGGAAAGGTGGAAGTCATACACTCCTTCACACCTGAATTGCAGCTTGAGGTGGGATTCAAGCACCTCGCGAACATGAACCTTGATTACATTTCCAAAGAGGATGACACCGGATTAGTGTCTGTTGCCGATAAAGCAGCTGCTGATAGGTTTGGTATCATCGTCAGTGTAGTGGATACTGACGGTAATATAGAATCATCAGAACCAAAGAGGATAGAGGAACTCGAAAGGATAATGTTCGAGGCCTACCAGGAATTCAAGGCTGCCCAGGGTTTGAACGTATAGTGGTATAATGGTATAGCGGTATAATGGTACAATGTTCAAATATGTGGAAAATATTATGGGTTTTTCAAGGGAAGCTTTTGAAGAGGCCTACAACCAGGGATTACAGTCCAACGATAAATCAGTTGAAATGGATCTGACCAACAGGACATATGAACGGGTAGTGGAACTGGAATCCGGGAATAATAGCATCGAAATGATCATGGTAGGGTTTGAGAAGACTATTATTTTGTATGAAGAAGGGATGTACGAAGTTATCCAGATGGAAAAGTCATAACTGTGAATACCCGGTTCGTCCTGAAGATGCAGGAATATCAATATCGATAAATTGATATTACCCTGAGTTATATAATTTAATAATATAATTTGATTATCCTTTTCAAAGAAGTGTATGACCATGTTCCTACCTACGCCTGGAGATATAAAGAAGCGCAGGGTCGGTCTTAACCTGACCCAGAATGAACTGGCCAAACTTGCAGGCGTAAGCCAGCCCCTGATAGCCAGGATCGAAGCAGGGGATGTGGATCCAAGGCTTTCTACATTGACCAAGATATTCGATGCCTTTGATACCACTGAAAAAAAGAGGATACTGGCAGGGGATATTATGCATTCTCCTGTGATACATACCAATCCAGGTTCGTCTGTGGAAGAAGCTGTTGATATTATGGAGGGTGAGGGGTTCTCCCAGGTGCCTGTTATCGAGAACGGTGTACCGGTGGGCAGCATCTCTTCTGATACGGTTGTCCATTACATGACCGAAAGCGATACTGATAAACTATCCAATATGAAGGTCAGTGATATTATGGGCAGTTCTTTTTCCACTGTCTCAAAGGACACGGTAGTCAGTACCATCTCACACCTGCTTGAACAGAGTCCGGCTGTGCTGGTTATGGAAAGGGGCAAGGTAGTGGGTGTGGTGACCCAGCACGATGTTATGAAACTGGTGCATAAGAAATAACAATTTAACACGAACAAGAGAGACCTGAAATGTTACCTGAGGACGATTATAAAAAGATTGCAAAGCGGCTGGGCAGGGAGCCCACCGAAGTTGAACAGGGCTGTTTTTTGAACCTGTGGAGCGAACACTGCTCGTACCGTTCCAGCTCATCGATATTGAAAACCTTTACCACCACAGGTGAGCGGGTCATCATCGGTCCCGGGGACGATGCCGCTATTGTCCGTCTTGAGGACGGCTGGGTAATGGCCATCGGGATGGAGAGCCATAACCACCCATCATATGTTGACCCCTACAATGGTGCAGCCACAGGTGTGGGCGGGATTGTGCGGGATATCATTTCCATGGGTGCACGGCCCATAGCCTTGATGGACCCCTTGTATTTCGGGCCGCTCGATAATGAAAAGAACAGGTATCTTTTCGAGCATGTAATAATGGGCATTGCCGGATACGGTAACTGCATCGGCGTACCTGTGGTGCGGGGAGAGGCCTATTTCCATGAAAGTTTCAGCGGTAACCCACTGGTGAATGTGGTATGCGTGGGCCTGGCCCGCGAGGATAAGATCGTTACTGCCATTGCCCAGAAGGCTGGCAACAAGCTTGTGCTAATGGGTTCGTCAACTGGCAGGGACGGGATGGGCGGTGCGTCCTTTGCATCCAGGGACTTAAGCGAGGAATCGGAATTCGAGGAACGGCACAGTGTCCAGATTGGCGACCCCTTCGCAGAAAAACTTGTCATGGAAGCCACTCTTGAAGCCATTGATAAAGGATTGGTACTGGCATGTCGTGACCTTGGAGCAGCCGGCCTTGTCGGGGCCAGCAGCGAGATGGCAGCCAATGGCGAACTTGGTGCCTATATTATTGCTGATAATGTTCACCTGAGGGATGAGAGCCTGACACCTTTTGAGATAATGATATCCGAATCCCAGGAGCGCATGGTACTGGAAGTGGAGCCCGGTAATGTAGATAAGGTGCTGGCAATAGCAGACAAATACGACCTCAAGGCCAACCTGATCGGCGAACTCACACAAAAAACCCAGTATGTGGTGGAGTATAAGGGTGAAATAGTAGCAGATATGCCAATACTGTTCCTTTGCGGCGGCGCACCCACATCCGAACTGGACTTCATACCGCCCGGCATAGAGAGGAATGCTGAAAAACCGCCCGTGCCCGGAGATATCAAGGACACAATCTTAAAACTGCTTGCCAGACCCAATATCGCTTCAAAGGAATGGGTATACAGGCAGTATGACCATGAAGTGCAGGTGCGTACAGTGATCAAGCCGGGTATGGATGCCGGTGTACTGCGGATCATTGACGATACCCAGGGACTTGCCCTGTCCTGTGGCTGTAATCCTGCCCATGTTGAGGCTGACCCCTACAACGGCGGGGCCGGAACAGTTATCGAGAATGCCATGAACCTTGCTGCTGTGGGAGCCAGACCCATAGCACTGGTGGACTGCCTGAACTTCGGGAACCCTGAGCGCTCTGAGATATTCTACCAGTTCAAACAGGCATCATTGGGACTGGGCGATGCTGCAAGGAAATTGAAGACGCCTGTGGTTGGCGGAAATGTATCTTTCTACAACGAGAGTGACGAGTTCGGGAGTGCCATTGCACCCACGCCGAGCATCGGCATGGTGGGATGGGTCAGGGACCTGGGAACCATTCCTGCAGGTACCTTCCGGCACACGGATGAGACCGTGATACTTGTGGGTGATACAAATGACGAGCTCGGGGCAAGTGAGTATTATTCCATGCATGGGCTGGACAACAATGGTGTTACGCCCGGGTTGCCTGAGAATATTGATACGGTCATCGATACACTGATACGTGCCGTGGAATCTGGTCTTATAACAGCCGCACATGACATATCCAACGGCGGGCTGGCAGTTACGCTGTGCGAGATGGTGGAACAGATAGGTGCAGAAATTGATATTACAGGTATATGTGCAAGGGACGATGATGCCCTGTTCTCGGAATCATACGGCAGGATGGTCATCACTACCAGTGAACCGGAAGAAGTGCTGGATATGATGTCAGGTATTGACTGTACAGTACTTGGAAAGACAAGTGGAAATGGTCTGTCAATTAAAACCCGCAATAGTAACCTGAACTTGTCAAAAGATGAAATAGAAGATGCCCGGAACAGTCTCTCCCGGCTTATGATGGATTAATGTATCCACTTCAAAAAGCATGGTATTTTGACTGGATTTACAGGATTTACAGGATATTAATGTTGCCTCGTATCCTGTCGATCCTGTCAATCCTGTCTAATAATTTTTAAATTACCCTTAGATTTGAAGTCGATACGTATTAATTAATATTAATTCCTTAATCTATCTTTTCTTCATACCCTTAATGATCTTCCTGATAAATACCAGAACGACCAGGATTACAATTACGCCTCCCGGGATCACAAGGTCGTTAATGTTGCTTTCTGGATCCTCATCTTCCACGTTCGGGGTCTGTAATGGTGTGGGCGTGGGCGTGGCATTTTCAGGCTCTATATATATGGCTGCAGCCCATACATCCAAGTTCAGGTCCTGGTACGTGGTATATGCCAGCATTGTACCGTCATGGCTCCAGTCAGGCTGGGTCTGGTCCCTGGGTTCCTGGATCAGGGTTGTATTATTAGTACCGTCAGGTCTGATAATCCGTATGTCAAAATCGCCGTTTTCATCAGAGGAATAAGCGATCCAGTTTCCGCAGGGGCTCCATGCCGGGTCGAGCTGTTCATAGCTGTCATTGGTAACCTGGATATTATTAGAGCCGTCAGCGTTCATTACCCAGAGATCGCCATCGAATGAATAAACGATCCTGGAACTATCAGGGCTCCATGCCGGTGTCTTGACAGTTGTCTGGTAAAAGGTCAACCTGGTAATGTTTGAAGTATCAGGTTCCATGGTCCAGATCTCATAATTATAGTTGACCCTGCCCAGGTACAGTATCTTTGTATTGTTATGGTTCCAGAAAGGGTTCTGCTGGTCGGTTTTATTGCTGCTTAATTGCCTGGGTATGACATCTTCATCTTCTGCGATCCAGATGTCAAGGTGGCGGTCGCGCTTGAAGGAATACTGGGAGGTATATAATATTCCATTTACTCCCCAGTCAGACTGGCCCAGCCAATCAGAACTCTGGAGATGCATAATCTTGTTGGAACCGTCCAGGTCCATAATCCACAATTCATAGCCATAGCGCCCGTCTACAGTATAGACGAGTTTAGAATCATCAGGGGCCCAGGAAGGGTCATATTCCTCCATCGAACTATTGGTCAACTGGAACGGGGCGGTCACACTGGGTAAATCACCGGCTGTGGCTGAAGGAACAAAGCACAGCAGGATTGTGATGAGAATGAAAGATATTTTTATTTTCCTCATGATTTCACGTCAATATTTTTTTTCAGGCTTGAAATTGTAGATATTTATGATAAAATTTATTTCAGGTTTGCCAGTAATACTTTATAAGCCTAATCATATAAATCATTGGGCTATTCCCGTGATTTTTAAGATTTTTTATTATTTTCTGGTATGATCTGGAAAACCGCAGAGGTACGCAGAGAAAAATAACAACCCTCTGCGATCCTCCGCGCCCTCTGCGGTTAATCTTTTTGCAATGACCCATTTATCCGGAAGAAAATAAAAAGTCTCTGATTTTTTTATGTTAATGGACAGCATTTATGTTAATTAACCACATTATCCGGTTACAGGTGAAGGAAAAATGGCAATCCATCCAATTGAATTTCGTTACGGTACTGCTGAAATGAAGCAGGTATGGAGTGAAGAATCTAAACTTATAAAATTACTCCAGGTAGAGGCAGCCCTGGCCAGGTCTGAAGCTGATGTGGGCATGATACCAGGGGATGCAGCCGATACCATTGCAGCAGCAGTGGATAGTGTGAAACTTGAACGGGTAAATGAGATAGAGGACGAGATACACCACGATATGATGGCTGTGGTCATGGCAATGTCAGAGCAGTGTGGGACAGCAGGCAAATGGGTTCATTTCGGTGCTACTTCCAATGATATGCTGGATACTCAGCTTGCCCTGCAGATAAAGGAGAGTATTGCCCTGCTGCGCAGCAAGACGATAGCTGTCAGGGATGCCCTTGTTGAAATGGCAGATGAGCATAAAACCACGGTCTGTGTCGGCAGGACACACGGGCAGATAGGGGTGCCCACTACCTATGGCCTGCGCTTTGCAGTCTGGGCCAGCGAGATGGACAGGCACCTCACAAGACTGGACGAACTGGAGCCCAGGGCCGCAGTGGGCCAGATGACGGGTGCTGTAGGTACCCAGGCTGCATTCGGGGCGGATGGTATTGAGATACAGCGGCGAACAATGGAATACCTGGGTCTGGGTTCTGTGGAGGTATCCACCCAGATCATACAGCGGGACAGGCATGCCGAGTTCGTGATGTGGATGGCAAACACTGTCACTACCCTGGATAAGATATGCGTGGAATTCCGCTCTTTGCAGCGCAGCGAGATTGCAGAAATAGAGGAGAGTTTCGGCAAGAAACAGGTGGGTTCGTCTACCATGCCCCACAAACGCAATCCTATTAAGAGCGAGCAGGTTTGCGGGCTGGCCCGAATTGTCAGGGCTATGGTTGAGCCTGAACTGCTGAACAATACGCTGTGGGATGAGCGGGACCTTACCAACAGTTCCTGTGAGCGTGTGATCTTCCCAGAGACCTGTGTGCTCACAGACCACATACTGAAACTGGCTGAGGGTATTATTGCTAATCTACGGTTCTTTCCTGAGAATATCAAGCGCAACCTGGAGCTTATGCGCGGGCTGAACATGGGCGAGGCTGTGATGATCGAGCTGGCCAAGCGGGGTGTGGGCAGGCAGGAGGCGCATGAGATTGTGAGGACCAGCGCCATGGAGGCCCGCGAGTCGGGCAGGCATATGAAGGAGGTACTGATGAAACGGTCTGAGGTGACTGAGTTTATTAGTGCTGGGGAGATTGAGGGTGTTATGGACCCTGAGGGGTATATTGGGACTGCGGTGGAGCAGGTGGAGGCTGTTGTGGGGCGGTTGAGGGGGAAACATTAATGCGAAAAGCGAGTTATGGATTATGGGTTGTTGCATAACAATTGATAGAAAATTAACCGCAGATGAACGTACTATTATACCTTTCGGTTTTGTTTTTATTAATCCCCTTCGGAGGCAGGGCCGCTCCCTCTCCAAATGCCCGAAATAGACATGTCCTTGTTCTGGATTCCGTATCACCCCTGCCAACGTGACTAAAATCAACCGCTCATAAAGCTGTCGCCCCTTCGGGGATCGCTTCGCTCGACAGCATTATGGCGGTTGATTTCTTAACGTCACTAATAGGCAGGGCTGCGACCGACACGGACACACCGAAAAAGACTTGAAAACATTTCATTAAAATCGATAGTTAACGCTAGCAAACATCTGTTTGATTTACGCCCATTTTTATTGCTCAGACTTATTTCGAATTTTAAGGCCGAGAGAGAAACATCCCCTTTCTTCTATCCTTTTACACAAGTTCGCGAGTTATATGTGGTACACATCTATTTATCTGTCCAAAACGTACTAATTCGTGTATTTAAAAGGATGAGAGGGTAACAGGTTCATCCATGAGAACGTGATCCCAAACGCAATGTTTGTTATCCCTCTTGGCCTACTTGTATAGTAGGCAGCAAGGTATATTTTTATTTCTCTTGCAATAAGGTGTATATACGAACGCAGATATGAGGCCGCAAATTTGCGTTCATTCTTTTGTGATTGTGTCTTTGGGCATTGTTTGTCTCTTATTACGAGATATATATAAAATTAATAATATAAATATATAAACATATTGTGATATAATCAAAAGATTAATATACTACAATTTTTATAATTTCACCAAATATTCATAAAGTATCTTGAACCAAAGTGTCATGATGATTTTAGTATTTACGCAATTCATAATTCGAATTCCAGTGTGGGATGCAAGATGAAAAATAAGCGATGTGATAGTGAAAAGTATATACTTGCAAAGAATGCAAGAAGTAACGGGAGTAGTATAATTCACCACTGGATATCGATGCTGCTGACTGGCATTTGTGGGACAACGGCGGACGCGGCGGCGCTGTTTGTGGAAGGCGGCAGAGGTTGTGCATTTAGACAATAAAAGGATGACTAAAACAGGAGGATAAAACTATTAATATTAATAAAAATGCGATGATTAGTTTGGTGTTACTAATCCTCATTATTGTTATTTTTGCTGTATCAACCTTCCCAGAAACATATCCTACTCAGGAGATCGAAGATGAAAACATTGTGAACAGCAGTGGCAATGATACCAGTGTCCAGGCTGCGGATATTAACAATACTACAAATAGGTCGGCAGGTCCGGTTTCAATTCCACTTGAAAAACCACCATTTATTGATTAAGGAGTAATAAATATGATAAGTAAAATTATTATCTCGGTTGCACTTCTTTGTATGTTTTTATTTACAGGAAGTGCGAGTGCGGCAGTTGACTTTCCGGCAGATGAAGCTGGAATCTCTGCTTATGTGAAGGCCAATTTGAGTATTAATCTAAATGATTCAAAGCCTGCGTTTACATCGATTGAACGCGAAACCTCAGACTATATTGTAGGTACGGTTGCGTTGTCTTTACATTCGGAAGAACAGTATCCTCATGTATATGTGAGCAATGACGGCTGGATTGTTGCATATTATCCAAAAAACAGACCTTCAAGCTGGATCCTACCATGGGGTTATTATAGTGGAGGTCCAATTTCAATAACTACTTTAGGCAAAGCAGTAGAGATTGTAGTCAATACAGTCAATGGGACAACAAATGGTTTAAAATATTATGATTTCAGATACCCAAATGCCACAAAGATGATGATCATTGTGGAGTCTACGAGCAGTAAAAATTTTTTTAACGTAACTATACCATCGAGTTTTTCGATGTATGCAGTGGATTGGTCACATTATTGTAGTGATTGTGTGCATAGTTACAATGAGCCTAGCTATGCATACCTTGATGGGATTAGTTTTAGTTACCTCGGAAATTGCGATTACTGTAAGAATTATGGCTCATTTAATACGTCCATGAATTTTATGAAAGGAGTGGAACATAAAATCAGAATAACTGCGCAAAGAGATACACCCCGCGTCGGTCTGGTGTTGGAGTATGCAGAATAAAATTTTGATACTCCTAATTGTTTTTTTACTCGGATACTCGCCCTTAGCTCTTGCGGACGAAATATCAGTTGTGGATGCCGATGCCGTTTGGAACCTTACATTGAATAATGCGACTAATGTGAATCACCTTGTTGAAGAGCCCAGAGTTATGGTGGTAAAATATGCTGATTCTATTTCTTATCAACCACTAGAAAATGCTACTGAAGTAAATCCGCTAGTTGGCGAACCTAGAATAATTGTAGTAAAATATGCTGATTCTATTTCTTATCAACCACTGGAAAATGCTACTGAAGTAAATCCGCTAGTTGGCGAACCTAGAATAATGGTGGTCAAATATGCGGACTCAATATTTCATCAAACATTTAAGAAATATGGTGGAGATGATACAACTCCAGTTGGCTCAGTATCAAATCTTACAGCTGTTACTAAAGGGAAAAATTATATTAAATGGGGTTGGACAAACCCATCTGACCTTGACTTTAATCACACAATGGTCTACATAGACGGAAAGTTCGTTGACAATACCAGTGATCAATATTTCAATGCTACTAATCTGATACAAGGTACCATTCACACCATCAGTACCCATACAGTGGATATAAATGGAAATATCAATGAAACATGGGTGAATGATACTGCAAAGACTACGGGTGCATTATCTGGTGGTTTACATGTTACCTTGAATAAACCTGTCAATTATTCAATTTATTCTGTTGGTGAACAAGTTGGGTTTGATATTAATATCACAGATTCAGATAACAATCCCATAAGTTCGGGCATCTCTGCTTATGTTGAACTTTCAGGCCCGAATAATATATCGAAACATATCATTCTGTCAGAAGAAAGCGGTCATTTTGTAGGTGGATACACTGTTGATAAAAATGATCTACGTGGTTTATGGTTGGGTAATATTACTGTGTATAACTCAACCAGCAGTGGTCTGACTTCGTTTAAAGTTTATTTTACTGGTGCATATTTCATTCAACCATATTCTAATTCGCGCTCATATCTCCTGGGCGAATCTGCAAATTTTACTGCTAAAGTTATGAAGCCCGGAAATCCAGATCAATATTTAGGTGATGAAAATGTTAGTCTTAATCTTTCGATATATCCGTATAATAGCTCAACTCCGGTATTAGAATCTGTTGAGATGGTTTATGATAATAATTCACATCTGTTCAGTACTGATGTGAGTACAGACCTGATTGGACCTAGTTTATTTACCGTTCTATTTATTGGCAATGACACATCTGGCAATATTGAGGTTGCTAGTTTACTGATAGGAGTATCAGAAGATTATGCCATTGAAGTGAGCACTGAAAAGACAGATTATGATCGAGATAACCTGGTAAATATCTTAGGGACTGTAAAATATCTGAATAATAGTCCCCTATCGAATATCAATGTCAATTTGTTGTTAGATCTCCATGGTTTTAAACGATCGTATGTTGTTAATACGAACGAAATTGGAGAATTCAATTACACGTTCCATCCATTTGATACAGAAGCTGGCAATTATACAATAAGGGCCACCGCCGCAAATATGGGACTACTGCGAAATGCAGAGAGCAACTTTACAATTCATGGACTTTATATTGTGCCACAATCTGCAATAGTGGAGCTGGTCGAGAACTCTTCCCGTACAATTAGTTTTACTCTCTACAATCTAGGTGATACAACATTAACAAGCATCTCAACTTCTGTAAATGATCTGAATATTTCAGACAATGTGGTAGCTACTATTGATCCATTGAGCGTTCCATCTGAACTTCAACCATATGAAAGTGCTTCATTCAATCTACAAATAGAGGCAAATACACCGGTTCCTGATGAAGCTGTATTCCAGATTGAAGTAACAACTGATCAAATGTCAAACGAGATCAGTGAGCTGGATGTTAAATTATTTTCTCCGACACCTATTTTAAAAGTCTATCCAGAAGACGTTATAGTTGGATTGAACAAAAATCAAACAGCAATTAGAACAGTTGGTCTATACAACATGGGTTATGGCATTGTAAGAAATGTTACACTGCATCAACCTAAAAACACTTGGATGAGGATTACATCAAATACCAGTATTGGTGATCTTCTTCCAGGGGAAAATGCAACTTTTGAGATCCACATTAATTCATATAATGTAGACCTTGGTGTTTATTTTGATTCAGTAAATATCACCAGTGATAACTTCAACGAAGTTCAAGTTAATCTGACAGCTTTCGTGACCGACCTTCAAAATGGGCGTCTTCTATTCCATGTGACAGATGCTCTTGAGAGAAATCTTTCAAATGCTAATATTTCGCTCATCAATCAAGATACATATGAAGAATTTGATGGGGCGACAAACTCCACAGGATATGTGTTAATGAGCAATCTACCAGTTGGCAGGTATATTTTCGTAGTCTCATCTGACGGAACAAATACACTTCCTCAAATGGGAAATGTTGAAGTAGAGGCTATGGATACCCCGAAATTGATGGAAATATCCCTTTATATGAGTTTTATTGATTTTAACTGGGAAGTAACGCCTACATCAATAGAGGATTATTATAATGTGATTTTAAGAATGAGGTTTGAAACAGATGTTCCAATTCCTCTTCTTCTTGCTTTCCCGCCAAGTATTGATTACAATATGATCCCAGGTGAAGAAAAATTTGGGTCTTTCAAAGTTTACAATGTGGGATTAGTATCTATTTATAATGTTTCCATATCCTCCATAAATTATAATGGTATTATTCTGGATCCATTAGTAACCAATGTGAATGAGATCAAAGGAAAAAGTAGTATAGAGGTGCCTTATAAGATAAGTCTTTCATCAAATGCAGCTAGTTGTCAACGATTATCTGGTAAGATTGATATTCAAGGCCGGTATCTGCATTTCATAAATAATCGTGAAGTCATAAGCTACGCAAGAACGAGTATCCCTGTTACAGTCAAAACCCCGGTGGACGGATCGTGTATTCCCGATTCACCTGATTGGCCTGATATTCGATTTTGTGTGAATATTGATGGTTTGCATATAGGCGATTATACAGAAGATTTAGAAGTTGATCCAAACATCATATGGCTTAAAACTGGACCGGGATGGAAGGATCAAAATGAAGGCAAATCTCCAGTGCTTGAGAATGTAGCAATTGCAAAGAATAACAACACATTGGGTAATATTCAATTGAGCAATGCAATGGGTATTACACTTTCCCTTGGGGTCAATGAACTTGTTTCTTATTTTACTGCTGGTTCGCTTAAACCTCAAATCCCACTTGGGGTTGACATTGTTGATGTTATTGCAAAGCAGTATGGAATAAATATCCCATTTTTTGATGGAATTTGGAAAGGGACATTCGAACCAAAACTGATATCACCCCAGCAAAGTGCAAATCTAAATATGGAAAAGTTGGATACTGATGTCGATTTAACTCTACCGAAAATATTGGGTGGAGGTATTATTTTCAATTTTGGCGATGAGGAGTGTTACAATTGTGTATGGGTTATTCCAATTGCTGGATATGATCTCACTCTCCCTACATTTGGATTGCCCGATATTGAAATTTATATACCCCATGTCTATCTTGAGGGTGGAGGATCAATAGGTGGCGGAACTTTCTTTTGGAATAGTGTGCCTGATGTATTTATCGCTCCTTCACACCCCCATTTTAGAGGTACAACGTATGTACCATGGAATTGGCCGGATTGGAATTGGCCAGACTTCAGTACTGACCAAGTTCACAGAAAACCACGTCCAATAGTAACCGAGACCATTCATGAAGTAATAGAACTTTCAATTTCCCAGAACGTAACTATGGAGCGTGATGCTTTCTGGGCAGGTCTTGGTATCTTTAATAAAATGCCTGATAAGAATATCGAAAACGTCATGGTGACATTGCATATTAGAGATGATACCGGAGCTGCCAATGACAAATTCTTCATAAAAGCACCAAATCTTAAGGGTATCAGTGATGTTGATGGGTCCGGGATAATATCTCCATCAGGTCTTGCAACATCTCAGTGGCTGATAATACCAAAACTTGGTGCAGGTGGAATCAATCCAGAAGGTGCCACGTACAATATCTCTGCTAATATCACCTATAGTGTGGATGGGATCAATTTTGAGACAGTGACCCATGAAATTGAGATCGTTGTCAAACCACAGCCGGAAATGGTACTTGATTATTTTATCCCATCTGATGTCATTGCCAACAAGCCGTTCAAACTGGCGGTCAAAGTGACAAATGAGGGATACGGGGAAGCCAGGGATTTTGCCATTGAGACAGCCCAACCAGTTATCTACTACAATCCTTCTGGTCTGCTACTTGATTTTGAGATCATCAGAAGTCAACTTCAAGGAGAAGAGAGGAGTACTTCAATGAAAGTGGATTTTGGAAATATCCAGCCTGGTGAGAGCAAGATCGCCTGGTGGGATATGGTCACGAGCATTGATGGGACATTTACAGAATTCACTGGAGAATTCACACACAGCAGCGAGCTTGGTGGAATGGAAACGTCACTTATTAAGGAAATAAATACTTACATAATCCAGAAGCAGATGGGTAGTGGAGAATTGGGCTATGATTTCCTTGCGAATTCGGAAAGTGATGAGAATTATTACGTATTATTCAATTCATCCACTGGCAGCTCCACGTTCGTGAGTAATGCTAATTATGCGGTTGTCAACATGCCGACACCTGACAATCCGATATTGGATGTTAGTATAGAAGATTATACTGGTGATTGGGTGATCGTTTCAATAGATGATCCATATAACAATGCTGTCCCAATCGAAAAAGTGGTCCGGACAAGCGATGGGACGGAGATACCTTCATACAATTACTGGATGAGGAATGGGAGGATACTCATAGTTGATCACTATGATGAAGGATTTGATGGTGAGTATTCAATCATTTATAGTAGTATGCCACAATCTGGTATAAATATCATATCTCCTAATGGCGGAGAAGACTGGCAGAATGACACAACTCAGCTTATACAGTGGAGTTATTCAGGAGATATTGGATCAGATGTGAAGATCGAGCTTCTTAAGAGTGGATTTGTGGATCATGAGATAATATCCTCCACTTCAATTGGCAGTAGCGGAACAGGATCATACAGCTGGACAATTCCGTCAACTCAAATTCTGGGAACTGATTATCAAGTTAGGGTAACGAGTACAACTAATAGTGCATACACAGATACATCTGATGGACATTTTAAAATTAGCCCAAAATTGCCGTTATTTTCACGTGAAATAGTTAAATATACCAGTCTAGATGGTGAATCTTATAATCTTACTTCTTTTAACTATAAAGATAATCCTGCCAGCTCAGATTATATGGTTGTAGTTTCTCCATTACTTGCTCAGGCATTTGTAGCTGAAGAAATAGGTAGTCAAGAGGAAATTGATACGAAGGCTGATCAAATCGAAGAGGCACTAAGAGCGGTGCTCGAGAAGCATGAAGACATGAACCCCTATATACTGTTTGTGGATAATGAAATAGGATACGAATCCAATGTTGAGATTTTAAAAGCGGATGTATATGGTTTGCCTTTTGTCCATTTCAGAGGTTCGGGGTCTCTTATTGATTTAAATCCACCTCATGGAAAGACTAAAACATATAAAGAAATTATTAACGCACAAATTGAGCCTACTCACGATGTTTGGAAAAAATATAGTAATGTGGTAATTAGGAAAGCAAAAGCAAACACTAAACTTAAATATGTCTTGATTATGGGCTCTGCAAAAGAATTTCCTGAATACAAAGTACATAGACCGTTTATACGGATTGCAGCCGATTATTATATATTCAGTGATATATTTTATGCACAATATAATAAAAATATAATTGAGACTGAATTAATTAGCATTGGAAGGTTACCCATTAATTATGCATCTGATTATTTTAATTCCGAAAATTTATTTTCAAAGAATGCGTATATTCATAGTATGGACAAAGAAGTTTTGGGAGGCTTTGTTTGGAGCGTATTTGACGATTTTACAAATCCTATAGTTAAGACATTAACAGACATAGAATTAGATAAAAACACAGTAGAAGAAACACTTAAAAATAACCCTTTTGCAGAAGATTTTATAACTGGGACACCAAATGGTAAAATAGGTGAATATAATGTTCATTCAAAAATAGCTATAGAAACTAATAACTATATAATGAATGAAGATCTAACCGATTATTCATTATTTATTGCAGGGTGGCATGGAAATACGAGGGGTGTTTATCCACATGGGGGTGGTAGATTAGAATTACATAACGTACACCCTCTAATTTTTACAGGAATTCCGTGTTTGATTTCTAATACAGGTGACTATAATGATAATGTTTTAGGATCTTCTTCTCAATTGTTTTCACATAAAATTTTATCAAAAAATGCTACATTAGTTGGTAATACCATGTATGGTATCGGACCATCTAGTTCCAAAATCGATAGGACATTCGTTAAGAACTTGATTCAGTATAATACGGTAGGCGAAGCATGGCTCAAAACAATTGAAAAATATAGCATCAATCTCTTGTTAGCAACAAGTTTAGCCAGAGACGAATTTAGACTCCTCGGCGATCCAGCCCTCGACACTTCTGCACTGGATGATCCACTATATAACAATATATCCACCCTACCCCCACAATTCAGTATATCCATCAACACATCATATAATGAAACACCAATTAACGGGCAGTCTCTTCTCAGCATGAACCTATCAACCAACTCAAGCCAGAATATTACCTACACTTTAATAACAGATCAAATCGCAACAGGAACCGGAGCACCGATAGTACCTACAATCTACATCGATATCCCGATGCCCGTTAACCAAACTATTGATAATGTTACGGTTGTCTTTGACAACTCCTATATCACAAGCATAAATCTGGTTGAGTATATCTCATATCTACTCACACCAGATGGTGCGAAGGTCATTCCCGATATCGAAATCCATGGCGATTATCCCTCAGTGAACTTTACATACTCGTTGATTACCATCCCGGATGAACGACTGCTCAAAATACAGGCAATCCCTGTTAAATATAACATCGACAGCCAGATTGCAGAACTCTACAGATCGATCAATATTACGGTTAATAGTAAACCCTATGTAGAAGATAATGTGACCGCAAAAGTCCATATTGATCCATCCATGGATTATCTGGCGCTTCATCAAAGTGAAAATATATCTTTGATTCTAAGTCTGTACAATGATTACTCTGCAACTGAAAACGCTACTGATGTATCAGTTATTGCAGAAATTCCTGATGATTTGGAAGTCATCGATACAGACGGAACTCAAATCGGACATAATATCACTTGGGAATTCGATAATCTAACTATAGCAGGTGTTAATTCATTCAGATCCGTTGAAATGGTAATACAAGCGCCTGTTAGTATTTTTGGTTTTTTAACAGAAAAGATCAATGTAACTGCAACATATTCTAATGAGTCTGGTGGATTCTATGAACCCACAGAATCTTCAATTCAGGTAAGTTTGATTCCACCAGATTATGTTGATCTAAAAGTTTCCAATATGGTAATTCAAAAACCTCTGAAGCTCGGGACGCAAACAAATGTGAGCACTATTATCTCAAATGAAGGAGAAATAGGTTTGAAATATGTCCCTGTGACATTACTAATTGATGGAAATGAAAGTAGTGGTGGAATAATAGACTTACCTGCGAATGAAAATATTAATTTAAATCTATCTATCAATGGATTAGAATCTGGAAGTCATCAGATATCAGTTATCGTTCAACCTATTGGCTTGGAGACCAATCTCACAAATAATATTGCAACTGAAGACGTTGATATTCACTTTGCAATGTTGCCGCCCCTTTCACCCAATATCACTTATAATCTTTCTAATGGTAGTACTCTCCCCATCAAATTCACAGTCAAAGACAATGATACAGATGAGTTCATTTACGATGACTCAGTAAATATTTCTATATTCAATTCTTCTGATTCCATCATTGCAAATTTCAATGTTACCAGCGGCATTCAGATTGATTTGGAAAATAAAGAATATGCTGTTGGATTTGATACTAAAGATTATTCTCAATTAACACTTGGAGAGATTTATACAGTGTCTGTGGCATTCGGGAGTCAACTCTATGCAACTGCAGATTTTACCATTATAATAGATCTTACTTCACCTTTCAGTATTACACATCTCAACTCGACTGAAGGTGAATCCTGGATCAACTGGACCTGGGTCAATCCACTTGACCCAGACTTCAACCACACGGAAGTATACCTAAACGGCACGTTCATAACCAACATCCCAGCGCCCCAGAATTACTACAATGCCACAGGACTGCTGCCAGATACATCATACGAACTCGGCACGCATACCTTGGATACTTTTGGAAATATCAATGAAACATGGGTTAACGACACTGCCCGTACTCTTTCCGTACCAGATGACACACCGCCTGCAATCACCTTCATCTTACCGACCGACCCCAGCGGCACAGCTCTCACTACCCGCAACTGGACCTTCATAAATGTCTCATTATCAAAGCCAGGTCATTCGTGGCTTGAGTGGAATGGCATTAATGAATCCATGGCAGGGTCCGATACCAATTGGCATATCAACAAGACCGATTTGGTCAATGGTGTCTATACCTATCGTGTTTGGGCAAATGACAGTGCCGGGAATGTGAATGTAAGTGAAACAAGAACGATTGAAATTGATTATGTTACTGACACTCTCCCGCCAGTCATAACAATCACTTCACCTGTCAACGATACTACATACAACACAGATTCAGTTGATCTAAACTACTCAATAAACGAACCAACCACATGGCAGGGTTATTCGACTGATGGAGCAGCCAATATTACACTCCTTGGAAATACGACTTTAACCGGTTTAACCGATAGTCTGCACACCCTGACCGTTTATGCAAATGACACATCCGGTAACATGAATTCGAGCAAGGTCAGGTTCACAATTGACACCACACCGCCTGCCACCATCACAGGTCTGGATAACATAACCTATGAGCAGACATATATCAACTGGACATGGACCGATCCTGCAGATGTCGACTTCTCAAAGGTGATGGTGTACCTTGATGGAACCTATATGACAGATGTTCAAAAGGGAGTCCGGCACTATAACGCCACAGGACTTACTCCTGATACCGAATACGAAATAAGTACGCACACGGTGGATGAATCAGGAAACATCAATGAAACATGGTTGAACAATACAGTAAGAACTGCACCACCAACAACGACAATTCCCACTATCGAATTTACGTATGTGCCTCCTTTAGGCAGCTTTGAGAATCTCAGAGGCAAAGTTACAAACGTAACACCATCCGATTATAAAGTAGCTGTCTACATTTATGTATCGGGATGGTGGACCAAGCCCACATTCATCAATCCATTGACGACCATTCAAAGTGATGGCAACTGGACATGCGATATAACAACTGGCGGATCTGACCAGAATGCCACACAGATCAAAGCATACCTTATACCAAATAGCTATACACCGCCACAGATGAGCGGCGGCCAAACACTCCCTTCAGAGTTAGACCAGAATGCTGTTGCAAGTATTTGGGAAATACGGAAACCAGAAAGGATCATCCAATTTTCGGGATATAACTGGACAGTTAAATCCGGCGAAATATTGATGATGGGTCCGGGACCAAATTATTTCTCAGATAGCAATGAAAATGTTTGGGTTGATCAACAAGGTCAATTGCATTTGAAAATTGTCAACAGGGATGGAAAATGGTACTGCGCTGAAGTATATACCATTGAATCTCTTGGATATGGCAAATATATTTTCTACGTGGCAAGCAGGGTAGACCAGTTGGATAAGAATGTAGTCGCTGGATTATTTACGTGGGATGGTGCGGCTCCAGAGTATAATTATCGTGAGATTGATATTGAATTTTCAAAATGGGGACAAGCGATAAATGATAATGCACAATATGTGGTGCAGCCCTGGGACCAGACTGAAAATATGGAACGGTTCAAAATGGAGTTAAATGGAAACAATTCGACTCACATTTTTGATTGGAGTATAGACAGCATATTTTTCCAAAGCCTCCACGATCATTTCTCATCACCTCCGGATGATTCTTACTTAATTAAATCATGGGTTTATACTGGTGATGATATTCCGCCGGCTGGAGAAGAAAACGTGCGAATTAATTTGTGGTTGAATAATGGGGACTCACCTTCTGATGGACAGGAAGCAGAAGTAATAATTAAAAAGTTCGAGTACACCCAAAATGATACCACCTCGCCGGTCATCACATTACTTGGATCTGACCCTGTTACCATTGAAGTGGGTGATGTCTACAATGATGCTGGAGCAACTGCATATGATGATGTTGACGGTGATCTTACAAGTTCAATCGTGGCCGTCAATTCAGTTGACAACACTACTGTTGGAACATACACTGTCACCTATGATGTCACAAATGCTTCAGGTAATGCTGCTACCCAGGTTATCAGAACAGTGTATGTTAATGATACCACTCCGCCAGTCATCACATTACTTGGATCTGATCCTGTTACCATTGAAGTAGGTGATGTCTACAATGATGCGGGTTCTACAGCACTTGATAACTATGATGGTGATCTTACAAGTTCAATCGTGACCGTTAATTCAGTTGACAACACTACTGTCGGAATATACACTGTCACCTATGATGTCACAGATGCTTCAGGCAATGCTGCAATCCAGTTTATCAGAACGGTGTATGTTAATGATACTACACCTCCCATCATCACATTACTTGGATCAAATCCAATTACTATAGAGGTTGGAACAGACTATTACGATGCTGGAGCAACTGCATATGATGATGTTGACGGTGACATCACAAGTTCAATCGTGACTGTTAATTCAGTTGACAACACTACTGTCGGAACATACACTGTCACCTATGATGTCACAAATGCTTCAGGTAATGCTGCTACCCAGGTTATCAGAACAGTGTATGTTAATGATACCACTCCGCCAGTCATCACATTACTTGGATCTGATCCTGTTACCATTGAAGTAGGTGATGTCTACAATGATGCGGGTTCTACAGCACTTGATAACTATGATGGTGATCTTACAAGTTCAATCGTGACCGTTAATTCAGTTGACAACACTACTGTCGGAATATACACTGTCACCTATGATGTCACAGATGCTTCAGGCAATGCTGCAATCCAGTTTATCAGAACGGTGTATGTTAATGATACTACACCTCCCATCATCACATTACTTGGATCAAATCCAATTACTATAGAGGTTGGAACAGACTATTACGATGCTGGAGCAACTGCATATGATGATGTTGACGGTGACATCACAAGTTCAATCGTGACTGTTAATTCAGTTGACAACACTACTGTCGGAACATACACTGTCACCTATGATGTCACA
>Ga0255456_1022_pt1 | contig 30659 bp, 29 predicted proteins | sample ANMaggQLBNCT01C7_FD_182646 | JGI IMG/M metagenome (GOLD analysis project Ga0255456, IMG submission 182646) | Sediment cell enrichment communities from methane seep in Santa Monica Basin, California, United Staets - ANME aggregate JGI... | ecosystem: Environmental > Aquatic > Marine > Cold seeps >...
AATATCAAAATAAATAATTTCGTCAGTTTGCGTCATTAATATAGTCACCTGTATATTTTTTTGCTATAACCCATTTATCCAGAAAAATTTAAAAATCACTCAATCTACATCACAATTCCCCTCAATTCTTCATATATTTTGCTATCGAATTTCAGCACCAACACACCATACACTACCCCACCGATAACAACAGCCAGCAATGTAACCCAAACATTAGTAAGCGGTACAAGCACTCGATACCCGCCAATAAGAACCCCCATTACAACCGACGCACTTACTATATTCAACAGACTGCGGTGCTCCAATCGTATTGTTATCAGTCTTGATAAGGCGCGCCTGGCAAGTGTTGCATTCAACGTCATTGTTACCAGTGTCGCGATTGCCGCGCCGCTAATACCCATGATGGGAATCAGCATTATGTTCAGCACGATGTTTGCTACAACACCCACAGCAGTTACCTTAAATGATTCTTTTGGATAATCCAAAGCATCCAAATACATAGTGAAAAAGTACTGGAATACATTGACAACCTGCACAGCCAGCAGTATCATCAGTGTCGGATAACCTTTGGCAAACTCAGCGCCGTAGAAGAAGTAGAGCAGTTTGTCACCCAGCAGCACACCGCCAGTGAGCACAGGGATTGCCAGTATCAACGAGTAACTAATGCCACGCGACAGAGACTCTTCAACCAGCTCGATCTCGCCGCTCTTACCCCAGCGGCTGACTCTTGGCCATAATGTGTGTCGTATTGCATATGTGGTAAATGTAGCAACCATGGTGAACTGAAGTGCTATCCTATAGACGCCTACGTTGGCATTATCCATGAAGTACCCGATCAGAACAGTATCTGCCTGTGAAAATACAAGCACTCCACCGGATGTTAAGAACAGCCAGAATGAGAATATTGATAGGCTCTTGATATGATGCCATTTGAACCGTACAAAGCGCAGGTCGAAGAAACGGAATTCGATTAAGGCTGCTATAAGGATCCCTGCCACTGAACCACCTGCCAAACCCGCGGCTTCATATCCCAGATAGATTGCCAGAACCTGAAGGATAATGGTGGAGATCTTGCCAATGCCTGCGCAGGTTGTACGTATCCCCATCTTACCTGTGCCGGCAACTCCGCTTGAGATGGGACCTGCAAGAACTGATACCAACAATGCCAGCAACAGCCAGACAAACAAGCCTGATGTATTGAAGTCTACAAAGTAGTCCCTGAACACAAGCAGGACAAGTACAACGATTATCGTGAACATTAACCGCAGTACAAAATATGCGCTGAAATATGCATCAGGTTCTTCCCCTTCACTGATGCGTTTGACGGCGGCTCCACCAAATCCTCCATCAGTTACCATGCTGAATATGCCGTTGTAGGCTGTGAAAAGGAAATATGCTCCGAGAATTGCGGCACCTACGGTATGTGCAAAGTACATAGTGCTCAAAAAACCTATGGCTGTGAATGCAATCTGCCAGAATAGGGAGATGATACTTTGGCGTTGCACTGGGTTTATGTTGAGGATGCGAGCAATGATTTTTTTAATTTTAGGCATGTTGAATCAACTTTACGAATATAGGTACGCCCAATTTAACAAATCATCGATATAACTCATGATTTGCAGCATCAATGAAGAAACTTATACCGCACATCTTCTTTTATTTTTGAGTTCAACAGCATTTTTAAGATTCCATACTAATTTGAACAAAACGGTATAATATAACATCTTTACACCATAATGTTTCAAAATAAATTTATAAAAGTCCATATTTGTTATTGCATTATTGCGAAGTTCATTTTTGAGCCTATTTCGCCTCAATGCTTCTGCTAATAACCAATGATAATATATCAAATCGGTATCTGATAATTTTGTTAGATTAATTTTCAATTCGGATGCATCACTGTTAGAAATCCATTCGAGATATTTATCCTCATCTTGTGTTAAACCCTTTTTAAGGGCATACTGATATATCTCTGAGTTTGGGTATGGCGTTGCATAATAGAAGGCGGCATTGTCTACGCCACAGTCATTGAAAAATTTCAGAGTATCCTTTAGGGTTTCTTTTGTTTCACCCGGCAGCCCTTGTACAGTGGGAGCACCTAGAATCATACTGTGTTTTTTCAGTAACCTATAGGCATTGTAATTATGCTCAATTTTAGTATATTTTTTCATAGAATCAAGCATTTTTTGGCTGCCAGATTCAAAACCAACGCCAATGTGGACACAACCAACTGATTTTAACTTTTCAAGCAAATCTTCTGTGATCAATATAGCACGGCTAGATATGCTAAAACGTACATCCATTTTGCTATCTTTTAATGCAGCACAAAAATCATCAACCCATTTTTCACTATCAACAAAAAGTTCATCTTCGAATAAGAACATATTTATTTTGTATGTATCATATAGATATTTCATATGCACTATAACATAGGAAACTGAATGCTTACGCATTCCTTTGACCATCCTATAGCAAAAAGTACAACGGCCAACACAGCCTCTGCCAGACAATATGTCAAAATAGCGGCATTCACCCAAATATGAATCCAATGAATTATGAGATTCAAGAGTCTCTTGTATCTGTTTTCCGTTTTCTACGACATATCTCTCAATATCAAGTAATTTATAAGCACCAACTGGTGAATTAATTACATCCAAATTTTTGATTAATGGCCGATCTGAAGTAATTATATATGTATTTCCATTTTTTATAAATAAACCTGATACATCTGATATGTCCCTACCATCCTCTAAAGCTGACACATATTCTTTTACAGTGATATCACCTTCGCCATTACATATTATATCAATGCCTGTGTATTTGAAAATAATGTGTGGTATGGGCGTTGCTACAAATCCACCTCCCATGATAGGCACATCTGGATATATATTTTTAACTTCGTTTGTCAGCCACTTTAAATAGCTATACGTAGTAATTATTCCGCCAACAATCATCAAATCAAATTTTTCGGACTTAATTTTTGCCAGCACTTCATTTCTACTAAGCTTTTCCAAAGCAATATCGAAAAAATTCACATTATGACCATCTTCAATTAATGGCTGTGCAACATAAAGTAAGCCCAATGGTAAAGTTGGTGTGCTTGATTCACGACAAGGTGGATATACTATCAAAATTTTCATATATGTTCCTACGAATTAATGCATTTATTATTCAATTGTCGGGATTTATCAATAATTTCTTTAAGTTCTTTTGGTGCTCGCTTTGTGGGAAGACATTCATTGTATACAATACCATACATTTCTAAAAATTCATTATCATATAAATCTGCTTTGTATACATTATCAGTGAGATATTTATCCAATTTGCATAAAAATTCATTTAAATTGTTACAACAGATGGCACGTTTTGACAACAATTTTTGAGCATTTTTATTATAATAAACATGCCCAGTATACACAAAAATTGGCTTTTTTGTAGTAAGTGCTTGCAATATTGTCGTGAAGGGTAAATCAATCACGAGAGCATCCGCTGTTAATAACAATTCTTCAAATGATTTTACTCCTTGTATGAATTTGAAATGATTATATCCTCGGTCTACTACATAGGATTGTAACGGATGAGTACCAATATTTGAAGGATGCAGTTTTATTGTTACTGAATGAGTATCATACTTTCCTAAAACATCAACAATTGTTTTTTGTGTGCGCCAGAACAGCACATCTGAAGTTGGTGGAAAACTAGAAATATTAAGGTTATTTTGTATATACGAACTAGTAACGTATAATATTTTTCTTCCTTCTTTTAATGTGGCATTTCCCCTTTCAACTGTATTTCCGTAATTAATGCATTCTAATGAAGATGACCCTACCGCGATAAGTTTGGTTTCATATCTTTTCGCATCCTTAATATAACTATCAATGACACCATCACCAAAAACAAAATGTGCATCCGAATTTATCAAATCAAAATAATTGACAAAGGGGTGTCTATCCATTGCACCATATCCACCATGTTGCCAGGTAATTACCGGTATTTTAGAATTGTGCGCTGCCTGTGCAGCAGAATGACCTGCACATGTTGAAAACGTGGATGCAATAACTGCTTTGATGTTTTTTTTAGCTATGAGATTCATGACGTCTTGAACGGTAATTAAACAAGCTATACTCATTTGTTTCACTAAGAACTCAAGCCTTTCTTCAACCAATGGATAAAAATCAATGTTGTGAAAAATAAATAAAGAACGCAATTCGGAATTTCCTTGCAATCTAGACCATACAGCATGCAGATTGTTTAAATCCTGTTTAGTTGCTTTGTCTAACCAATGAAAATCGTCTAAAATCCTATATACTGGAGCAATACCTTCCGCATGCAAACCTTCATTGCAATCATCCCAATTATAGCCTGCACCACATAAGAGAACAGGCAAATCTTTAGTTTGGTGCAGATTTTTTTTTAACCAGTGCACAGACCCAATAAATCCTGTTTTTTTATGTGTAAGTGCAAAATCATATAATTCGGGATGACCTATCAACCACATGCTCAGATATTTTTCAAATTTTGCAAAAATATTCTGATTATTTGTTTTAGATGGGTCACTTCTGTATTGGGGAAGATGCGGTAATAATTTGAGTTTAATATTCCATTCGCCTAACAGGAGAAGTTGCGAATATAGCGATTCCATCTGGTTAAACAACAAATACGGAGCTGATTCATAAGCACCAAATGGGTATTTTGCGGAGTCATAAAAATATACGTCACAAGGTTTTTCTGTATCTATTATTTTAGATAATTGAAATACTCTAATGGTTATCGCATCACATATTATTTTTAGATGATAAAAACTAAACATGGCTGGTTTGAGATTCAATTCTGCAAAATCAGGACAATTTTGTTGAATTTCAGTATCAATCAAATTACACAAATCTTCTACTTTCTTGAAATTATCAAATCCCATTTGATACAGTTCTTCTGGATCATAGTAATCTTCTGGAATATTATAAGTTATATTATACTTATCTAACTCATACATGGCATATGGAGTAAGAGCAATGATTATTTTTTCTCCGCTTATTTCATTAATCCAAGAAATACAATCGTTAACATGTCCATCATTTTCCAGTAGGATCATGCTTTTTCCTTCAACATCTTTTTGCATGGTTGATTCGTTTTTCATTGATTGCATTTTTCATTGATTGCATTTTTCATTGATTGCATAACACACTCGCTTGAATTCATAAAAAAGAATCCTTATGCTTGACATGAAATATCACTTAAAGCATTGACATTTTGCATATCATCGGCTAAGGATTCTTGAACTGATCTTGGAGTTTCAACTGTAACCATCTTTGATTTACTACTCACAACACACTCCATCAAAAACCCAAAATCATACTCCCCTTCTCCAATCCCAAGATGCTCATCCCTCTCACCACTCAACCACCCATCACTAACATGAAAAACCCTCGGCTCAAGCCCCACAAACCCATTCACATACTCCTTATAATCCACCCCAAGACTCACCGCCGCCTTCACCGCATGCCCAAAATCCAGACACAACCCCATATCCCCATCCCCAATCATCTCTTCGATCTGCGCAGGCGAATACCCGATCATAGCCTCACCACCAAGCCCCACCTTCGGCATGTTCTCGATGAGGAGCCGGCTATCTGACACCTCGCGCAGTAGATCTGTGGCATGCTGTATGGAACCATGGCCGGCATGGAGTATCAGGTATTTGGCGTTCAGCTTGTCACCCCAGGTGATAGATTCGTTGATCTTTTGCAGGGTGAATTCCTTTGCTGCAGGGTCGCCGATATTCACTCCGAACTTTTCGTGCGGTATGTGTATTATGTAGGGTACGTCCAGCAAGAAAGGCTTAATCTCGCTGTCTGGTATCACCATTAATTCGATGTAATCAAAGACCTTCTCATCGATAAGATGGACCGCCTGGTCGATCAGATCAGTGTTGATGGACCAGAGTTTTAAGCCGAATTTCATGTTTGTATATCCTTACGTACTCTGAAACCTTATTCTATTAAACCCCAATCCAGTGGAGTGCCTTTTTTGATATCGTTTCTGGCCTTCTTACCGATGATCTGTTCTAAATATCTTGGATTAAGCCCAAACCCTGGTCTTATGGACCTGACATTTTCTTCTGTGAGTGATTCTCCGGCTCTGATATCCTCTACTGCAAAGAGAGACCGTGAAAACTCCCTGCTTTTCTTGGTTTTTTCCGTCAGATCATAATTGACAGTACCCAGTGCCTTTTCCACGTCTCTTACCGCTTCAACCATTGATCTGAATTCATCAGGCTCCATGGAAAATGCAGCATCTGGTCCACCCATTTTACGGTCAAGTATGAAGTGTTTCTCTATTATATTTACACCAAGTGCAACTGACGCTATGGATGCTGAAATACCCAACGTGTGGTCAGACAGACCAACAACTGTTTTGAAGGTGTCTGCCAGATTTGGAATGGTTCTTAGATTGCTTTCTTCAAGCGGTGCAGGGTATGATGATGTGCATTTTAAAAGCGCGATTTGTTTATTCCCCATTCTCTTGCAGGCATTTACGGCTTCTTCTATGTCTGCAAGTGTTGCTATTCCGGTGGAGATGATTATGGGCTTTCCTTTTGATGCTATGTACTTAATGAGAGGTATGTCGGTTATCTCAAAGGATGCGACCTTGTAGGCCGGAACGTTCATCTCTTCAAGAAAATCTACGGCTGTTCTGTCAAATGGAGATGAAAAACATATAAGCCCTAATTCTTCTGCTATTTCTTTGAGTTTTGGCTGCCATTCCCATGGGGTGTATGCTTCCTGATAGAGCTGGTAGAGTGTTTTACCGTCCCATAATGTTCCTTGATCGATCTGAAAACATTCATTATCTGAATCTATTGTTATTGTGTCTGGTGTATAGGTTTGGAGTTTGACAGCATCTGCACCGGATTCTTTCATTGCTTTGATGGTATCAACTGCAAGGTCAAAATTCTGAAGATGGTTTGCGGAGAGTTCTGCGATTATGAATACTGGATTACTACCCCCAATTGACCTATTTTTTAAAGTTATCATTATTTTTATAACTCCTTTCTTTGAATATTTCCACGATATATTTATAACCATTATACTCGAAAAAAGCGGGATACTCCTCATTATCTACAATTCTTAACAGGTCAAATTGTTCTTTAATACTTTTATTAATATCTAATTCACTATCTTTTGGTGTTCTTTTCTTATAATAACTAGTTATCCCACTTTGTTTAATCGGCATAAGATTATTGTATATATTTAAGAAGTCCAAACACATTTCAATGGTTTTTTCAGCTTGTTTTTTTCTGATTTCTTCATTAAGCTCATGACCTTCAAGTATGATATAATCTTTAATGTAGATATTTCCTTCATCCGCTTTTTCGCTTGCTTCAAATAATGTAATCGGAATCTTATTCTTTTTTTCTAATATCTGCCAGAACAATGGCGCCCAGCCTCTACCTATTGGCAAATCACTTTCATGAATTACAATGTTATGTTTATGTTGCCTTAAAAAATCATTTTCAATCACTTTGAAGTAACTGAGAATAAAAACAATTTCAAAATCATTGCTGATTTCTTCATGGTTTAAAAACAAATTAGCGTTATAGTTGCTCTCATTTAAATTATTAACGAATTTCTGTGCATAAGGTACAAACCAACTCTTTTCAGATGTGAGTACAGCTATTTTTTTAAAATTCATTTTAAAACTCTCACAGTTTTAAATGCCTCTGCATACTTGTAGCCAACTTTCAGACCCCAACTTTTTGCACTAATATCCATTCCTTCCAATGACCGTGGATGGGGGAAGTCATTCAATTCAGACTTGTAGATTTGCATAGCCTTCTTTTTGTATTCCATATAATTACTTATGTCAAAAAATACATCAGGTGAAAAACTGAGGGGATAGTTCCATTCAGTAGACGACAATACTTCAAAGGAATACAGTTCTTTAACACATTCCCCCTTCATTGGTCGCGTTGCCGTCAAAACTGCTTTATATGTAATTTGATGATCTATGTTGAGGTCATTTTCATAATGGGTGAATATAATGTCCGACTGCAATTCATTTTTGATATTTTCTATCACTTTCACAATATCCAACAATGCTACAGTGTCAAATCTGTTGTCTGGAAAGTCGTGAAGAAAAACTTCTTTTACTCCAATAATCCGATTAGCCTCATTTACCTGTTTTTTTAATTTCTCGATCTCTACAATTATCTCATCCCTATCTCTTTTTTCATCCCTCGAAGTTATGCCTTCGCCTAAGATCAATGTATAGGCAGTGTATCCTTCATCCACCAATCTTTTGATTGTCCCACCGCAACCCAAAATCTCATCATCTGGATGAGCTGCAATTGTTAAAATATTCATATTAATTCCAATTTTCATTCAATGAGTATTTCTATCATCATTATATGCTTGGCAACTAAAAATTCATTATTGGTGTTAAAATAATCGATTACTGCATCTTGCACTTTATCGATGAGTTTTTCGTCAAAAAATGTAGAATTCATCCAATAGTTCAGTAAATCTTCCGATTTTTTCCATATAATTTCGTTTTTAGCTGTATATGTAGTAACTTTATTGCTGTTTTCTAATGCCCATGGAAATACAACGTCTGTCATAAATTTTTGGCTACTATGTTTAACAAATGCAGGAATTTTAACACCCAATTTTTCTAAAAAATCAAATAAATTAAAGTTATTTTCCCCATATGGGCCAACTATAACGATTTTGCTAGACTTTATAGACATTTTTTTCAAATCATTTAATGTTTCAATGGGATTATTACTATAATATAATCCATAAGCACAAAATGATAAGTCAAAATGGTTGAAACCTTTTTCCTTTGCTATTTGTGGAAAAGTTTCCATTTTTCCAACTACTGCACATGAAGAAAATTGTTCACCAGGCATGATGTTTTGCTCAATTTCTTTTATTGATTCTTTAGAAATGTCAATCGCCAAAAGTCTGCCATTGTCCCCAATAATTTTAAGAAATTCTGATGTCTGTTTGCCAGTCCCACAACATAATTCCAAAATAGTTGAATCCGCTTCAATCTTCAATTTATCAAAAATCCAAGCAACAAGATCAAGACTTTGGTTTTCTTCATTACATTTAATTCTTTTTTCTAAAGAATTTTTATCTGATGCAACCGTATTTAAATAATGTCCCATGGTATATTTCCCTCATAAATTATTGTACTAATATCTAATATTTCCAATTGCTTAATTATAGTAATTTTCACTTAAATCATGGGGATTCAACAAATAAATAATATGTTTCTTCACCTTGTTCATCATGTCAATCTCTTAAACCCAACATGTGCAACCGGACCTTTTAGCAACTCCTTCACATTGCCCTGGCCAATCGCTTTCCTCAACACACCAAAAACATCATCCACATCTTCCATATATTTTTCCACATTTTGCTCATTATGACAGTATGATACATACACACTCTTGGATGCCAGATATCCGCGACCCAACATTTCCTGAGTGAACAATGTGTGCAATGCCTGGCTTTCTTCATAATCAAGAATAAATGTGGGAAGCGGTGATATACCCTCTGTATGTATTTTCAAATCATTTTCCTGTGCAAGTTTCCCCCAACTGGCACGTATCAGATTCCCAATCTTGCAAATATGCGATGGAACATTATTCTCCTGCATCTTGTTAATCGTTGCTATCGATGCCACCGGCCCGATTCTCTCAGTCCAGTACGTACTACTGATAAACGTACTTTGCGCAGCATCCATAACATCCCTCTTTCCAACGATTGCAGCCATGGGGTAGCCATTGCTCATCGCTTTTCCATACACTGCAATATTTGGATTTACATTATACAATGCATGCACACCTCCCACATTCAACCGCCAGCCGGAAGTGATCTCATCAAATATCAGTACTGCACCAATCTCATCTGCGATTTTCCTTACATTGTTTAAAAAATCATTTTCAGGTTCATGATGGCGAATTACTTCCATTACAATAACACCGATGTCATTATGTTTCTCAATAATGTTTTCAAATTCATCAATCCGGTTGTAATTAAAAGGAATGGAACTTCCGGTCAATCCCCTTGGAACACCCGTAGGGTCCAATCCAGGCAGTAACTGCCCATCCAGATTGGCATCATCCGCCAGATTTGCAGACAAGTACCAGTCGTGCCAGCCGTGGTACCCACAAAATGCAACCCTGTCCTTCCCGCTGCATGCTCTGGCAATTCGAACTGCTACAGCCATAGCCTCTCCGCCCGTCCTTGCATAACGCACCATGTCAGCCCAAGGGTTTAGCTTTATAAGCAATTCCGCCAGTTCAACTTCTTCAGGACAGTTCAATGTTGCCATAGAACCTGCATCTACAGCATCTTTTACTGCCTTGTTCACGTCATCGTCTGCATAACCCAGAATGCATGCACCAATGCCCATGATCGACATATCAGTATATTTATTGCCCTCCATATCCCAGATATCCACACCATTTGCCTTCTGGTAATAGGATGGCCATTGATCTGGAAGATACATCTCAGGTCTCTTTGATAATAGTTGAGTTCCACCTGGTATCAGGTCTTTCGCCTTTTTGTAAAGCTCTTGTGACGTGCTCATTTTTTATTCCTCAATATCATAGAAATCAAAAGTTTTATCTTCCCTTATGGATTTAAGATATCCTTCATTACGAATGATATGTTGATTTATTTTTTCAATTTCCGGTTTTTCGTCTATTAATGCAAGAATATCATCCATATTGAATAACGGATTTTTGTTATAAAGATACTTGTATACCAATCTCAAAAATTCCAGATCCTCCGCATTATCCAGTGTCCATCTCTTCTGCGAAATATCTTCTTTGTACTCCAAGCTGGCATGTTTGAAAATATCGGGATTATTCCTGATATAAGGAGTTACATGTTCCCGCTCTGAAGCTAGTTTGGCGTCCTTCCATGCTGTCCTTAATGATGTAAAAGTAAAAACCTCCACATCCTGTCCGTCCGGATATGTTTCCTTGAGTGTATTGGAAGTATAATCAACATTATTCTTTATATGCAAAATTATCGCAACATCAATTATTTTAGGATCAATGACAGGACAATCTGAGGTAATCCTTACAATATTGTCAGCTCTAAAGAGCTTTGCCGCCTGATAATAACGATCAAGAACATCATCTTCTGAACCGCAATAAATACTCACATCAAGATTTGCACACAGCTCAACAATACGAAGATCAGCTTTGGAAATAGTGGTTGCAACCACAATATCATCAACATATTTGCTGGATCTTATCCGATCGACTATATGTTCCAGTACGGTCTTATCTTCAAGGTTCAGTAAAACTTTGCCCGGCAGTCTTGTAGAGCCCATTCGAGCTTGTATTATTGCTATTGTACTCATTATCTGTTTACCTTCCAGTTCATTGGCAGGATCATATTTTCGTCGTTTTCCTGCAATGAATAAAGTTTGTGAAGTATATATTCAACATCCGCAAGATAGGCAGAAGAGGAGACAATTTCTTTAAGGTTCTGCACACTATCAACACCAACAACTATCTGATCCACAAACTCATTAAGAGCTGCAAAGTTGAAGCACAGCGCTGCAATTGGAATATTCAGTTCTGCAGCAAGTGAATGAAGATTTCCGATCTTAACACTGATTTTTTCAAAATAATCATCCAACTCAGATGATTCTTTAAAAACCAAACCCTGCAGGAACACAGACCTGACAAATATTTCTATGCCAAACTTTTTGAGCAACGGGAAATACTGCTCAAACCGCTGGTCAAAAACATTGTATGGAACCTGAATGATATCAATATCGACCTTATTTTCAATAATATACTCAAGTTCTGATGGATAATACAATGAAATACCTATTTTTTCGATCTTGCCATCTGATTTCAGTTCCCTCAGTATATTCCATATTCCGGGATTATCCCTGTAATGCTGGAAACTGTGACACATATACCCGTATGTCCCATAAACACCCAGCCGCTCCAATGAAGATTCGAATATGTTTTTCACATCTTTAGGATCACATTCCGGCAATTTAGAGATTATCTTAAACACATTTCCATGTTTTTTGACAAAATTCCCTATCACCAGTTCACTATTCCCATATGCATAAGCTGTATCAAGAACATCAATTCCTGATCTTATAGATTCATTCAGGATCTCAAAGACCTCATTTTCAGGTATTTGCCCATTTTTATTGCTGATGCCATAATCCATTCCGAACTGTGCAGTTCCTAATGCAATTTTATTTTTATCCATCACTGATATCCCTTAATTTTTTCAACAACATATTCCAGTTGTTTCAATTCCATCCTTGGAAACAGCGGCAAAGTAATGATCCGTTTAAAAACATCCTCAGTCACAGGAAAATCTCCCGCATCAAAACCAAAGTTCTCCACATAATAACTATGCCTGTACACAGGAATGTAATGCAGATTCACACCAATATTGGCATTGCGCATACACTTAAAAAACTCATCCCTGTCAATCGATTCATCTAGCAATATCGTATACAGATGCCAGGCATGCCTGACCCTGTTTTTTGTCACAGGCAGTGTAACTATATCAATATCACCAAAAAGCTCATCATACCTTGATGCCAGTTCATTCCGCTTATCAATGAACCCATCCAGTTTCTTCAATTGCGATATCCCGAGCGCTGCCTGAAAATCAGTTATCCTGTAATTCCTGCCAAGATACTTCATATCATATGCCCATGATGCATTCGGACCGTACCTATCCTGCGCATCCGTGTCAATCCCATGACTTTTAAGAAGTAACAGACACTCATACAGTTCCTCATCATCCGTAACAACAGCCCCGCCTTCCCCAGTCGTGATATGCTTTACAGGATGGAAACTGAATATCGTAAGGTCTGCAAAGTTCCCAACCTTTTTCCCCTCATATTCCGCCCCAATCGCATGGCACGCATCCTCAATAAGGTACAGTTCGAACTCATCCGCAATATCCCGGATTGCTTTGATATCACACGGCTGGCCTGCATAGTCCACATAGATGATCGCTTTCGTATCCTTTGTGATCTTTCTCCTGATATCTTCAGGGTCGATATTGAAAGTATCATTGCAAATATCTGCAAACACAGGTTTCAAACCATTATAGATAATGGCATTGGATGTCGCAACAAACGTAAAAGGAGTGGTGATAATCTCGCTTCCCTCCGGCAGATCCAGTGATTGAACCGCGATATCCAGAGCACTTGTCCCGCTATTGACTGCCACACAGTGGCTGCATCCGATATAGGTGCATAGCGCATCCTCAAATTCATTGATCTTCGGACCTGTTGTAATCCAGTCGCTTCTAAGGACCTTGACAACTTCGTTGATGTCGTCATTATCGATCCACTGTGTACCGTAAGGTATGAAGTCCATGTTTGTACACAACCATCTTCGTAAATATTAAACTCAATCTAACTTTTGTTCAGAATAATTATTATAATCTTTTTTAAGTAAGCTTACTGCCATGCGGCTTTTATTATCAACAAATGGGTCTAATTTTTTTGTTTCATGGTGCCCAGTCATGTGCCCAATTAATTTATAAATATTTGAACATGTGAATAATTTGGTATAATCTTGCTTATACGTCCACATTTGCTTATCCTTAATGTGGTGGTAATTTACTTTATTTGGCGAATCTGGCATAAAATCCCCGATTATCAAAAGACCACCATCTGATAGTACGCGGTCGATTTCAGAAACAGATTTGAATAATTGATCGCGGCCAATCCAATGAAACACAAAGTTAATAATAACCAGATCAAATTTTTGATCCTTTTTAAATGGCAATTCATTTGCTACAGCCCTATGGAATTCTATATGGGGATACTTTTCTTTCCCAGCCTCAATTGCTAATTCAGATGGTTCTACTGCAACACAATTGCAATCATATATTTGGTTAATTTCGTTGAGTCTCCAACCGTTGCTGGCTCCAATCTCCAATACATTTTTAGGGACAACATTATAAAGCTGGATTAGACTTATTACGAAATCATGGTCTTGTGCACCTACAAGAGCGCTCATATTTCTTTTAAACCAATTATCTCCTTCAGAATTTAAAAAAACGTTATCTTGGCTCATTGCATCAGCTCTTTTATATAATATAATAAATTGGCATTCTCATTGGGATTTAATCCATTCCTTCATTAGCTCGATGCCTTTTATGAGGGGAGTTTTAGGCTCCCACCCCAGCACCCGTTTGGCCTTTGAATAATCACACACAAGCTTCGGTATTTCACTCTGCGGATGGATATGTTTAACATGCTGAATCCGGTCGGCATCCTTGCACACCAGTGCAGCAAGGTCATTTATCATGATATCCTCACCAAGCCCGGCATTCAGTATCTCCCCATTGGCAGCATCAGAATATGCGGCCTGCACCACGAACTCTGCGCAATCCTCGACATACATAAGATCACGGGTTTGCGTCCCGTCACCGTAGATATTAAGTATGTCATCGCACAGGTCCCTCTGGACGAATATGGAGACCACGCCGCCTTCTCCGGTTGACTTCTGGTAAGGTCCGTATGTGTTGAACGGACGCACGATCACAGTCGGCAGGTCGTATGCATGGAAGTATGACTGTACCATGTTCTCTCCAGCGAGCTTTGCACCTGCATAAGGAGATGCGGCTTTTGTTGGGTGGGTCTCTGATATCGCGCCGTCCGTGGATGCAGTGTCATAGACCATGCACGTGCTCATGAACACGAACTTGGTTTTGGTTTTCTTTGCTTCCTCAAGGACATTGAACGTGCCTACAACATCATTCTCGAAGGTTTTTCGGGGGTGGTCGATGCTATCCTGCACGATGATGCTGGCTGCCAGATGGATGCAAATATCAAAGTTGCTCTTAAACAATTTGGACAATAATGCTGTATCTTTAATATCACCAATCGTTACGTCGAGATTTGGATAATCCCTGAACTTGTTAAGGTTCTCAGCACGTCCGTTTGACAGGTCATCCAGAATCCACACGTGATTATCATCTTCAAGCAGTCGCTTGACAACCCATCTACCTATAAAACCGGAACCGCCTGTTACCAGTATATTCATTTTATACTCCGCTAAAATTATATTATTCCATCATTTTTAAGAATCGATCTGATCTCTTCTCTGGTTATAGGTACGGCATCTTTTGACACATAATCCCTTGATCTGATTGGCGTAGCCTCGTATTGCGATTCATCAAACCCCGACAATTCGTCCTTGATCTCAGGTGTTATGATGAACATGTCCTCTCGTTCCAGTGAACGGGCTGCCTCATCTTCAGTCATCAATTCCTCATACATCTTCTCACCAGGTATTGTTCCAATGATCTGAGTTCCAATATCCTCTGGACTGTAACCATATCTCGGTGCCAGTTCTTCAATAAGTACTTCCGCAAGATTAGATATATTAACCGTCGGCATTTTGAATATAAATACTTCCCCGCCCTGCGCCATATCCAGGGACTTGAGTACAAGTTCGACTGCCTGTGACATTGACATCATGAATCGAGTCATGGTTGGGTCAGTGATCGTCACGGGACCACCGGCTTTGATCTGATTCTTAAACAGAGGTATCACAGAACCGCGGGATCCCATGACATTGCCGAAACGAACATTTGAAAATACACAATCGCGATCACCTTTGTAAAAATTCGCCGCTGTTACCAACTTTTCAGCCAGCAGTTTTGTCGCTCCCATAGTATTAGAGGGATTTACCGCCTTATCACTGCTTGTAAAAATTACTTTACCCACATTATTGTCAATCGCAACATCGATCACATTCTGCATCCCGAGAATATTGGTCTTAACAGCCTCAAACGGATTATACTCACACGCCATCACATGCTTCAAAGCCGCAGTATGAAATATCACATCAACATCTTCCACAGCGCGTGCAAGTCTCTCCTTATCCCGCACATCACCAAGCAGAAACCGGACCGTGTCCTCATATCCCTTAAGCTCGTGCTGAAACTCAAACTGTTCGGTCTCATCCACATCATATATCCGGACCGTTTCGGGCTGATCGTTCTTTAGCAGATGCCACACCAGTTCTTTACCAAGCGAACCTGTGCCGCCGGTGATAAGGATCTTTTTATTATGAAATATAGACATGCTTTTTACCTTACTACAACAATTCATCCACCACGCTTTCAAATTCCTCAAGCACCTTAGAATAATCCTCGTGCCGCCCGATATCCATCCAGTATCCTTCAAACATGTAACCGGAAACATTTTCGCCTTTTTGTATCAGATTCTTTATCAGATCAGGGAAATCCAGATACTTTCCGCGTTCGATATAGTTCAATATACTTTTATTGAACATATATATCCCCATACTGACCTTATATTTCAATGTCGGTTTTTCAATGTAATCCGTGATATTGCCATCACCATTCAACTCCAGCACACCAAGACTGATATGTACATCCTTTGTGTACATTGAAACCGTTGAAAGCGCCCCACTTTCAAGATGATGGCGCATAAGATCAGAATAATCGATATTCGTCAACAGGTCCCCGTTCATCACCAGAAAATTCTCATCAAGATCATCAATAAGCGCCAGCGGTCCTGCAGTACCCAGAGGCTCATCCTCCCTTGAATAAGTGATCTCCACGCCCCATTTGGAACCGTCACCAAAATATGCCTCGATCAGACCTGAAAGATGACCAACAGCCAGCACGATCTTCGTGAAGCCGTGTTTCTTAAGCTGCCGGATCACGATCTCAAGGATTGGCATATCCCCTATAGGCATAAGGGGCTTAGGAAAAACAGTAGTATACGGAGCCAACCGTGTACCTTTACCTCCTGCGAGTATTATTGCTTGCATATTATCACACAACATACTTATCAGTCTTATATAAATTTGTATGTCCACGCATCCATTCGATGGTCTCGGAAAGACCTTCGTCCAGTGTATACTGCGGACTCCAGTTTAAAAGCCGCTTCGCCTTTGAATTATCACATATCAATTCCATAATTTCGCTCTTATCCGGCCTGACCCTGTCCGCATCTTCAACAACACGGATATCCTCCAGTCCAAGAATCCTGAGAATCCTTTGCAGAAGTTCACCAATTGTAACACCTGACCTGGCCCCTATATTTATCACTTCGCCGACCGACTTCTCTGAAGTGCCAATTTCAATAAACCCATTGACCGTATCCTTCACAAAAGTCAGGTCCCTGACTGGCGAAAGCGACCCCACATGCACCTCTTCTTTTGTCAGTGCCTGCGATATGATCGTCGGGATAATGGCCCGAGCCGACTGCCTCGGCCCGAATGTATTGAACGGCCTGATAGTCGCAACCGGAAGGTTGAATGAGCGGTAATAGCTTTCTGCCATCTTATCAGCTCCGATCTTTGAAGCCGAATATGGTGATTGACCTTTCATGGGATGTGCTTCATCGATCGGTACATAGTCAGCAGTTCCATAAGTCTCACTTGTAGACGTATGTATAATCTTTTTTACTCTATTATCAAGACCTGCCTGCAGCACATTCAAAGTACCTTTGATATTCACATTAACATAACTTTCAGGTGCAATGTATGAATATGGAATCCCGATAAGTGCTGCCAGGTGGAATATAACATCAGCATCTTTTGTAGCGTTTTTCACAAAAAACGGGTCAGTGATATCCCCTGCCACAACCTCCACCTCATCGAGAACATCCTCTTCAAGCAGCTCAAGCAATCCCCAATCGTTCCGGGAATTATAATGGACAAATGCCTTTACATTGGCACCTCTGCGCACTAGTTCTTCTGTGAGATGGCTGCCAATAAAGCCTCCAGCACCTGTAACAACCACATTCTTATTCTTTATGTTCATTAAAATACGCCCTTAAAGTCATTGATAATCCGGTCTTTATATCTACCTGCGGAGTCCATTTTAATTCGTTCTTTGCCTTATCGATATTTGCAATCGTATCTGCGATCTCGCTTTTTCTTTTACCGTACGTATACTTAATTGATACGTTTTTTCCTGTTTGTTCAAAGTAAATATTTGCAAGCATGTCCGCAACTTCACCTGCGGGATAACTTTCACCACTGCCAATATTGTAAACATTGCAGCCATCTGTATCAGATTCTGAAGCTGCGATCAATGCATCAACCACATCACTGATGTATAAAAAATCCCTTTTAGGAGACGGATCACCAAGTTCAACCTCTCCGCTAGGCAACTGCCGCAATATCTGCGGGATCAAAAAATTCCCTGTTTGCTGTGCTCCATAGATATTAAATAAACGCAAAATTGTGACATTTAAGCCATGGTCCCTGCAATATGCTTCACACAGTTCCTCACCCATCAGCTTACTTTGGGAATATGGGTTGTTCGGAGACGCCGGATGCATCTCATACACAGGTAAATATTGTGGAACCCCATAGACGAACGTGCTCACATACACCATTCGTTTAATGTCATGTAAGCGACACCATTCCAGCATATTCAGTGTCCCTACATAGTTTGTAAAATATACATCCCTTGGCTGTACAAAAGCTTCCTGGATGTTTATAATACCTGCCAGATGAAACAGTACGTCTTGAGAAGGTATTTTTTTAACCTTCTCCCAATCTGTTACGTCAATTGAACTTGTAGTGCGGGAAATTTCGAGAACATTGATTTCTTTATTTATACTCTTAAGTGCATGCACAAGGTGCTTCCCAATAAATCCGCTGCTTCCGGTAACTACGGCACTGCTATATTTCATGCTCCCTCACAAGTTTTTCATAATCATCCCGGACCCATTTCATGATATTATGCCAGTTACCCCATTCGGTAACAACTCCATACGCCTCTTTGCCAAGAACGTCTCTTTTAGCAGGGTCCCTGGCCAATTCTAAAATCTTTTCTGCCAGGATATGCGGTTGCTGCGGCGGAACAAGACAACCGCTCACGTCATCCTCGATCCATTCGCCAACACCACCAACATCGGTTACAATGCATGCCTTGCCGCATGCCATCGCTTCCAAGACTGACACAGGGGTGCCATCAGAGATGGCAGTGGATACATATATGTCGCAATTATGCAAATATTTCGGCATATCATGATACTCCGTCCACCCTACAAACATCACATATTCATCCACATTTAAGGTACTTACAAGTTCTTTTAAGGACATCTCCAGAGGTCCGCTTCCCTTTATCACAAAGTATATATTCTCGTTTTTTTCAATGACCAATGGTATTGCATTGATCAGGGTTTCTACATTATAAACTTCAAGAAAATTACGATTTGAAAATACGATTATTTTCCCATCTTCTTTATCGTTATGTTTGAATTCCGGGTGGAATAACTTCATATCAACGCCGAAAGGTACGACTTTTACATTATCATCAGGAATGCCAAAATGCGAGACGATTTTTGTTGCCATATCCTTTGATACGGCATATATTTTATCGGCTTTCTTCAGACTAAATTTAGTAAAATAAAATAGTAGCTTAGACCAATACGGAATAACAAGCACATCACTTCCCCACGCACTCATAACAAGCGGATGGAATCCGAGTAAGGCCCCATGAAATCCAAATTTTGTTAAAAAATGTGCATGAATGATATCGGGTTTTATCTGCCTTATAATGCGCATGATTTTTATATGGCGGAATGGAAATGCAAGATACAGATTACTGAACATGGGATTTACAATATGCAGATGCACTTCTGGTATTGGTTCACTTGGCGGCTCATAAGTAATTAAATGAACATCATAACCGCTGTTCGAAAAGTATTCAACCCATCTTACTGTGTGAACTGCTGTAGCGTCAGCTATGAAACAGAGTTTCATAATATATTCCTCAAAAAGAAATAAATCAAGTTTTTTTCATGAATGGGTAAGGATTCTCCCTCCAAGTCAATTTTACTCAATCTCTGAGGTCCGATCTCGGTTCCTGAATCTATAAAGGTCTCTTTACCATAAGAACCGTTGTGCTGCATCACGGGACTTATATTGTCTAATAATTGCTCGTCCTCAATCCATGTAAATCCATATATTTTGCACAACTTTTCCGACCAACTCTATTAAATATTATATAACTCTTCAAAAGGTTTATTCAAAACATTTATTTACATTTCTATTATAGTATGGTGCTATTGTAATTATATCTTCCCTGATTTAAAAGTGAGGAATACCAATTGACTGAAAATGTAGATGGCATACCAGATTCGAATTCGAAGGAACATCCTATAATCTCTTTGCTGAAAAATAATTTCTCAATTTACACCGCTTTCGTGCTGTTTATCTTTGCTATCAGTTTGTATATTCGCACTGTACTTCCGTATGATGCGGTATTCAGAGGCGGTATAGTAGGATTTGCCGCCGATGATGCAGTATTCCATATGCGCCTTGTTGAAAATCTTCTTAAAAATTTCCCGCACAGGATATGGTATGAAGTATTCACATTATATCCATCTGGTCAGACTCTTCACTTCGGCCCCCTATGGACATACATGATCGCCATTACCTCTTTGATTCTGGGAGTCGGTTCCCCAACTTTGGAACTCACAAGAACAGTGGGCGCATATTTCCCTGGAGTTTTTGGTGCATTAGTAGTATTTCCAGTATATTTCATTGGAAAGGAGGTCTTTGACAGGCGTGTCGGCTTGTTGGCAGCTTTCATGATCGCTATGATGCCAGGCCAGTTCCTGTCCCGTTCCGTAATGGGATTTACGGACCATCATGTGGGTGAGGTATTTTTCAGTACTTTGTTCCTCATGTTCTTTATCATGGCTCTTAAGTCGGTCAAAGGGATTAATATATCAATAGACGATATCCAAAACAAGAACTGGGATAAAATAAAGCGCCCTGCCATCATTTCCATCTTTACCGGAATTGCCTTTGGCTTGTATATACTCCAGTGGTGCAATGGTGTATTCTACGGGGGTGTTGTGGCAATTTTCATTGTATTGCAATACATCATATACCATATGCGCGGGAGGGGAGTTGAAGGGCTATGTCTGGTGAGCTTTATTACATTCTTATCTGCCTTTCCCCTGGTGATATTCTTTGTAGACCCTATGAATGGATTTTCTGCTGGCCGCTATTCTTATCTCCATATATTAATCACTCTCGGCAGCGCTGTATTCTTCCTGGCTTTAGGCCTATTATCCATAAAAATGAAAGAAAAAAATATGGAAAAGTTCTACTACCCCCTCACCATAGCCGGCATATACGCCCTTGGCCTAATAATTGCCAAACTCTTCGTCCCCAGCGTATTCTCAAGTTTCCAGACCTTCTTCACAATCTTCCAGTCCCGCGAGGGCGGCGGCCTCACAATCGCCGAAGCCCAACCCCCCACCCACCAGATGATCTTCGGCTATGCCAGCTACCCCAACAACTTCGGCGGCAGCTACCCCGGCATATTTGAGTTCGTATCAACCTATTACATCGCCCTGCTCGCCATGGTAGCCATAGGAGCCCTTCTCATCTTCCGTAAATGGGAGCCCGAAAAAGCCATGTTCCTGATATGGTGCTTCACCATGTTCGCCCTCACAACCGGCCAGAACCGCTGGTTCTACTACTATTCCGTCAATGTAGCTTTACTCTCAGCCTTCATAGGCATAGGAATTCTCGACATCGCAGGTTTGAAGGACATTTCAAGTAGATTCAGAAACCAGGTCTCAACCCCCCGCTCCCTCCAGGAATTCCTCACCTCAGACCTGACCCGCCACATTCTCTCTGCCCTCGTAGTTGCTATCGTGATCATGGTAGTATTCCTTCCCAACTTCAACGTGGCATCCCGCTCCACAGCCGGCGGCACCATCGGTTCAGACTACTACCAGTGGCACGAATCCCTCACCTGGATGCGCTACAACACACCCGACCCGGGTCTGGACTTCGACGCCATATACGACCGACCACTAGCAGGCGAGACCTTCCAGTACCCTGACACCGCCTATGGCGTCATGTCCTGGTGGGACTATGGCCATGTCATCACATACTTCGCCCACCGCATCCCCAACGCCAACCCCTTCCAGGCTGGCATCGGCGGAGGCACCAACCATGCCCCGGGCGCTTCCACCTTCTTCACTGCCCAGTCTGAAGAGGCTGCTGATGAAGTGCTGTGGAACCTGGGGGTAAACGATAAACCCGGCTCCCGGTACATTGTCAGCAACGCCTACATGGCCTATGCCATTCTGGATATAATGGGTGTATGGGACGGGCACGACGGGGGAGATTACCGGACGTGGGCTGTGATCTCAGGCCAGGAACAACCAATTTTTAAGCAGTACTGGTACACCAGCATGGAAGGTCGGCTGCACATCTTTGACGGGGACGGGCTAAAGCATTACAGGCTGGTGCATGAATCCCGGGCCAACCCCAATACCCGCGGCGGTAGTGAGGAAAAGAGATGCAAGGCACTATATAATATGTTATATGACGGCAATCTCCAGGTGGAAGATACCGGTTATGTTAAGATCTTCGAGTTCGTGGACGGTGCGACCATTACCGGAAAAGCACCTGAAGGCACCATAGTTAAGATCTCCAACAGTATCATGACAAACCAGGGCCGGTTGTTCACATATACCCAGACTGCAACTGTAGAGAACGGTACATATAGCTTTGTGGTGCCGTATTCCACACTGGGCCCCATACCGGATGAGACCAACTTTGATACCAGGCCCACCGGGCCATATACCATCACTGCAGGGGATGTATCAAAGACCGTGGATGTTGCGGAACAGGATGTATTGGACGGCGGGACAGTTACTATTAATCTAGAATGATTTTGTTTACAGCTCAACACAACAATATTACATTGTATAGCGCCATGCAGTCATACGAGACTTTACAGGTAGCAATAATATAAGCTTAAGGAAGAGCTTCTATTGTTGGGCATGCCTGTCAAAATACACTTCCCCGGAACCACATACAGCCAGAACAAAACCGCCATTAAAGCATCCTTTCCTAAGACATCCAAATGGGACATGAAAAGCCGTAAGGGCTGGTTCGGCAAGGACCTGGATATAACAGCCCACCTGAGGTCTGGAGAGCCCGGAACACTATATCTTGAAGGCAAACAGGATTATATTGATTCAGTGGCCACGGCCTGTAAAGAGATAGTAGGATCCTGCCAGGTCGAAGTGGTCTATGAAATTCCTGACTTCCAGCCCTTTGAACCTGAAAGGAAGACTAAAGCTAAATGTGCAGGAATTGACATGTCCCCTGAAGCCATGATGAAGTCACGCATACAAAACGAACGGGCCGCAATGGAAGCCTGCGGCATGCCAGGGGATTTCATCAGGAAATGGATATCCATTATCGAAAAAGAATACCAGGACCGTGAAGGTAAAAAAGATTAGGCTGCGATGTTGCTCACTGCCCATCTACATTAATATATCTCCGAGACAACCATATCAGCCATGATATGCAGTTCTATGGATATCCAGATGCCCAGCATGACCGCTGCGATGAGTTCAACTGGTACCCGGTATATTTCAGATCCAGCCAATACCAGGACTGGTATCAGTATAAGTGTAAAATAGGCAAGGATCGTCAAAGGTCCGAAAATAAAATGGTGCGACAGTCCCCTGTGCCTGAACATAACCTTGTAGGGCCACCATAGGAACCTGAATATCCCCCACCTCCCGTAAGGGGAACTGTCTATATCCAGGTCAGGGCTCAGGAAAAAGGTGCCAAATAGATATGAGATTGAAAAAACCGATATAGTTTGAAAATTCAAATATTCCATGGGCAATACAATATCAGCCCTTGTAGATAAGGAATAAAGTCCTGAAATGATAATTATCAATACAGTGATGTTGATGATATTGTGGTTTTTTCCGTCCGGCATCGTTTTTTATCCATCCATTAAATACTTTATTTAACTTTCCTGTTTACAAAAGTATCGATAAAAAGCGCAAGGCCAAATCCTCCGAAAAGGTTAAAAGGGATGCCCTTATTTAAAAGGACAATCACCTGAGTATCCATTATTGCTTGATGGTGAAGAGATTTACAGATTTCCAGGATTATATTGAACTAATCAGGTTGGAGGTAAGGGTTTTAAGGATTTATCCCTGATAAATGCAAGAATGCTTATTCCTCTCTTAATAAAAAAACAATCAATTTATCAATATTCTTTAAATCTTGTCCCTTCATAATGAGAGTAAGATGGATTGGCCGGATGATTGGGTATACCAATCCACCAGCCAAAAAATCGGCAGCTGGCTCGGCTGTCAAAATGTTGTATCGTCCATTATGAGATACAAAAAAATACCAGCGTCATTAGTTGGAAAAGGAGGACTAACAGGTAATGCTACAAGAACTTCAAACCAGGAAAACAGAATTAAGTGTAAAGTCTGAAGAAAATAAGGAAATGCGTAACAAGCTTAACACTGAAGCAAGTACGTTAGCAAGCAAGCGAAATGAACTTAACAAGCGCACAAAGGAACTCATTGATGAAGCCCAGGAACTCAAGAACCTGAGGGATACCAATAATACATTGGTCAGTGAGAACAAGGCCAAGCGCGATGAAGTGAATGAAAAGGCCAGTAATGTCTATGCGCAGGTAGACAAACTAAGGAAGGACCTGAACCTGAGTGACGGACCATCTATTAAGGATCTCAAGAAGGAGATAGACCATCTCGAGTTTGAGCAGATGACCAGGGTGATGGACTCAAATAAAGAACGTGAACTGGTGGAGAAAATCGGCCATCTCACAGAAGAGTTCAAAAGGAAAAAAGGCCAGCTTGAAAGTAACCTGGAACTCAAGACATTACTTGAAGAAGCCCAGAAATCAAAAGACGAGGCTTCCGTGCATCACGAAAAAGTAAAGGAATATGCTGAGGCTGCCCAGGAATATCATGAAAAGATGATAAAGACCTTCAAGGAAGCCGATAGGGTCAGGGCGGAATCGGATAAAGTACACAAGGATTTTGTCAAAATACAGGAGTCTGCTGATGAACAGCACAGGCTTTTCATCAAGACCCAGAAAGAAATACGTGACTTTGATAAACTGATAATCGGTCTTAAACGAAAGGGCAAGAAGGGCAGGGAGTCTGTTGTCAAAGCCCAGGCCAAGAAGGAAGCGGAAGAAATATATTCCCAGTTTAGACTTGGCGAAAAGATCAGTACAGAAGACCTGTTTGTTCTACAGAGGTCGGGATTACTTTAATCCCACCTTTTTCCTACTTTTTTCCTACTTTTTTCCTTTTATCAGGTCGTATCGACAGTCCGGTCCATTTCGTTATTTACCAGTACGATGCAGTGGTCAGCATGCAAACTTTTCGGGCCAACATTGATGGTCTTTGCATCTAAATCCAGGATCATAGTTTCTTCTTCCGGTGTCATGCCTGTATGGTCACCTAGCACGAAAACAGTATCTTCTGGCACGTTTTCTATAAACTCGTCCCTGATATCGTCCCCATCTTCCCGCATGTAGAACAGCCTTTTTTCATCAGTAAGTACTTCTTCCAGCAGGTCTGCAAGGCCCCCCAGCCGTATCCATACTCCGGGTGTGGATTCCCTCCACCTCGGAATGGCATTTTTTTCAAGTGCCTTTTTAATGAGTGAACCGCTGCTGCGCTCATCAGGGTTTAAGTATCTCACATTCTCTCCTTCGAACTTCACGATCCCTGGCGTATCTGGTTCACCCAGCAGTACCAGGTATATTACCACATCCCGCCGCAGGTCATGGCTTAAGAACAGTGCACAATTCACGCAGCGGCATAATATATCAATCCTGCCGCCGCTGCCGGGCAGGTCATTCAGGTTAAAATTCCCGTCTGTTCGCGCTTTGTGCCCTACTACAATGAACTCTCGCATGCTAATGTAAAATGCATAAGACATATATCTGTCTAACCCAAAGTGAAAGGTATTGAGGTAATTGTATGAAATTCCTTGCATTATCAGATTTGCATGGCGACTATTCAAAGGTAGAGGCACTGAAACAGTGCGCCGGTAAGATCGATGCAGTATTAATAACAGGTGATATCACCAACTTCGGACCCGCTGGGAAGGCCCTTGAATTCATCAACATGTTCGATGTACCGGTCCTGGCAGTACCTGGCAACTGCGACCCAGTGGATATCCTGGGAGTACTTGACGGCTCTAAGGCTATCAACCTGCATAAGAACTGCCATGAGATTGGTGATGTGAACTTCATGGGGCTGGGTGGGTCCAATGCTACCCCGTTCGATACGCCATTCGAACTTACTGATGAGGATATTGAAGAGTCCCTGGAAAGGCTGCTTGATGAATGTTCAGGCATAAGGAACGTACTGATTAGTCACGCCCCTCCATACGGCTATAGTGATGAGCTGCCAGTGGGACATGTTGGCAGCCAGGCGATAGCAAAGTTCGTTAATCGTTTCGCCCTTGTTGTATGCGGACACATCCACGAGGCCAGGGGTGTTAACACGGCAGGCAATACGATCGTGGTCAATGTGGGCGAAGCATCCAAAGGGTACGGGGCACTGATAATCACGAACGATAATGTCAGCGTGGAACTCATTGAAGTATAAGGTTCCGGTTCAAGAAAGTGGAAATATCAGAAAGGAAAAACGAAATATCAGACAGGATTTACAGGATTGACAGGATACGATCCAATCCTGTATATCCTGTATATCCTGTAAATCCTGTCAAAATATTTGATTGAAACTACGAAAATTACCTATATCGATATCGAAATGCGTTTATAATTTCCTATAAGTTGAAAAACCATGAAAATCGCTATCACTGGTAAGGGTGGTGTGGGCAAGACCACACTGGCAGGTACACTGGCACGGTTACTGGCACGGGACGGTATGGATGTGCTGGCCATTGATGCCGATCCTGATATGAACCTGGCGTCTGCACTGGGTATTGATGAGCCTCCTGCACCCCTGACCGAGTATGAGGATCTGATTGACGAGAGGGCGGGTGGACCTGCCGGGATGTTCAAACTAAACCCTAAAGTGGATGATGTGGTAGAGCTCTTCGGTGTGGTTGGACCCGATGGTGTGAGGATGCTGGTGATGGGTACTGTGGACAGGGGCGGTAGTGGATGTATGTGCCCTGCATCATCCTTCCTGCGGGCACTGCTGCGGCATGTGGTGTTAAAGGAATCGTCTGTGGTTATTATGGATATGGAAGCAGGCATAGAGCATCTGGGTAGGGGAACGACCAGGGGCATCGATCTGATGATAGTGGTGGTGGAACCAGGCGCGCGCAGTCTTGAGACTGCTGAGAGGATAAAGAGGCTTGGTACTGATATCGGGGTGACAAAATTCGCTGCCGTGATAAACAAGGCTGGAGAGGAGGATTTAGGGGCAGTGGAGTCCAGACTGGAAAATATGGGTATCCCGGTACTGGGGACCATACCCTATGACAGCTCCCTTGTTAAGGCTGATCTGGCCGGGCGCTCGCCTGTGGAAGAAGGGGGGGCAGCGATGGCGGCTATTGAGGGGATTAAGGACAGGCTGGCTTCGATTTGAGATATGGCTTTGGTTTTCAGGGATCGTATTAACCTTTGAGAGCCCTGCAGTGCGGTACTGAACATATCGTGATGCAATATTTACAAAACTATAATTACCTTTCAAATAATCTTAATAAAAGTAAGCACTGCTATTGACAAAGCAATTACTCATCTGATGTATCCGTTTCAAAAAGTATGGCAAAATGCAAAATTAATATATACACCGATTTCACAGATTACACTGATTTTCACAACAACTATTAATCTGTGTAATCAGTGTAATCTGTGTCTCAAAATTCCGGGCAATATGATCAATTAACATTTAATTTGAAAGGGATACTATCTGATGCGTATTGAAGAATAGCTAACTTTACCAGATTCACATATAAAATAATTGAGCGGAATTATATGATCTCCGAAATATCATCCGGAATACTTGAGAACTTTGAGACTAAAGATACTGCCAGGGAGAGTTCATTAAAACTTTCCCGAAAAATGGTGAGACTTTCGGGCAGGGCAATAAAGTCGATCCACAGGGGAGAATGGGACATTGCCGAACATTTGCTTGATGAGGTTTCAACACTGAACCAGGAAATAATATCAGAACTTGAGAACCATCCCGATATTTTCCATGCCGGATTTGTCGAGAACGCCCAGCAGGAATATGCAGAAGCCAGCATACTTTATAGCATACTGAAAAAAGACAGGGTGCCTGACCCTGCCGAACTTCGCGTGAAGGACCCAGCATACCTGCTTGGACTGGGTGATGTAGTAGGAGAACTGCGTCGTGTCATACTTGACCTTATCAGGCTTGACAGACCCCATGAAGGTGAAGAACTACTTGAGATCATGGATGAAATTTATACCACTATAATGTTATTCGATTTTCCTGATGCCCTGTCAAGGGGATTGAGGCGCAAGGGAGATGTGGCCCGGAGCCTGGTGGAACGTACCAGGGGAGATATTACCAATGCCATGGAACATGCCAAACTAAAGGAACGAATGTCTGAACTGGAAAAAAAACTATGAGGATTAACTATCATGGTCCGGAGGTTACAAGAAAATGCTCACTTCGTTCGCATTTACTTGAGTATATAATCTTGTAGATTATATACAAAAACAAAGACCTGACGACTTTGGTGTAATTTAAATACCAACATTGATGTATATGTGGACAGGACGGCTTATATGAGATTTGACCCTGAAAAAATAAAGCAGGCTGCGAAAGAGGATTTTGACGCAACCTGGAACAAAGGAAAAGAGTATATAACACAACCTGCGATCCCGGACCAGTATCCCAGGTTCAGGCTGGGTTACGGCAAACCCCATCCTATTTACGATACAATACAAAAACTGAGGGAAGCCTATCTAAGTCTTGGATTTACGGAAGCGGCCAATCCACTGATCGTGGATGACAGGGAGATACACAAACAATTCGGGTATGAGGCCCTTGCAGTGCTGGACCGGTGTTTCTACCTGGCAGGCCTGCCCAGGCCCAATGTAGGCATCTCGGATGAGAGGATAAAACGTGTCAGGAAGATCATCCAGGTGGATGATGAAGGGATTGACACTATACGCCAGATATTGCATTCATATAAGAAGGGTGAGATCGAAGGCGATGACCTGGTGCCAGAAATATCCCACAGGCTGGACGTACCAGACTCAAAAGTGGCAGTAATGCTGGACCATGTGTTCCCTGAGTTCAAGGAGCTGATACCTGTCAGCTCTGGCAAGACCTTAAGGAGCCACATGACCTCGGGCTGGTTCATTTCCCTTGGTGCAATGATTGAGCGGACCCGCCCCCCGGTCAGGTTGTTCAGTGTGGACCGGTGTTTCAGGCGCGAACAGCAGGAAGATGCCACCCGGCTCATGACCTACTTCTCGGCATCCTGTATCATCATGGACCCTGAGGTTACGGTGGAGCACGGCAAGGCCGTAGCTGCCGGGATTTTGTCCCAGTTCGGGTTCGAAAAATTCAGTTTCAGGCCAGATGAGAAGCGCAGTAAATATTACGTGCCAGATACCCAGATAGAAGTATTTGCATACCATCCGGGACTGGTGGGCAGCAGCACCAAATACAGTGACGGCTGGGTTGAGGTGGCTACATTCGGCATATATTCACCCTCGGCACTGGCCCAGTACGATATCCCATACCCGGTAATGAACTTAGGGTTGGGTGTGGAGCGCCTGGCCATGATACTGCACGATTCCACTGATGTGCGCGCCCTGACATATCCCCAGTTCCCTATATATGAAGAGGAATGGAAGATGGCAGACGAGGAACTGGCAGGCATGATCTCAGTTGAGAAGGCGCCTGCGACCCGGCAAGGATGGGATATCCAGCGTGCCATTGTCAGGGTATGCGAGGAGCACGGCGGTGAGCCAAGTCCTTGCGAGTTCCTTGCATGGGAAGGGGATGTGAACGGCAGAAGCGTTAAGGTAATGGTCACTGAGCCAGAGGAGGATACCAAGCTGTGCGGACCTGCTGCCATGAACCATATTCTGGTTGTGGACGGCGATGTACTGGGCCTGCCTGATTCACCAAAATACGAGAAGAAATTCAATAAAGGCACTGTGGCAAACCTGCGGTATATCGAAGCCTTTGCGGCCCTGGCAGCAGCAGATATCGAGGCTGCGTCAGCCACAGGGGATGCTACCGAGACCAGGGTGCGTATCGTTAAGGTGCCTTCAGAAGTGAATGTAAGGCTTGACCCTATAGCCCAGCGTTATATCACCGGCCATAAGAAAAAGATAGACCTGCGCGGGCCGGTATTTACTACGGTCAGGGCTGAATTCTTCTAAGTGCCATCGCCGGGGTTGGGATGATAAGGATTGCCATAACAGGCAGGCCCGGTGTGGGAAAGTCCACTGTTATTGAAAAAGTAGTGGAGGGACTGGATATCAATGTGAGCGGTATCCAGTGTAGTGAGATTCGCAGTGGAGGGAAGCGTGTGGGTTTCAAGATACAGGACATAGCCACTGGACAGGCAGGTATATTGAGCCATGTGGGATGCAGCGGGCCTGCTGTGGGTAAGTATCACGTAAACCTTGCCGACCTTGATGATATCGGTACAAATGCCATAAAGAAGTCTGCTAATTGTGATCTGGTGGTGATCGATGAGATAGGACCAATGGAGCTGAAATCCCAACATTTTGTCTCGGCAGTAGAGCATGTTCTGGATTCGGACCGGGACATGCTGGTGGTACTGCACCATTCCAGCCGTCATCCACTGGCCCTTCGTATTCGTGAAGAGTTCATGATCATTACCGTAAATGAAC
>Ga0255456_1006_pt1 | contig 29791 bp, 25 predicted proteins | sample ANMaggQLBNCT01C7_FD_182646 | JGI IMG/M metagenome (GOLD analysis project Ga0255456, IMG submission 182646) | Sediment cell enrichment communities from methane seep in Santa Monica Basin, California, United Staets - ANME aggregate JGI... | ecosystem: Environmental > Aquatic > Marine > Cold seeps >...
AACAATGAAAAACGAGCTAATAAGGTCTTTTGATGATTTGATTATTCCTGATAGTAAAAAAAAGGCATTCGTAGAGCTATTGAAACATCGCGCAAATATCGGCAATCCAATATTCTATTTCCACGGGGCATACGGCACTGGAAAGAAATTGACCGCGGGGATAATCTGTAAAGAACTAGGAATGCCTCTGCTTGTGGTGGATTCAAACGTATTCATGAAAGAAGATCCTTTGGATACTTTAAGAATCATTATCCGTGAAGCCCGTCTGCAGAATTCATCATTATATCTCGAGGGATTTGGTGTTTTACTTGAGAAAGAAGCAGAAATTAATGTTGCTGGTCTGTTTCAGGAGCTTGACCTCTTTGAAAATTGGATCTTTCTGGCAGGTGAGCTGCCTTATACGCCAGCAAGTGTTTTGGAGAAACATGGCTTTATTTCCGAGGCATTTCCCATTCCTTCATTTGAATTTCGCAAACAGTTGTGGGAGAAATTATTGAAAGAAAACGTTCCTGATCTGGATATTGACGCTCTTGCCAGCAAGTTCAACTTCAGTGGCGGTCAGATAGAAGATGCCATATCCTCAGCTCGCAATCTCGCAATGGTGAAGAACCCTGAAAATCCTGCCATATCCATGGATGATCTATATCGAGGTTGCAAAGCTCAGTCAAATAAGAGCCTTTCTGCTTTTGCAAAAAATATCCCTCCGCGCTATACGTGGGAGGATATCGTACTTCCTAAGGATATTGAATTGCAGTTAAGAGAAGTATCCGGATACATCAAATACAAAGGAAAGGTTTATACTGACTGGGGATTTGATGCGAAATTATCCCTTGGTAAAGGATTAAATGTCCTTTTTTCAGGATCATCAGGTGCCGGCAAGACAATGGCTGCTGAGGTGATAGCGAAAGAGTCAGGGCTTGACCTCTATAAGATCGACTTATCCTCCGTGGTCAGCAAGTATATCGGCGAAACAGAGAAGATTCTCAAGAAGATCTTTCTTGAAGCTGAAACCAGCAATGCGATCCTGTTCTTTGATGAGGCAGATGCTCTATTTGGCAAGCGATCCGAGGTGAAGGATGCACATGACCGATATGCGAATATTGAGACAAATTATCTGCTACAGAAGATGGAGGAACATGAAGGGATAGTGATCCTTGCAAGTAACTTCAAAGCCAACATCGACGAGGCGTTCCTTCGCAGGATACATTTTGCAGTTGAATTTACTTCTCCTGAGGAGGATCTCAGAGAAAGAATATGGACATATATATTCCCTGATGATACACCTGTTAATGATGATGTGGATTACAGTTTCCTTTCAAAGTTTAAGATCACAGGTGGTAACATTAAAAATATTGCCTTGAATGCGGCTTTTCTGGCTGCCAGTGATTCGGATGAAGTCAAGATGGAGCATATTATCAGGGCAACAAAACGGGAATTCCAGAAGATGGGGAAACTGTGTACTCCTGCTGATTTTGGGAAATATTATGAACTGGTGAAGTGAAGGGGCAGCCCTTCGTTTTAGAGTGGAAATCTGAATTAGACTTTGTGGAAATGAATAAGGTATCACAATGTACGAAAGAATCAGTATCGCGGATAAAAGACCAAAGGGAAATAGCCAGAATAGGCCTCCTCAAATCCAGAGAAAGAAGAATCACTCTAAATCAATGAACTCTCCTGTTGATCGGATACTATTTCTCCAAAGAACAGCAGGTAATCAGGCTGTGCAGAGGCTGATAAAGTCAGGGGCTTTGCAGGCTAAACTTAATATTGGACAGCCCCGGGATACATATGAGCAGGAAGCGGACCGGGTGGCTGAGCAGGTGATGCGGATGCCGGAACCGCCGGCAGTATCCAGTGGTACACCTTCCATTCATAGCATCCAAAGACCACGTCTCGGATGCGAGGATGAAGTACTGAATCGTCAGCCGATAGAAGAAGAGGAAGAAGAACTGCAAAGGCAACCAATTGAAGAAGAGGAGGAAGAGCTTCAGGCGAAAGGAACTTCTGGTGGTATCTCTGAAGTAAATCCTGATATTGAATCCAATATCCGGAATATGAGAGGCGGCGGCCAGCCCCTGCCTGAATCCACACGTACCTTTTTTGAACCACGATTTGGTAGAGATTTCAGCCAGGTGCGGGTGCATCCGGATGCGAAGGCGGCAGAGTCAGCGCGGGAAGTGAATGCGCAGGCGTTTACGGTGGGGCAGCATATAGTGTTCGGGGGAGGGGAGTACGCACCGGAAATAAAGGAGGGGCAGCGATTGCTGGCTCACGAGTTAACACATGTGGTTCAGCAGAGCGGCACCCAACGTCACAACAACCTCTTGCACAGTAGGATAAAGACAGAAGTTATTCAATTTTATCAAACACCCATTGCCACTATGATTCAATTTCAGCTTTTCCGTGACTGTACTCCACAAATTACAGGTGCAGCAATGACACAAAATGCAATTGATAACTTGATTCTTGGTGCCCGAATGGCAGGACATTTGTTGGTAATATTTGCCGAATCTGCTGTTCGCAGTATAAGGGGTGGTACTGCATCAGCAGCCGTAAGAGCTGCTTTTGCGAATCACTTCGGTGCCCCAACTCCAGCCCAAATTAATACAATTTTAAACCGTTTCACACACATTAGCCGTAGACTTTCCAATAATCGTCTCTTTATCTGTAATAGGGCAACAAGCGCATATTGTCAGAGACACTGGTGCGCATATAATATATGCCCCGGAGGCATAGGAACCCTTACTCATATCTGTCTGCCGTTCTTTCAGACACCCCATCCATGTTTAACAAGACAGACTGATTTAGCAATGATTCATGAAGCAGCTCATGCTGCTGATGCATGCAACGATGTTTATCCTGGTGCAGGTTATCCACCTGTAAATGCCCAGGACAATGCACCTTCATATTCGGAGTTTGCCGATCAAGTTTTCACTATTTGAAGGAATGTTCCAATACACATTGCATTATTGGGTTTTAGACTTGAATTTATTAAAAATTCATCGTGATATCTTTAAATACACTGAAAAAAATTCGTGATGAATATTTATGAAAACAACCTTAAATATCTTCTTGATGAACTCAATGAATTGATCTAATCGTCCATATGCACCTTGAGGAATGGGGGAGCAGCTCTGCTGCAGTTGGGACAAAACAGTATTAACTTTTAACCGAATTATGACCAAGTTAAAACATGCATGCCACTGTGTTTATAAAATTAGGTACCACATGGTTTTTTAGGATCTCTTCAAGATCGTAGGGGTAAATTTTCACTATTTAAGTTGGTGAGGTCAAATTTATCTTTGCGTTCTTCGCGCCCTTTGCGATGAAATAGCATAAACATCACTGAATCCGACTACGTTTATTTTATATCACTACAATGGTCGCGAAGAATCCAATCATTTTGCTATAATACCCACTCAATGTTAAAGAGAAACAAATAATTCATGTTTATCATAGCGGGAGAACCTTCCCAGAGAAAATAATGTATAGGACCAAAACATGTCAGATACAGCAATAGCAGATGTCGGAGACACTTTAATTACCCTGTTAAGGGATAATATGGGAATCCCCCCGGACACAATCATGCTTATTTCCCCCGGGGAGATCGAAGCCAATGACAATGTCCGCCTCTCTTTGTTCCTATACCAGGTCATCGAAAACCCTTACATGAAGAACCAGGAAATGCAGAAAATAGATTCCTCATACCTTAAATATCCCCCTTTGACCCTGGAATTGTATTACATGCTCACTGCTCACCCAGCATCCGGGATTGCGGATCGGACCGAGAGAACGAGAGAGGAGCATGGTATACTGGGTATGGCAATGCGGATCATATATGATTACTCCATTCTGACTTTTTCGGATTATGAACTGAGGATTACCTTAAATCCCATGAGCCTGGACGATATGACCAAGATATGGACCACCTTCCAGGACAGGCCATTCAGAGCTTCTGCCTGCTATCTGGTCACTCCGGTAAGTATAGACTCAACCCGGGATTTAAGTATAACCAGAGTGGAGTCCAAAAAAACTGAACACGATCGAATGATACCAAAGACAGAGGAAGAATAGATGGCGTTAATTAGGCCTTACATTACAGAGAAGTTCACATCGTATAAGGTAGAAGAAAGAACTACCCTCCTTTCTCTTGCGATTTGGCTTAAAGATGATTATACAAAGAAAGAACCCATCGGTCAGACCAGAGTAAGGATTAAAGAAGAAAATATTAAAGCTTTCAAGAATCCCAGTGGAGCCTATATTTTTACTGATCTTGTAAGTGGTATGTTCATTTACACGGTTACTATCGAATCTGACTTATATTTCCCTGAAGAAATAGAATTTGATGCATCTATGATCAGGATCGAAGATGTACCTTTGAAATTCGATAACGATGGTCCGGCATCTGGTTCGATCAATGCAAGACTTGAAAATGCTTCAGAACTGCATTTTAATGATGTTGTGGAATTTCAAAATCCAGTTGGTGATATTGAACAAAAGAAGATTACAAACATTGAAGCCGATAATATCACAATTTCCTGGAATATAGGACTTAAATACGACTTTAGTGCAAAAGGCAGCACTGTTCGTGTTCTGAAATATCTTATTGATGAAATTCTACTAAAACCAAAGCCATCCTATCCATTTCCCAATAATGCTACCCTTGCAAGAGGTTTAATTGTTGATTCCAATAATGATGCCCTTGAGGGGATACTGGTAGAAGTTGAAGAAAAAATCGAAACTCAATCAGATAAGAATGGAGAATTTGTTCTCTATTTTAAAGAAATAACCGGTCCCATTGAATTAAGAATAAATGGAGACCTTCAACCAGATATAATAACATTAGAGGGAGGGAGAACGATATTTCTTGGGGAATTCGTTGTACCTTAATTGAAGGATTAAGTTAATAAATTTTCGAAGTGTGTGTTTTTAATCGGGAAAAAGCGGGTGATATTCAAACACACATTGAAAAAATTAAAATATAGTTTAGAAAATCGAATTGAAATCATTCAACAATTGTAAGAAAAAAATATAGAAAAATCAATAGGAGGAACAAATATGCCGGAATATCTATCACCGGGAGTATATATTGAAGAGTTTGAAATTGGTGCCAGACCCATAGAGGGTGTTTCTACCAGTACAGCAGGATTTTTAGGAGAGACCGAAAGGGGAACAACAAAACCACGACTTGTAACAAGCTGGCCCGACTACCAACGTCGATTTGGCAGTTACTTTGGCAGTGGTAAATATCTTCCCTATGCTGTGCAGGGATTTTTTGAAAATGGTGGCCAGAGATGCTTTATCGGCCGGATTGTAAAAACAAGCGCAACTGCTGCAATAACGAAATTACAGGCAGCAGGTAGTGATGCTTTGACCGTGGAAGCGATTGGTGAAGGAAGTTGGGGTAACGATATTGAAATAAAGGTACTGGCAGGGACAGATAGTGGTTTTAAGCTGCAAGTATTATACAATGAAGACGATCCAGTAGAGGAATTCGATAATTTATCTGTAGACGAAACATCGCCTGATTATTATGACATTAAGGTTAATGGCAGATCGAATTATGTCCTGCTAACCGAAGAAGATGATGATACTGGAGAGGAACCAGAAGAAGGACATACCGGCACAGCCCAAGATCCACCTCAAGAAGAGGCAGTATTATCCAATACAATCACCCTTGAAGATACAGCTTCACAAACAGATGACGCCTATAATGGAATGGGAATTGAGATTACTGATGGGACCGGAGAGGGTCAAAAACGTATTATTACAGGATATACTGGAAATTCTAGAACAGCTACATTAGAAACAAACTGGACTACTAATCCTGATAATACTTCAAAATATGTTCTTTACTGGATTCTTAGTGGTGCCAATGACTCATTGGTGCATACTGGTGCAGTTCGAGAAGGAGGAGAAATTAGTACAATAATACTTGCAGAAGAAGCATCAGACGACGATGATTTCTACTATGACATGACTATTGAGATTACTGGTGGAACAGGAAGCGGCCAGACTCGTACAATTTCAGAATATGACGGAGACACTCGGGAAGCTACAGTAAACGAACCATGGGACCCTGAACCTGTAGCAGGTGACACCTACCAAGTAACCGAACCGACAACATTAGACCCGGTTGACTATACGAGGACTGATAGTGAACAGGGAAATCGGAAGGGTTTGAACGGATTTACAGAAATCGACGAAATTTCGATTGTCTATTCACCGAATTCTCAGAACGTTGACGGATTATCTGGTGCGTTAATTAGACACTGTGAAATCCTTAAGGACCGGTTCGCAATCATAGATGCAGAACAAGGTGAGGATGCCTCCACTCTTGATCCCCGGAGCGATTCTGAAACAGTAACACAATATGCAGCTTTTTACTATCCATGGATCTATATTGTAGATCCTCAGACGGGATCATTACGAGTAATACCGCCCGGAGGCTATATGGCAGGAATATATGCACGTAGTGATACAGAAAGAGGAGTGCATAAAGCTCCGGCCAATGAAGTCGTACGTGGAGCTAAAAAGCTTGAATTCCTTATTACCAAAGGGGAACACGATCTTTTGAATCCTCGCGGTGTGAATGTCATCCGGTCTTTCCCTGGAAGGGGAATTCGTATTTGGGGTGCCCGTACTTTATCGAGTAATACGCTGTGGAAATACATTAATGTCAGACGTCTTTTCATCTTCGTTGAAGAATCTATTGAAGAAGGGACCCAATGGGTTGTCTTCGAGCCAAATAATGAAAAACTCTGGGCCAGGGTCAGGGCAACAATTACTCAGTTCCTTACCAGGGTCTGGAGAGATGGAGCCCTGATGGGAATAAAAGTTGAAGAGGCATTTTTTGTCAAATGCGACAGATCAACGATGACACAGGATGATATCGATAATGGAAGGTTGATTTGTGTTATTGGTATTGCACCGGTAAAACCGGCAGAATTTGTCATATTCCGTATAGCCCAATGGGCCGGAGGTTCTGCCGTTACGGAATGAATTATGCTTTTAAAAATGAGTGGAATAAAAAAAATCAAAGATAAATAATAGAAACGGAGGTTTAAAATGGCAACCGGAGATAGAAATGATCCATACAGACAATTCAGGTTCCGGCTTGATGGAATTGATGAAGCAGGATTTAATGAAGTTAGTTTTGCTGATACCACAACCGATCCTGTTGAGTATCGAGATGGAAATGAAATACCAAGGTTCCGAAAATTGTCAGGATTGACAAAATACGGAAATATTACCCTGAAGTGGGGAATTACTGATTCAATGAAACTCTATGAATGGAGGCAGCGGGTCATAGATCATGGGGCTGAAGGAGAACGGAAAACAGTTTCCATTGTCCTGATCGATGAGGCCGGAAATGATAAAGCACTATGGGAAATTGAAGAGGCATGGCCTACTAAATATGACCCACCTGATTTCAGTGCAAAGGGAAATGAAGTTGCAATTGAGACTCTGGAACTTGTCCATGAGGGTTTCAAACGCGTTCAATGAGTTAAGGAGGTAACTTTTTGACTTTCCAGACAGAATTTGAATTTACTTTGCCAAAAGGGTTTGTGGATGAGGAAGGAACCCTTCATAAAAAGGGAATTATGCGCCTTGCAACAGCAGCAGATGAGATACTTCCCATGAAAGATGCCAGGGTGCAGTCAAATCCTGCTTACCTGACAGTGATACTGCTCTCAAGGGTCATTTCAAAGCTTGGAGATTTACAGACCATCAATACAAAAACAATAGAAAATCTGTTTGCTTCTGATCTGTCCTACCTCCAGGAATTCTACAGACAGATCAACGAAACTGGTACTGGCAAAGTTGAAATTATCTGTCCCAAATGTGAACACAGATTTGAGTTTGAGGTAGTACCGCAGGGGGAATAATAAGCTACCCCCTCGATAGGTTATACGAGGAGGTAGCTTTTATTGCATACCATTTTCACTGGTCTTCCAGGGAGATCATGAACATGGAACACAGGGAAAGACAGAGGTGGTGTGAAGAGATTTCCAGGATCAATCAACACATGAGCGAAGACAAGCAAAGAAGTATTCTTGAGGTATAGTCAAATGACAGGAAAAAAACCATATCCATACCCATCTTTTAGATTTCGCATAGAAATTGGAGGTATTACCGTTGCCCAGGTTTCCGATGTTACCGGTCTTCAGATTGAAACAGAGACCGAACCCTATGAAGAGGGGGGAGTTAATGATTTTGTGTATCAACTCCCCAGGAGGACAAAATATCAGAATATCACTCTGAAGCGAGGCATTACTGATCTTGATGAAATGTGGAAATGGTACCAGAGCGTTGTTATTGGAAAATTTGTTCGAAAAAATGGATCAATTGTATTGATGGATGCTGCGGGCGAAGACAAATGGTGCTGGAATTTCCATGGAGCATTTCCTGTAAAATGGACAGGGCCTGATCTAAAAAGTGATGGTAATACTGTGGCATTTGAATCTATTGAACTTGCCCATCATGGTATCTGGAAGGGGTAGAGACAGATGTCCGGTTCCATTGCAAAATCCGCAATTCCTCTTTCTGATTCGTTCTTCCATCAAAAAATTATGAATAAGTACCAGAAAGGAATAAGGAGAGTGTTCAGTTTTCCACAAATGATTTTTTCTAAAAACTCAACGCTCCAAAAAATGTATCTGGACATCAATATGCGTTTTTCTTTTCACAAACAAAATAAATTATTCCATATAATTTCTGAAAATACTGAAAGTTTCAAAAATACGTTTTCGTTGTTTGTAAATGAAAAATCCATATCACTGTGTAAAATAAAATCAACTGTGTTAAAGAGTACACAGAACTTGTATAAAATGGTTAAGTTAATTCAACCTGAATCAATATTACCATTCATTCCAGCCATGAATGATTCTGTAAACATAAAAACCAATGTTTTTGGATCTCGTATGGTTGAAGTTGAGAATAGAATATTTACAGCACCGATTATCTATTCTTCCGGAAATAATGAGGTGGATCCATTCGATCCACAGCAAGTTTTTTACAGGCAATCCAATTTTTCCAGGATGAAAAATGATTCTCCTCGTGAAAAAACACCCGGATCAATATTTATTTCACAAAATGTCTCATATCCACAAACAGTTAATAATGGTATCCAGCAGGACGGCAGAACCTTTAGCAATTCCTTTTTGAATTATGGCAATTACACGATTATTAAGCCGCAAATATTTCCATTAAATAGCAAGTTGCACGAGGAAAATGGAAAAAATAACTTCTATGCCTATAAAAATGAATATTTCTGGCAACTTCAATCAAATTTTCATCACGGATCACCATTTACATTCATTCAATCCCCTGTATTGATAAACGAAAGAACATTTGAAATGAGGAACGACACATTGTACAATACATCTCAGAACTGGACCAGCCTCGATAAATTACACGTCAGGAACATTAATTATAACCTGGAAGCAGGTACCGTAAAATCTCTCATAAGTAAAAGGAATACATATTCTGCAGGTGAAAATGATAATTTAATTTTTCAAAATCAGCAGCATATGGAGCAGAAAATCGATCAGATCAAAAAAATCGTGGGAGATACAAAAAAAAACATAGATAAATCAATATCTGATAACTTTTCCAGGGAGAAAGACAGCGAACCACACTTAAATATTGATAATCTTTCAGACCAGGTCTATCATACCATAGAGCGAAGGATCAGGATAGAAAGAGAGAGGAAGGGGATATAAATGCTGGTAAAAGCCTTCCTGACACGAAAAGATAAACCTTATATCGTAGTGCCCTGCCTTTTTAATCCAAAGGAACTGAATGTTGAAAAGAGTAATCAATATGCTGAAGTGAATATTCCAGGTCTTTCATCTCCCATATTCCAGTTTGTGAGGGGAAATGCCAGATCAGTAACGTTAGATCTTTTTTTTGATACTTATGAAATGGGCACTGATGTACGTTTATTTACAGATCGGATAACAGGATGGGATGCTGGCAGCATGTTCAGCAATCTTCCCGGCAGTGCGAAAGGCCTGATGGATATAGACTCTGATCTTCATGCCCCTCCAGTTTGCCTTTTTATCTGGGGTGCATTCATTTTTCAATGTATCATTGACAGGGTTACGAAGAGATTTACCATGTTCCTTCCTGCAGGGATTCCTGTCAGGGCCACATTAAACGTCACCTTAAAAGAATATAGAGAAGTTGATATACAGGTCAAAGAGATTGATGCTCGATCGGCTGACCTTACAAAGCGATGGATAGTTACCCAGGGAGACAGTCTATGGTCCATAGCATCCGAAGAATACGGAAAACCGGAGGATTGGAGATTAATTGCAGAAGCAAACAATATTGACAATCCCCGCATATTGGATCCGGGACAGGAGCTGTTAATTCCGGTAAAGGAGTGAATATCAGTGGTTTTAGAAGCACTATCACAAGAAACGCTTAATTTTTATGCTCCAAGATTTATCGTGGAAATCGAAAATCAAACATTAAATGCTCTCATGTCAAAGGCAATTATTGACGTGACCGTTGAGGAGAAAATTGATGAAGGTGCAAGTTTTCAATTAACATTACATGATGAATTTGATATGATTACTCAAGAATTCAAATGGCTTGACCATGAAGATTTCAATGTGGGGAAAAATGTTACCATAAAAATGGGATATGAAAATGATCTGTACATTATGGTAATGGGAGTAATTACGAGCTTAGAGCCAAGCTTTTTTTCCAGTGAGACCCCAACAATAAGAATCCAAGGTCAGGACCCATCTTTTGATTATCTGAAAAAGAGCACTCCTGCAAGAACATTTACCGAAAAATCATATAGTGAAATAGCAGAAATAATTGCTAAGGAAGCACATCTTAGCTCTGAAGTAGATAATGTAGAAAATTATAGAACCACTACGCAAAAAAACAACAATGAAAATTATCTGACTTTTCTCAACAGGTTGAAAAAGGAAGTGGGATACGAGATCAAACTGCTGGAACAGACTTTATACTTTATTGAACCACGGGATAACTTAGATGAAATTCTTACCCTTGAGCTGGGAAAAGACATTATCAGTTTTCGTCCTGTTATGAATACTGCAGATGTAGTTACAGAAGTAGAGGTAAGGGGTCATAACCCGGCTGATCCGGGTAATCCAATTATCGGGCGTGCAACTGCTGGGAGTGAGAGACTACAGGAATCAAGCAGAACATCAGGGAGCCAGATCGTAGAGGAACGGCACAGGAGTACAAAAAGGGTCTTAACAAATGTTACCGTTAACTCGCAGGAACATGCAGATTCGATTGCCAGAGCCGAATTAAACCGGGCAGCTGACACATTTATTACCGGGAACCTGGAGTGTATTGGAATACCAAAGATCAGAGTAGGTGAAGCCATCAGATTCGAAAAAATGGGAGCTCGATTCAGTGGAAAATATTACATCAAAGGAGCGACCCATACCATAAATGCGAGCGGCTATAGGACGAACATTTCAGTTAAGAGGAATGCACTATGAGTATATTGGATTCATTGGGGAGTGGAGAACAAAGTGGGAGTAATATCTCCGGAGTTGCCGCAGGTATTGTTACAAACAATCAGGATACGGATGATCTTGGCAGAGTTAAATTACGATTTCCCTGGCTTTCGGATGAGAATGAAACTGATTGGGTACGTATTGCCAGCTTCATGGCAGGACCTGAAAGAGGAGGTTACTTTCTTCCTGAGGTAGATGATGAAGTACTTGTTGCTTTTGAAAATGGTGATATTCATCGCCCGTATGTAATCGGGGCACTCTGGAACGGGAACCATGCGCCACCAGAGACAAACAGTGATAGGAATAACAATATCAGAAAGATACGTTCCCGGAGCGGTCATGAGATCATCTTTAATGATGATAACAGCGGAAGGCAGGAAAAGATAGAAATCCGGACCAATGCGGGACATAGGGTAATACTTGATGACTCAGCAGGTGGGGAAAAAATCGAAATTATCGATAAGACAGACAATAATAAGATCGTTATTGACTCTGTTCAAAATTCAATAAATATGGAAAGTGCCATGCAGCTCACGATCAAGGCAAAAGTGATCGAAATTGAGGGTACCACATCCCTGACAATTAAATCAAATGCTGTTCTGACAATTCAGGGATTACCAGTGAAAATAAATTAGGAGGATGTTGGAATGCCACTGGCAGCACGGGTAGGCGATATGACATCCCATGGAACTCCTTTAGGTCCGGGACCGGGAAGTCCTAATGTGCTTATTGGAGGAATGCCTGCATGGAGAGCAACAACTGATATGCATACATGCCCGTTAGTTACCGGCGTTGTACCTCATGTAGGTGGGGTTATCGCAGTAGGAAGCGTCACAGTCCTTATCAATAATCTTCCTGCTGCGCGTCAGGGCGATATGGTGGTTGAGAGTGGCCCTCCAAATTCAATTGCCATGGGCTGTCCAACAGTACAAATCGGTTAGGAGAGCGAATATGAATAAAAATTTTATGGGTGTGGGGTGGAAATATCCTGTATATATCACCATTGAAGGAAAAATCGCCAAGTCTGAATATGAACAAGATATTAAAGAAGCCATCTGGATAATCCTGGGTACAGCAAAAGGCGAACGTGTCATGCGGCCGGATTTTGGATGTGGGATACATGACCTGGTTTTTACTCCCATTAATACAGCAACGATAACCCTGGTTGAAAATAGTGTCAGGGAAGCACTTACAATCTGGGAACCAAGGATCGAACTGATCAAGGTTGAAGCATCTTCTGAAAAGTCAGAGGAAGGAAAGATGTTGGTAAGTATCGATTATCGTGTTCGCACTACAAATAACCGGTTCAATCTTGTTTATCCATTTTATATAAAAGAGGGAAGTTAGATCAATGAAAACAAGACCTCCAAAAATAGATGAAAGAACCTTCAGTGAACTGATGAGTAATATCAGGGGTATAATCCCTCATTATACTCCGGAGTGGACAGGTTCTGATGAAAAAGATCCGGGAGTGGCTTTACTCAATATCTTTTCCCATATTACCGAAAATATTATTCATCATTTTAATCAGGTCCCACATAAGAACTTTGTTGCTTTCCTTGATATGCTGGGGATACAGCTTCTCCCTGCCCAGCCTGCCAGAGTCCCGCTTACTTTTTATCCAGCTAAAGGTACGGATAATGAAATTCTCATTCCAGCAAGGACACAGGCTTCATCCAAGAAAACAGATGAGCATGAAAAACTTACTTTTGAGACTGAAAAAAACCTACTGGCAATACCCAGTCCTCTTAAAAGAGTTGTAAGCACTGACCCTGAAAAAGATGCAATCTACATTCCTCCTCCTGGATTCCTGAATGGATCACAGCAAGAAGAACGTTCTTATACCATAGTTTCATCTCCATCAGCCGGTTCAAAAGACTTTCAGCTTGATCATGTTACTGATTTAGAAGAAGGGGATTTTCTCAGGATTGGAAATGAAACAACTATTGAATATAGCATCGTTTCCGGCATTTCAGGAACGATTATAACAATTGAAGATACACTGTTATATTCTCACCCTGCCAGTACACCGGTTGAAAAGATCACAAAGTTCAATCTTTTCGAAGGTAAGAATATGCAGGAACACAGCCTTTACATTGCTCATAAGGATCTTTTTAACATCAAGAGCACGGCTCACTTTATTCTTTCAATAACCCATCGGGAAGGTACACAAAGCGGGATTAATCCTCTTAAGGTGTCATGGGAGTACTGGGGAGAGGTTGAAGGAGAAGAAGAAGCAAGATGGATCAAGTTCAATCCTGTTGATCTGAGCCGGGGTTTCAGCAGGGATGGTGAGATTTATCTCAATAAGATGCAGGAGGGTGAGATCAAGGAAAGAGAGATCAACGGCATAAAGAGCCGGTGGATCCGCTGCATTCTTGATGAGCCTTTGCCAGTACATGAATCACGTACATTACCACGGCTGGATATTATTACTTTTAGAGTCGAGTCATCGGGAGAAAAAATCTTGCCTGATCTGGCTTTTAATAACGATACGCCGCTTGATACTACACTGCCATTCACACCTTTCGGGAAAGAACCGAGAATGTTTGATAATTTCTCCATAGCAAGCAAGGAAGTGTTTTCTAAAAAAGAAGGAAAGATTGAAATTGAAGCTGATGTGGAACAGAGGGGAATCATTGGTCCTCCAACTGCGATTTCAAATGCAAATACAATTAAGGTTTTTGCACGGGGGACCTATGGAAGACTTATCGAAGTGGAAATAGACTCTGAGGGTATAGCTGAAGCTAAATGGGAAGATCATGGATTTCCACCAGATACAACGATCGCTGCCAAATCTGCGCCCAGTGCCGTACATTATCCAATTTATTCTGGATATCCTGATGCTGTTGACAACGGTTTTGAGCAGAGAAACATTTCAGTATTTATGCGGGCTGAAAATGGTCATCTTGTTGAATGGTTTTATAATGGCAGTCAAGGGCATTGGATCGATCATGCAACTCCTGAGGTAGGTATCGATGTTTGTTTTGATCCATTTTCGATATACAATGATGATTCAGGTGGAAATCACGTTATATCGGTATTTGTAACTGGATCAGATGGTCATCTTTACGAATTTAATAAAATTTGGAATAATCAAATTTACAATGGAAATGTAAGAAGCAGGGGATGGAAAGATTGTAATAAACCATCCGATACAGATTTAGATTCTTCACCGTATGCGGTTGATTACATACATGATAGTTTTGGTATAATCAAGATACTGATATTTGTTAAAGGAAAAAATAGTCGATTATATCATCTAGATTTCGAATCAGTTGAGAGAAATGAACCAATTATATGGATTGATGACGGATCACCTAATGATGAATACGTCGATTCAAGACCATTTGCTGGGGTATCAATAAATTATGAAAATCAAGAAAATCATGTAATAATATATGTAAAAGGTTCTAAAGGCAATTTATTGAAGTATGATAATTCTATAGATAATCCATGGACTGAAATTCTTAACATACAAGAAGATGTTATTGTTGCCAGAGATTCAAATCCTCATGGAGTTATTAATATAGATAATGAAGAAAATAATCATATTTTCATCAGGAGTTCTGATGACAACTTATGGGAAGTGGAAGAATATTATAATAATCTTGATGAATTGACATGGGAATGGAAAAAACACGAATCTCCTTCAAATGTGAAATTGTGTTATTCTCCATGGTATGAAAGAAAATCTGTATTTTCGACTAGCCTGCTACATAACATTTTAGAAAAGGTTACTAATTCGCATGAATTCTGGAATGAATATAAAGACCCACTTGAAACCGCATTAACTCCCTCGCTTTCCTGGGAATACTGGAACAGTAAGGGATGGGGAGTGCTGAAAGGTCTGAAAGATGAAACTTCACATCTTTTAAATAGTGGAAAGCTCACTTTTACCTTACCCAGCGATATTGAAGAGACAGAGATCGCAGGGCAGAAGAGCTTCTGGATAAGGGGGAGAATAGTAGGTGGTGATTATGGAAGGGAATCATTCTCTCTCTTAAAAGATGAAAAAAGCGATGAACAAAAATTAATTTTTTCAAAGGACAGCATCAGATCCCCCATCATAAATAAGCTGACGATCAGTTATATTCTTGAAACAGAGCAGTTTCCTCAACAATGCAAGACATATAATAACCTTGAATATATTGACCAGACAGATGCCAATACGATAGTGGATAAACATTATTCTCCTTTTGTAAAGTTAGAAGATAGAGATGAAACACTCTACCTTGGATTTGAAAAATATTTCAAAGACGGGCCGGTCAAAATCTTATTTTTAGCGAAAGAACTTTCATTTACTGATGAACAAAAACCTAAAGTTGTATGGACTTACAGTAAGAAAAATGATTGGGGTGAACTTGATTATTACGATGCCACTGAAGGCCTTATCATGGCAGAGATCCTGGAACTTCTTGGACCATCGGATTTTTCTGCCCGAACAAGGTTTGGCAGTTATCTCTACTGGATCAAAGGCAGTCTTACAAAAGGAGAATATGAAGAATGGCCCCTCCTGGAAGGTATTTATCCCAATACAACATGGGCACTCCAGGCAGAGACCATCAAAGATGAAACTCTTGGTTCAAGTAATGGCGAACCTGACCAGACTTTTGAGTTCCTCAAGATCCCTCTACTTATAGGGGAAACATTGAGGATACAGGAAATTCTCTCAGAAGAAGAAAAGCTCTCTCTTAGAACTGCTTCAGGAGAAGATGCCATACACGAGGTAAAGGATGACAAAGGGAATGTTGTTGAAACATGGGTTTTATGGTCAGAAGTTTTTGACTTTTTCGATTCAAATGAAAATGACCGTCATTACACACTGGACCGTGCTACCGGTCAAATCCAGTTTGGTGATGGGATACACGGCATGATACCACCTACTGGTGAAAATAACATAAAGGCATTTTCATATCGATGGGGTGGGGGAAAGCAGGGAAATGTGAGAGCAGGAGACATAACAACGATAAAATCACCTGTATCCGGTGTTGACAGTGTATCAAATCCTGCCGCCGCCGACGGGGGAGCTGATACGGTAACACTTGACAAAATGCTGGAAATCGGACCTGCCCGGATAAGCCATAGAAACAGGGCTGTAACTGCAGATGATTTTGAATGGCTGGCCAGAGAAGCGTCAAGAAAACTGGCAAAGGTCAGATGTCTGCCAAATACCAATAATAGAAAGGAAAAGGAAACTGGCTGGGTCACTGTGATCATTGTCCCGGATTCACCTGAAGATGAACCTTCTCCTTCACTGGAATTAAAAAGAAAAGTAAGTAAGTATCTTGAGGAACACTGTGCAAATATTATCAGTTTTCAAGACCATATTCATGTTACAAGTCCTTCTTATGTGAAGGTGGGTGTTTCAGTCGATGTGTTTATTCCTTCCATTGATGTAGCTGGTGAAGTGGAACGTGAGGTAAATAAAAAACTCAGGGCATTTTTCCACCCGTTAACAGGTGGTCCGGAAAATGACGGATGGGATTTTGGAAGAGACGTTTCAGTTTCAGATGTATACGCCTTAATTGAAAAAATAAAAGGGGTGGATCATGTAGAGAACCTGAAATTTTCCTTTAACGGGACTAAAGATGGTGATACAGTAAATGTTGAACCTGAATTTCTGGCAGCAAATGGAACGCACACTGTTAATCTTCAACTGGTAAAAGGAGAGTAAAATTATGGGTCTACCTGTTCCCGTATTAGATGATAAAACCTTCAATGAAATTGTTGACGAGGCCCGTTCACTCATACCCCGGTATTATCCGGAATGGACCGACCACAACGTTCATGACCCGGGTATTACTTTCATTGAGTTATTTGCCTGGCTTGCAGAGATGCAGATATATCAACTCGATCAGATAACTGACCGGAACTATATAAAATTCTTAAAACTTCTTAATTATTATCCCTATGATATCCAGCCTGCAAAAGTGGATATCACTTTTAAACAAATTACCTCTGAAATACCTATTCCAGCAGGTACTCAGATATTTACAGGGGTAGAACCTGAACAATTTACAGGGGTAGAACCTGAACAATTAGTATATGAAGTTCAGGAGGATTTCAATCTCGTTCCGGCACAGATCAAATCGATAATCACTACGTATGATTCAAAGACAATCGATAACACTGAGGCGAACGAAAACGAGAATGTTTATTTTGCTGCATTTGGTGAAAAAGCTCAAAAAGAAGGGATACTGAAATTAGAATTGGAATTTTTTGAAAAACCTAATAACGAAATTCATATCACGTTTATACTGTTTGAGGATGATCTCCCTGCCCAGGGAACTCATGGAGATGAGCCGTCGCAAGTGATTCCTTCTGCCGAAATAGTATGGGAATATCAAAATGATGGTACATGGAAAGATCTTCCTGTTCTCAAAGACAGCACTCAGGCTTTGACCAGAAACGGCAGGATTGCTTTTCTTTTGCCGTCCGATATAGAAATAGATGATAATGACGGGTTATGCTGGATACGCTGCCGCATACAAGACGGATGGTATGAGATCGTACCTTATATAAGCAGAATATTGATCAACACTGTATCAGCTGTTCAGGTCGAAACCATGAGAAATGAAGATCTGGGCACATCTTCGGGTTTTCCGGATCAGAAAGTACGCCTTAAGAAAAAACCTGTAATGAGAGCATCCCGTGATGTTGGGCCATTTGGTGCCGGAGATGTCCTTGACTGGCATGGTCTGCTGAAAATGATGAAAAATCAGGCTGAACTGCCGGAACCTGGAAAACGGATCACTGGTATGTTTGATGAAAACACACAGAATCTGATCAGTGAATGGGATGAGTCTGAAATAGGTATCTCATTGAAATATGCAGTGTTGTCAGCTTTAAACACGGTCATGGAAAACCGGGATTTATATGATATTAAAGTTTTCAAAAAAGTGAAAATCCCTGATGAGCTCAAAAAATTAACCGATCATCTGGATACTATTTCTTATATTGAATTGAAAACGCTCAACTGCTTTTTGATAGAAGTTGCTTTTCCAGATACAATAACAAAAAGAAACCTGATTGTTCAGGTCCAGGGTGATGAAGGGGAGTGGGAAACCTGGTTTGAAGTAAACGATTTTGAATCTTCTGATTAGGACGACCATCACTACCATCTGGATACTCGAGAAGGAAAGATCACTTTCGGGAATGGATTAAACGGCCGTATTCCACCTGAACAACGCAAGATCAGGGCACTGCTGTATAAAACCTCTCAGGGTCCGAAAGGAAATATCACCAAAGAACAGAAGTTCAGGATTGCTAAATATAGAACAATAACAGGCGAGAATCGAAAAGAAGCAACTGGAGGGAAATTAGCTGAATCTATAAACCATGCAAAGGGCAGGGCTAAAAAAGACTTCAGAACACATTATCGAGCTATTACTTCAGAGGATTATGAACAGCTTGCTTGTTCCACACCAGGACTGAGGGTGTGCAGAGCAAAAGCAATCACAAATTACCATCCTGATTATCCATGCATTACCGTTCCAGGAAATGTTACTGTGGTGACAGTACCACATACAAGAGAATGGAATTTTCCCCCTGTTCCTGGAAATGGTTTTATGAGAACGGTTTTAGCACATCTGGAAAATCATCGTTTGATAACTACGGATATACATATTATTGAACCGGAGTATGTAAAAATCTCAGTACAGTGTACGGTTCATGTCATGAAAAGGTACAGTTCTGGTGAGGTGACAAAACGAATAAACACTAAACTTAAACATTTTTTACATCCGCTAACCGGGGGACCAGACGAAAAGGGATGGCCTTTTGGACGTTCTGTGTTTCCTTCTGAGATATATGAGATAATAGACGATGTGGAGGGTGTTGATTATGCAACCGATGTCTTATTGCGTGCCAGAGAGCTGGAATATCAAAAAGAAGCTATCAGGATTCCAAGGTATGGACTTGCTTTTTTTGGAGAACAATATATCGAATTTATTTAGATGAAACTATGATGCCACAAGATTATAAAACCCAGATATTCAGTAGCCGGGATCAATGGGAAAAAGGCGGTCTGCGGTACCGTCTTGATGCGATAAAAGGGGGAGGTCTTACTCTTAATTCGAGCCCTGCTTTTGTTGACTGGATCCTGAAAACAGACAGAATTCAGAATCTTCAGGGCTTAGCGGTGGATGAGTGCGGACAGATATATTTTATTGATGGAGATACCGTTACAAAGACCCGCAGACTTTATCGATATGAAATGAAATCCCAGGTACTGGAATATATAACGTCAATAGATGGATATGATCCGGAAAAATCTCACAGTCCTGCACGGATACTTATGGATGCATTTACTTTATGGGTCCTTGATACGTTAAACAGAGAAATAATAGCATTTTCCAGGGATAATTTTCAAATAAAATATATTCTTCTAGGCAATAATCCTGTTGATTTTGGAATTGACAGAAAAGGACATATCTATGTTCTTGATAAAGATCCATATGAGATTTCAAAATATACCATCAATGGTATCTTTGTCAAAAGTTTTGGGAAAGATCATCTGAAAGAACCTGTGGGATTAGCTGTAAATAAAGATAATTCCATCTACGTAATAGATAGTGGTCATAAAAAATTTATTAAGATTACTGATAATGAGAAGGTAAAATATTCGCAAATTGGAGATTTCACCTGGATTTCTGAAGATTTCCGTCCTGAAATAATCACTATTGATGCAAACGGGAACATCCTTGTAGCTGAGATTGACAGCAAAACAGAATCATTATACTGGTTCGATTCTGACGGAAGCTATACAGGAAAAATCCCTGTTCATGATCTTTCAGGCCGTATCATGGGATTAGCTGTGGATTCGAAAGGAGACCTATACCTGGGCAGCAGCAATGGAATTGCCTATTTTAACGCACAGCAGATGTTCTCAACAACAGAAGGTTTCTATTACTCTAAAACACTGGACAGCGGCATATATGAATGTAAATGGCACAGGTTATCCCTTCAGGCACGTATACCACAAAAAACTCTATTAAATGTATATTATTACGTATCTGACAGTGCTTCATTAGAAGAAACCATTGATGATATCCTTACTGATCCGGAGAAATCAACGCAGGAGAAAGCAGAGGAAATAGAAAAAAACATACCATGGATCGGGCCGCAAACCCTGACCGGGAATGAAATAACCTCAAGGGATATGCTTTTCAGGGAAGGTAAAGGGCGTTACCTGTGGCTTAAGATTGGCTTATTGACCTTTGATGAAAAAGCCGGGCCGGAATTAACCCGGATGAAGATATTGTATCCCGCGAATTCTTACCTTCGCTATCTTCCTGCAATATACCAGGAAGATCCGGTCAGCAGTGAGTTCCTTGAACGGTTCCTGTCCATATTTGAAACGGTATTGTATGATCTTGAAACTGATATTGATAATGTATCTGACTATTTTGATCCGGATATTGTACCAGCCGGTTTTCTTGCCTGGCTTGCTTCATGGTTGAACCTGGCAGTTGAAGAGGACTGGACAGATGATAAGAAGCGTTATTTTATTAAACGCGCACCGGTACTTTATAAGCAGAAAGGAACTAGAGCAGGTATTGAGGAATTAGTACGGCTCTACACGGGGAAAAGACCTGTAATTCTGGAACATTCCAGAATTGGAAAACCAATGGTCATCAATAAGGACGGATCGTTCATACTGGGTATAAACAGCCTGCTGCTTAAGACTCCGGTTCGTGGATTCCGGCTGGGAGATGATTCTATCATTGGTCAGGTTGCTCTTAGAGATATAGATATCGTACAGTTACAGGAAGAGCTGTTTTTAGAACTGGCCTACCGGTTTACTGTTATTATAAATCTCTCTGCTGAAAAACTAAAACGTTATGAAAAAGGGCTAAGGGAGATTCTGGATAATGAAAAACCAGCTCATACAATGTACCGTATACAAACCGGTGGGGAAGATGGCAGTGATCTGTTTGTGGGAATAAGTACACAGATCGCTGATTACGGACCTATTCAGCTGGGATATACGTACACTATCGGATCTGGTATTATCGTAAGTAATGAAGAAAAGGGTGGGAAGTTCGACCGTAATTCAAGATTAAATAAGGATACTGATCTGGTCTAATATTCAATTAACTGGAGGGAGAATATGTTAAATAAAATAGATAAAAGACGTTGTGAGATCTGTGACATTTCGTGTTTTGAGAGGAATAATTACTTCTACGGGAAAAGGATGACTGCCCGTGACTTTCAGGACGAGCAGTGTTACTTTAATGAAAAAAGATGGCTGATCAACAGAACGGTCCATGGGTGGGGTGTGGTTTGCGGATTAGACGTGAAACCAACAAAGGATAATAAAGGGGTGGAAATCACTCCCGGACTGGCTATCGACTGCTGCGGCAGGGAGATCCTGGTGTGCGGGGATGCAGAAGACAGGTATGTTCCGTTAATTTACGATGAAATTCCCAAACCACATGAATGCGATCAGCCACAAAGCAAACAAGAGCAGCAAAGTGGCATTAAACACATTGCGATCTGTCTTGAATATGATGAATGCAAACTGGAAGTTGTGAATCTTCCTTCCATCGCTTGCGATGAGACTGAAAAACATGAATTTAACCGTATTCGGGATAGCTGGAAAATTACACCCATTAGTATTCCACAAGAATTTCTGGACGAACCTTTACCTTTCTGCCAGCGAACAAATGAGGAAAAAGAGCAATCACTTGACAGCTATCTTTGTGAGAAAATAACAAAAGGATGTCAGCAGTGTCCTGATTGTCCATGTATCATCCTGGCAGTAGTGACTGTTCATGAAAATGGAGTATTTAAGGAAATCGATACCTGCAATCGTAGAAAACTTGTTTACAACAATCAACTGCTCTTTGACCAGATCAGCTGTTATCATGGGGACTTACCCCGTGTCATAAATATTGAATGGAGCGATACATCGGCAGCTTCCAAGACTGGTGTACAAATAAGTGAACAGATTGAACAGACAGCTGAAGAGCCTGTAGGTAGCACTTGGATACATAAACAAGATATACCATGGGATGATTTTGTCAAGAAGAATGGATTAAAGGTAACTTTCAATAAAATCATGGACCATGGTTCTATCAATAAACATACTTTTTTGATTGCTATTATCACCATAGAACACAGTACCAGATATCGATTAATAAAATATGTCCCTTCACAGGAAATTAAATTTACCGATAATGATGAAGAAGGTACTACCAGTGCTACATTTAAATTTGAAGAAAGTTGGATCGAAGATGAACTGGTAGATAAAGATCGTTCTGCAATAACACAGAGTCGGGAAGGGGCGGATTTTGAGATTATACTCAGAGGAAGTTCAATTTTCAGTCGTAAAGGAGAGGAAAACGGAAAAGCCCTGGATGGAAGCTTTTCAGGAGTATTTCCATCTGGTAACGGGACACAGGGGACTGATTTTGTGAGCTGGTTCCATGTAAACCCGCCAACAAACTGATAGTTAAAAAAAAATCAAAGGAGGAAGAAAATGACCAAAGATGAATGTAAAGATGAGCACTGCAGTTATAACGATATCAAAAGAACAGACTATTTTCATGGAATGCTGATGACCGAAAGGGATTTCAGGGAAGAGCAGATATACCACATTGAAAAAAGAAAATTGCTTAACCGGATGCTCCATGGGTGGGGAGTTGTCTGTGGTTTGAAGGTAAGACCTACCGATCCCCCCAGCCCGAATATAATAGTAGAGGGTGGTATGGCACTTGATTGTTTTGGAAATGAGATTCTTGTCTGTGAGGAACAGACCGTGGATCTTACTGTAAAACCCTGTGCAACCACTGCAGCATATGATCCGTGTGCACAATATGTATTAGAACCCCAGGATCAGGCATTATATGTTGTGATCAAATATGATGAGCGGGGTACAAAACCTGAACCTGTGTATGCACCGGGCGGGAGCTGTGAAGAAAAAACCTGCAACTTCAGCAGGATACAGGAAGGTTTTTGCATAGAGGTCTGGGATTATCCACCTGATGCACCTGAACCGGATTTCACCACTCAACCCTGTACAGAGCCTTTTCCCTGTCCGCCTTCTGACTGCTGTCAATACATACTTCTGGCAACGATCAGCTGCAAAGAAAGATTTGATTTTCTTTCCCAGTGGGTAGAACAGGATTATTTTGTTGGAACCCAAACCACAATTAAAAAGAGGATTCACTATCAGATTAGGAGAACTCTCCATAATGTGTGTATAGATTCAGGTAATAATAAGATTGTTATCGAGGATACTTATGAATTTGAAACTGATGAGAACGTTGAAGATATAGTATGGATAATAAATGATCAAGAATATGAAAACACAAAATCCGTAACAAAGATTCATGAAATTGAGGAAATAATTGATCAATTCGAAGTAAGTGTCAAATTGAAATATAAGGTTTCTCAGGAGGAGAGGAATTGGACTTTGCCAACATTAAAAAGCGAGATTGATACCAAAAATAAAATTGTGAAACGCGGGGACATCATTTCTGCACCTATGATCAGGAATATGGAACTTCGCAAATACGTTCCAACATTTAATTGGTTTGCCTGGATTATGGGCAGCCATGAGGAGAATAGCATTCCCTGGTCAGGTTATCTTAAAAAGTTCTGTGCTTCGGAAGTGCCTCATGCAATCTATAAAGCTCAATTGGATGAATTGATTAAAAGAGTAGAAGAATTAGAAAAAAATCAAAGTGGGACTTAATTGAAACATAACTCAGCAAAAGTCCACGGTATATTATCGGGATATTTCTATTTTTCGTTTCATGATTTTATTAGACAGGAAATTTGTGTATTACTATGAATTATGAAGAACTCTCCCGCGGTCTGCTCTACACCCACAACCGCATCAATTCCAACACCACGAAGACACTCGAAGTTGCCTCTTTCCTGTATGCCCTTATAGAGATCCTGGATGAAAAAGGCCTGTTTTCTATCGAGGAGCTTGATGAAAGGAAAAAGCAGGTGGCTTCGAGGTTAGTCCAAAAGTTCGTGGAAAGCGGGATGGGGCTTATGTACCAGGATCCTGAATACGATAAGTATACCTTTGAACATGAAGCCGATTCTGGTTGCCTGGAGCGGCTGGATACCTGTAAGGCGATCTGCTGCAAGTTCCCGTTTGCTCTTTCCAGGCAGGATGTGGAGGAAGGGATCATCAGATGGGAATTCGGAAGACCTTACCTTATAGCCCATGATGATGACGGATACTGTGTTCATCTGGACAGGAAGACCTATAAATGCACAGTACGGGAACACAGGACAGTGCCATGCAGGGGTTTTGACTGCAAGGATAATGAGAAGTGGAAGGTGTGGCAGGATTATGAGAAGGGGATCATTAATCCTGAACTGGTTGATAAGATCGAAAAGGAGATTGGGGAGATCTACAGATGTTCAAGAGGGACGGGCTGAATTATAGATTCTTGTTTTCTGTTATTTTATTTAATAGAGCGTTAGCTTTCGTTATTGATTATTATCTAAATGTTGAGGTAACAAATGGGTGAAAAAGTCCAGGTGGCTGCTAAGAAGCCTGAGGTAAAAAGAGAAAATCTGGCATCTAAATCAAGAAATGCTGATCAGTCTCAGTCAATGAGTTCACCGGTAGACCAGGTCCTGTACCTTCAACGAACAATTGGTAACCAGGCAGTACAGAAGCTGGCCAGGTCAGGGGCTTTGCAGGCCAAGCTCAGGATCGGCCAGCCAAGAGACAAGTACGTGCAGGAGGCGGACAGGGTCGCGGATGCGGTGATGCGGATGTCTGAGCCGCAGGTGCAGCGGCAGGCTGAGCCAGAAGAGGAAGAGGAGGAAGAAGAACTGATTCAGACCAAAGCTCTCTCTGAACAAATAACGCCTTTAGTTCAGCGTCAAGAGGGGGAGGAAGAGGAAGAAGAGATCCAAACCAAACCGTTGCCCAACCAGACCTCGGAAGTTGTCTCAGATATGGAGACCAGCATCAACAGCATCAGAGGTGGTGGGCAGCCATTACCTGGGTCCACCCGGGCATTTTTTGAGCCGCGTTTTGGTCAAGACTTCAGCCAGGTGCGGCTGCATACGGACACTCGGGCGGCGGAGTCGGCGCGGGCGGTGAATGCGCAGGCATATACTATAGAAAATAATATCGTATTTGGGGACGGACAATACAACCCCAAAACAAATTCAGGAAAGAGTTTGCTTGCACATGAGCTGACTCACGTGGTTCAACAGACGGATCCTCAAATTTCCGGCTTACGCAAGATGTCTACAACAGGATCAACGCAACCGGAGCTACAGGTTTCTTCACTTCCGAACGCCCGCATTCAGCGTATGCAGTACGACACCAGCGCCTATAGAATCAGAGCACTTACCATCCCCGGGAATGAGGACAGTCGGCAGGAATTACTTGGACTGATTCGGGAGCGACTCCGCGGAGTATATGCCTCGCGAGTGACGATTTCAGGAACAACACCGAACTCGACGGAGGAGATGCGGGTCATGAATGGCCTTATCCAATATTTGGGAGCCCAGTCCAGCGGCCAGACCATCGATCATACCGACACCGAATCCGATCTTCTGATCCCCGATCCCGGCCAAGATCCAATTCGAGTGACGGTTCAAACCAATTCTACCGGCGAGGTTACGGCAACGGTTCATGCAAACCGTCCCCTCACCCAACTCACTACCCCGTTTATCGACCACCAAGCCGCGATTACTGCCATCCAAAATGACTTTTCCATGACGGTATCGGACACTCCTGTTTCCTGGACACTGGAACAACTTAACCAGGTCATCCTCGCTCTTCGCCAATTAAGTACTGGAGAAAGAAACCAGCTCACCGGGATTCAACTGGTTCGGGAGAGTCAACCGTCCATTAGTTCTCATCCCCGCGCTACCGGAGAGTTTGCCACCAATATTGGGACGACATCGGGCCGTCGCGATCTTCCGGCAACTATCACGCTGTATGACAGGGCCTTTGAATCCAATGAGCGCCTCTTTTTCGGTAGCGGTCAAACCGCCTTTCCGGCAAGTTTTGGGGCGATCATGCATGAGATAGGTCATGCCATCGAGCAGCAACCCAGGGCAAGCGCACTTGTTCGCCAAAATATTGCCACAGATGAACGGAATGTGGCAAATCGCCTTTATCAACAATCACTACCGGCTCGCGATAACGCAATGGGTGCCATGAACACGGCCATAGATGGATTAATTGATGCAAGGAGTCGCTACAGCGGTACGGTTACGGCTCAACAAAGGCAGGCGCACCAGCAATTTTTAGCACGAATCAGCGATCTTATAAGAATCCTGAGCAGGATAAACAACAACAGCGACAGTCAAAACCTGAGGGTCCTGACACGAGATCTGGGGCTCCTGCCCAATGAGGTGGAGGAAAGAAATCAGGCTGCCGTCGCTTTACGCTCTCTGTCGCCCAGGTATCCTTTCATGCAAGAAGCCGAACAACTTATTCAAGTCCAGGACACCTATATTGAAGCATCAAGAACAAGCGCAGGCCTGTTCCAGGCCTATCGACGCCTTCGAAGCACCCTTCAAGAACGCGAACGCGAGACAGCAGTTCTCTCCGAGGAAAACCGCTCACGCCGGCTTGCTTCCTTTGAGAGAATGCTGCATCGGGCGCCGCGTCAAGCAGCTCCTACCTCTTACGATACTTCTATTGAAGAGATTTTCGCCGAGTCGTTTATGTTGTACAGAAGCGATCCTGAGTTCCTGCGTACGCACCGGCTCCGTATCTTTGAATGGTTTGAACAGGGACATCATCTGCAGTAAAGCTGACCGCCGGCCGAACTGACAGCAGTGAAAAGCAGCCTTACTTTATCAGTAGGTAAACAATGACACACAAAGGATGTTTCAAATCTTTTGTATCAATTGCGGTGAGCAGCTTCATGTTGCTGACGCAGTCTATCCGAGTAAGCCGTGGATGAACGGCACGATAGAAGACTTCAACGGGGAGTTCGGAGAGAAGTTATGGGAACAAGAACAATGGACAGATCTGGAACACATTCGGAGAGAGGCGAAAACGTTCCTGATGCGACATAACAACCGCTAGGACTGGAAGTACCAGAAGACCGATTTGGAGGCTGTACCGCAGCGCAGGGTTCCAGAGGATTTTGAGATAGATGTGAATAACCTGCCGATCACAGAGGGTAAAGTGCACTTCATACGGCTGGTGTCGGAGAATGGAATAATTAGTGTGTTGAATGAGGCTTTCAGTGTCGATATATCATTGGCTCACGAGTATGTGTGGGCTACCATCGACACAAAGCATGAACAATTGAGTCTACTATCGGGAGAAGAACGCAGAAGAGGCGAGGCTTGTCCAGGTTCATGAGTACAGGATTGGTGGGGATGTGAAGGAGTTCGAGGTGAGGTTATAGATAAGAGATGTAAGCGATGTGTTGATCCTAAATTACACCTATGGTGTAAACGATGTGTTGAGCCTTTTGATGTAAGCGATGTTATGAGCCCTACCAATTAAACATATCATTTATCTTCAGATTGTATCAGTGATAGAACAAATCAGGTGATAAAATGGGTGGATTAACCATTCAATATGCCAAATTACTAGAAACGAAGAAAAATTCACCACTTCTAACTCAAAAGATGAAATCTTCTCACCCAATAAAAAATCCAGCTGACAGAATTTTATTTCTTCAACGAACCATCGGCAACCTGGCTGTGCAACAGTTGATCAAATCAGGGACCCTGCAGGCCAAGCTCATGATCGGTCAGTTAGGGGATAAATACGAGCAGGAGGCGGACCGGGTAGCGGATGAGGTGATGCGAATGCCTGAGCCGGAGGTCCAGCGACAAGTTGAACCAGAGGAGGAAGAGGAAGAAATACTTCAGACAAAACTGCTTGTTAATCAGATTACACCATTGGTCCAAAGACAGGTTGAAGAAGAAGAGGAAGAAGAGATGCTTCAAGCAAAGAGCAGGGAGGATGCAACTTCTGAAGTTTCCAATGATCTCGAATCACAGATCAATGCGATCAAGGGCGGCGGCCGGCCTCTGGCAGAATCTGAGCGCGCTTTTTTCGAGCCGCGGTTTGGGCATGACTTTAGCCAGGTGTGGGTGCATAACAATTCGAAGGCGGGAGAGTTGGCGCGGGCGGTGAATGCGCGAGCTTACACGGCGGGATGGGATGTAGTGTTTGGGGCGAGGCAGGCAGTTCTAGCCGAGGATAAGTAAGGGGCAAAGGCTGCTGGCACATGAATTGACGCATGCAGTTCAGCAAATTCAGAGCTGAATAACAAGCAATCAAACATAAGCAACAATGGCAATTATATCAGGCGAGAGGTTAAAGCACATACAACATGATGAACGAAAGGACGTGAAGGATTGAACCATGAAATCAAAAAATCAAAACCGCACCCAGAATAACTCCCATGACCAAGATATAACAAGAGGTTTACTCTACACCCACAACCGCATCAATTCCAACACTACGAAGACGCTTGAGGTTGCCTCTTTCCTGTATGCCCTTATTGAAATCCTGGATGAAAAAGGCCTGCTTTCTATCGAGGAGCTTGATGAAAGGAAAAAGCAGGTTGCTTCACGGTTAGTGGAGAAGTTCGTGGAAAGCGGGATGGGTCTTATGTACCAGGATCCTGAATACGATAAGTATACCTTTGAACATGAAGCCGATTCTGACTGCCTGGAGCGGCTGGATACCTGTAAGGCGATCTGCTGCAAGTTCCCGTTTGCTCTTTCCAGGCAGGATGTGGAGGAGGGGATTATCAGATGGGAATTCGGAAGACCCTACCTTATAGCCCACGGTGATGACGGATACTGTGTTCACCTTGACCGGGAGACCTATAAGTGCACAGTACGGGAACACAGGACAGTACCGTGCAGGGGATTTGACTGTAAGGATAATGAGAAGTGGAAGGTGTGGCAGGATTATGAAAAGGGGATCATTAATCCTGAACTGGTTGATAAGATCGAAAAGGAGATTGGGGAGATCTACAGATGTTCAAGAGGGACGGGCTGAATTATAGATTCTTGTTTTCTGTTATTTTATTTAATAGAGCGTTAGCTTTCGTTATTGATTATTATCTAAATGTTGAGGTAACAAATGGGTGAAAAAGTCCAGGTGGCTGCTAAGAAGCCTGAGGTAAAAAGAGAAAATCTGGCATCTAAATCAAGAAATGCTGATCAGTCTCAGTCAATGAGTTCACCGGTAGACCAGGTCCTGTACCTTCAACGAACAATTGGTAACCAGGCAGTACAGAAGCTGGCCAGGTCAGGGGCTTTGCAGGCCAAGCTCAGGATCGGCCAGCCAAGAGACAAGTACG
>Ga0255456_1023_pt1 | contig 29783 bp, 27 predicted proteins | sample ANMaggQLBNCT01C7_FD_182646 | JGI IMG/M metagenome (GOLD analysis project Ga0255456, IMG submission 182646) | Sediment cell enrichment communities from methane seep in Santa Monica Basin, California, United Staets - ANME aggregate JGI... | ecosystem: Environmental > Aquatic > Marine > Cold seeps >...
ACCCTCATCTTCCTCGCTATAAAAAATCTCTATTGCGTACTTATACATTGCTGCCATCTTCTTCAGTGAGATTATATTTATCTATAATCTTGGTCATATTGACTTTTATGAACCTTCTTCAAAAAATCTACGCTACTTGTGCCTTCAGGAATAATTCCTTTGAATTTTCCAACCATTTGCTCAGCTACATGCACACCTGTTTCTGGTTTTAATTTCTTCAGGAATTCCATTAGATTATATGCTTCCTGTATGTCAATAACCATTTTCAATCACTAAATAGATTATTTCATTTATGCTAGATAAAGCAATTCTATTGAGAAAATAACTTTTGAATATTATTTTTGCGCCACCTGCTCACTAACCACCGCTTCCGGAAATCTCGCGCCGTCGGTATGCGATTGATTGAGTTTTCAGGTCAAGTTCTATTCGACCATCACTCCTTTATATGCTTCACATACTTCACCCAGCGCCTGGCATCTTCCAGCTTGTCCCTGAGCGCAATCTCATCAAAATCAGCCATCTTGATCTTACCCTCCTCCAGATCCCGCAAATCCATAATGGCCCTTACCAACCCGGCCGCCTCATCATAGAGCTGTTCAGCCTGGTCCCTGGTAAGTTTTGCCTTCTCAAGCCGCTCCTCATCAAACTTTTCCTTCTTATCCAGGAGGAGTATCAAACCTCGAACACAATTTTTTTCCTTATCTGTCAACCTTCTTTTCCTGGTTAATTTCCATACCAGATTATGCAGCTTTATTTCACGACCATCAACAGTAATTACTTCCGGCACAACCTCCCCCACCCATGCCAGATACCTGTGAAGTCCATACAGCATATGGTCACGCTCTTTCTGGGGTATGAGCTCCTCAATGTCAAACTCTGTTAAATCATCATCCACTTCATTCATCGCCGAAAACCTCTCTGAAACATTCCATTTACTCCCCATCTCACAAATACGTCTGTGCAAGACGCATTGACATACTTATCTGGCCGGCAACATCATTATCTGTCACATCCCCGTGCCCGGGATACATCACTCCCACATCCAGCCCCAAAAGAAGCTTCAGCGATTCAACAAGCTGCTCCTGGCTGCCGCCGGTCAGGTCAGTGCGCCCGAAACTGCCGCCAGGGAATACAGTATCCCCTGTGAACAGTATCTTTGACCCGGCATGGTACAGGCTGATGCTACCTGGTGTGTGGCCGGGAGTATGGATCACTTCCAGGCTGCTGCCGTCCCCCAGGTCTATCAATTCTCCGGCACACAGCAGGCGGTCTGGTGTAAACCCTGCCCCATGAGCCCCGAACATTGCAGACACGTTCGACACATCATCATCCAGTAGATACATATCATCCTCATGCAGCGCCACACTTGCCCCAGTCCTCTGCCTTACTTCCTCCACTGCACCCCAGTGGTCATAATGCCCGTGGGTAAGGATAATGTTCTCAACCTCGTCAGGCTCCATTATTTCCGTTATCCTGTCCAGGATATATGATGCATTCATTCCCACATCGACCAGTACAGGTTTTTCAGTTACGACCAAAAAGGCATTGGCATCATAGGGTGAACTGTTTATCTGGTATACTTTCATGTCATACTCCATTTTTTTTAAAAATCAAATAATCGGGCCTGTCCTTTCTTTGCCATAGTCTTACTTTTTCTTGCCTTGTTGCCAGTATGCCCCGTTTCCAGGCCGCCACCGAAATCCGCAAGTCCCTTTTGCTTCTCATCATAATCCAGGACAGATGCATCCACACCCAGTTCCCTCAGGATACGCTCCACAGGCGGAAGTATCTGTTTCTTGACATAATAATCAACATCAAGGGCAATATTATTCTCCTTCACATACTCAGGGTCCTCTGCCCTTTCAACAAACAGTCCGCTGCCAGCTGTTATCACAAAAGGTATCCTGTCCCCGATCGAGGGCACAAACCGTAAGCGCTTCCTCATTTTCTCCACAACAGTCACATGGGGCTGTTTGTTACGGTAACTCTCGGTCTTTTTGGTATATTTCCTTGTCAGCACCAAGTCATTTATAGCCGAAGGCTCGGCTGCAATATCAATATTCCGCACACTGCTGATGACCTGCCTGACATATGTAACAGCCTCTTCGACCCTGCCCTCCTTTAACACAAGTTCCAGTACATGGTTCAGGGTCTTGCTGGTAAGCTCACACCAGTCGCGCCTGACTGTTTCCATACCCTTTACCTTGATACTGTCAGACCAGCCTTTTTCCCCTGGTTCAAATACCCAGACCGCATATCGCTTCTTGGCAATGAAAATGGAACGCCTGGAAAAACTCTCGAACTCCAGCTCCATCGGGTCAGGCAGTGTATCAGATACGATGCCTGAGATCTTACGCCCTACTGCACCTGCATCATCCAGCGATATGCCTTCAGGTGACAACTTCACGAACACACTGTCAGTATCCCCGTATACCACTAACAGGTCGACCTTCCGTGCCATATCCCTGTCCAGTCCTTTCTCTGCCAGTTCCGTATCCAGGTACGCCTGGTGGTTGATAATGTATATACTGCCGATCTGCCCTTCCACGACCTGCTTGGTGTTCAGGATGTTCTCCCTGCCAAAACTGGTCACTGAATTGGCCAGCGTGAGACTGTACAGTTTAGCCCTCGTGTAACCTGAATACCCGTAATAACTGTTCAGCAATATCTTCAGGGCATGTTGTGTGGCATCCAGTACCCGGGCTTCATCGCCTGAGGCATCTTTCATCCTCTGCTTGGTCTCGATGCGCTGGTTCAGCAATCCCTCCAGTATGGTCGGCACAATGCCGCGCTGAACGTCTGAGGATACATACTTGCCGCCCGAAGGGGTTACCACCACATCGCCATCAGGCACATCACCTATGATCTCAGTAGTATAGCACAGGTTGTGCGCCATCATGATGGTAGGATAGAGCGACTTATAGTCCAGTATGACCACATCTTCCAGCAGGCCCTTTTTTGGTTCCAGCACCTCGCCGCCTTTTAGTTCTTCACTTTTTACCCGGCGCTGGTGGGCCAGGTCGCTATCGGGCCTGGGCGCCATGACCCTGTTGTGGGAACGGTACTCCCTGAGCAGGATGTTCTCTACCATATTTGTCTGGCCGCCGTCAAGGATGTCCTGTATCAGGGTGCCGCTGACCCTGGATAATGCCATGAACCTGTCCAGCAGGCTTAACTGCTGCAAAAGGTCCATTGCCAGTTCAGCATCCCGCCTGGCATAATCGATAAATTTCCTGAACTTCTCACCTGTATCGTTCCAGTATTCTTCCATATCTGCCGGATTGACATCCAGCTTCTCCTTATCCAGCAGTTCCCTGGCAGTGTTTTTCAGCGTATATTGTTTCAGGCTGAAATCCCGCCTGATTATTGGCAGTACGTCCACAGCAACACGACCTGCCATATAGATTTTAGTCACATAACCGATCTTGCGGTAGAACACTGACCTGCCATCACGGCCCATTGCCGATTTTATCTTGATCTTGCGCCCCGCCTCCAGGGTCTTTACCCTGTCTACGATATATGGAATATCGAAACTATTGGAATTGTATCCAACGAACATGTCAGGGTCGTATTCCCTGATAATCCTAAAGAAGCGCTCAAGCATTTCCACTTCATCAGGGAAGCTTTCAGTGTCGCTGTCCAGCCCCTCCGCTTTTTTTGACAACAGGACAGTAGTACTGCTGCCATTGAATTGCGGTTCGAAGGTGCAGGAAATCATAACAATAGGGGCTTTTTCAGGTACGGGCATGCCGCCGTCGATTGGCAGGCATTCGATATCGAATGCCATGAATTTTAACTGGGAATTAGGGATAATATCTACAGGCGTTATAGTGTCAGCTACTATCTTGACCTGCGATTCCACCTCGAACAGGCTGATACCATTGAATTTATCACCTTCCAGCGGATTCGAATCAGTTTCGACCCAGGACATGCCGCCGATACCCGAATCGATCATGAATCGGTTCCTGAACAGTATATCGGTCTCATATATCTCTGAGACCCCGTTCATCTGAAGGATGTCATCCCTTATGGCAGGTACGCCTTTTGGGTCCTTGAGGATGACTTTTAGCATGGTGGTAGGTTTATTAAAATATCCTACGGGTTCATAGCGTTCTGTTAGTTGTACGTCAGTGACGTGTTCTGTGAACGTTGCTTTGATATTTTCTGCAAGTTCACCTGCCTTTCCAGGGTTATCGGGTTTTAAAAAGAAGTACGGTTTAAAGCCTGGTACAAAACAGCAAATGCTCTGCCCGGCTTCGTTCTTACCGTACAGGCGTATGACCGGGCTGCCCAGATCATCATAGGTATAGTCGGCATCCAGTATCTGGAATTTCATCTGGTCATACAGTTAATTTGGAATTGACTTAAGAGTTTCCAAAACAGGATGAATATTGGTTGGTATAATTTTAGAAATGTAGAAGCAGTATAAACAGAATTGAGGAATTCGGGAGTTATTCGAAGATACTATGATAGAATATCAGTTACTTATCTCAGCAAGTTTAAGGCCGATCAATCCCACGATTATCACAAAAACAAGTAATATTGCTACATTTCCATAACCAGCATAAGCTGAAAATATTGTATTGACAATAACAATCAGAATAATGAAAACCGCTACAGCGCCAACTGAGGAAGCAATCTCAATATATGTCTTTTTCATGGATTCTGATAAGGTTGTAATAACTAATAAGTTTATCTTCATTAATTGTGGATGGGAAAGGATAGTATACAAGATATAGCGCAAATCATATATATCAGTAACACGAATAGATATAATTGTAATACTTGGTATTACATAAAAATAGATTATTAATACAAACGGAGAGTGATGAAGTATGCCCGCAGAAAATGATTTGCCATCTCATGTAAGAACATGGGAACAGACAAACCCTAAAGCATTTGAAATATACAAGGAAGCATTCAATAAGAACCGTATGGCCAACATACCAGTACTCCAGGAGATTATGGAACCAATAGCCCAAAAAACCGTTGATAATATTAATTCCCACCCGGAAGATCTATGGAAGATATTCAAACAAGCAGCCCATGAGCTTGAAAATCCCACCGATACGAACCAGATCATGGCACTGTATGATGCCGTATATGCAAAAATGGACCTATTGCAACAGAAAAAACTGGCATATCATATGGCATATTAGGGGTCATATTATCGTCTGATAGTCAAATTACCTGGCTTTTTTGGTCTATCATTCAATTTTAAATAACAATTGAGGCCCCTCTGGGAGTAGGGGCCTTTTTCTTTTCCAGACCGGAGTAGATTCATTTTTTTGTTGTACTGAAAAATGAAACTTTTTATTATTTACTGGGACTATTCAGAAAACCGCAGAGAGCGCAGAGGCACGCAGAGAAAAACAACACATCTCTGCGCCTCTCTGCGTCCTCTGCGGTGAATCTTTTTTGCCACGATCCATTTATCCAGAATAAATTAAAAAGTCACTGAAAAATCGGGTAACGTAATCGTGTATTCCATTCATTCTTTTATTCATTAATTTACAAGATTATGTACTCAAGTTGATCCAACCGAAGAGAAGATTTTCTTGTCTTAATTTCCTTTGTTACAGCTGATAATATATATTTTCAGATATTAGTTTAAACCATTAATACTTTTATAATGCCCATATGGAAAAAGTTTGTGTGATGATACCGGTTGCGCCTTTTGAACCCCTTTCAATAATTCAAAAATCAGTCGATTCACTGAAACAACTGGATACATCTGGTCTGGGCGTTAATATTACTTACATAATAGATTGTCCGGATGGACCTGACCATCGCACCCGGTACTTGAAGTCCGGAAACATTGGTTACCTGGCCCGGTTTGATACACGTGGGCGCAGGGGTGGTGCCATCAATGACAGCCTGGATGCTATCAGGGGACCGGATGGGATACTGGATGCCGATTATATTGCACTTTTTGATGTGGATAGTCGACCCGAACCCGATTTTATATTGAAGTGCATCGATGCCCTTAAAATGGATGCAAATGACGTGATAGCAAGCGGCACACGGTACATCACTAACCAGGATTCAGGGTGGGTGGCCAGGATAATTGCTGCCGAATATTCTTTTTTCGCAGACGTGTACCGGCTGTATGAACGCTTTGACGGGTTCAAACAATTCAATGGGCTTATTGGTGTGATAGATGCAAGGGCACTTGATGGTACAAGTCTCAACGAAGATGTATACTGTGAAGACCTGGAATTCACGCAGCGGATGTACATCAGCGGCAAAAAACCTGTACTGGCAGAAACAAAAGTGGGTGAACAGGGGCCCACCAGCCTTAAAGAACTCTACAACCAGCGGATACGATGGATGTCAGGTGCACTGGAGGGAGTGGAGGAGAATATGGTGCGCTTCTACTCTGCCCCCATCCCTGTGAACCAGAAGCTGGCATGGTTTACGTCCATGACGCTACCCTTTGTTGCATTTTTGCTGACCCCCATTGTCCCTGTCTATGGATTAAGGCTCTGGTCAAAGGGGCAGGACCGTGTATTGTTCAAGACTGTGGGATTAGTGTTCCATGTATGGCTGATCAGCTTTTGCGGTGTGCAGGCAATATTGAACCGCATAAGAAGGAAAAAGACGGGATGGACCGATACTTCCCGTTCTGATATTTGATATTACAAAGTCCTGATTCCGTGAATACTACCTGATGTGTATACACAAAATGCCAGATTTTATCCTAACAATAGACTAATATAAAATAATGTAACATATATAAATTGAGAGAGAAAACATATATTACTACTTGCCGGGGGTTTTAGATGAATAAGACCATACAAGATTCACCACTTCTTTTCATGGAAAAAGAATTGCGACTAATTAGTCAGGATGCTTTGTTAATCTTTGATACGAAAGGCATTATTGTTGATGTGAACAACACAACAGTCCGGATTTTCGGGAAAAATCGGGATGAACTGATTGGAACACCTTTTATTGATCACTTTAGTGATCCGGTTGATGCAAACAATGCAGTAGAGCAAGTATTTGATACAGGAGAGGTAAGGGATTACGAACTGGTCATAGAAATGGGGGACGCACCCAATACCATTGTTGCATTTAAGATGTCGCTATACAAAGACCAGACAGGAAAGGTAACAGGGGCATTTGCCGCTGGCTATGACATCAGCCGACACAAGTGTGAAATGCTGGAAATGCATTACCTGCAGCACTACAACCGGGGATTGATCGAGACGAGCCTGGATCCTTTGGTGACATTTGACCGGGAAGGGATCATACTGGATGTGAACGAGGCAACGATACTCGCTACAGGCAGAGGAAAGGAAGAGTTGATAGGAACCCCGTTTGCCGATTATTTCACAGATCCTGATAGAGCATACAAAGGCGCCATGCTGACATTTGAGACAGGGGAGGTCAGGGATTACGAACTGGTCATGAAAGCAAAGGACGGGACCGAGACTATTGTGGCCTATAATGCTTCAGTATACAAGGACCAGACAGGAAAGGTCGTGGGCGCATTTGCAGCGGCACGTGACATTACCGAGCGCAAGGAAGCAGAGCATGAGATACAGAATCTTCAACGCTATAACCGTGGATTGATCGAGACGAGCCTGGACCCGCTGGTAACCTTTGACCAGGAAGGGATCATACTGGATGTGAACGTGGCTACAATGCGGGCTACTGGCAGAGGAAAAGAAGAGTTAATCGGAACCCCGTTTGCTGATTATTTCACAGATCCTGATAATGCATACAAAGGTGCCATGCTGACCTTTGAGATCGGAGAGGTCAGGGATTACGAACTGGTCATGAAAGCCAGGGATGGAACCGAGACTATTGTTGCCTACAACGCTTCAGTATACAAAGACCAGACAGGAAAGGTCGTGGGCGCATTTGCAGCTGCCCGTGATATCACCGAGCGAGAGGAAGCAGAGCATGAGATACAGAATCTTCAGCGCTACACTCGTGGATTGATCGAGACGAGCCTGGACCCTCTGGTAACCTTTGACCAGGAAGGGATCATACTGGATGTGAACGAGGCTACAATGCGGGCTACTGGCAGAGGAAAGGAAGAGTTGATCGGAACCTCGTTTGCTGATTATTTTACAGATCCTGATAATGCATATAAGGGTGCCATGCTGACCTTTGAAACCGGAAAGGTCAGGGATTACGAACTGGTCATAAAAGCCAGGGACGGAACCGAGACTATTGTATCGTATAATGCTTCAGTATACAAGGACCAGACAGGAAAGGTCGTGGGCGCATTTGCAGCGGCACGTGACATTACCGAGCGAGAGGAAGCAGAGCATGAGATACAGAATCTTCAACGCTACACTCGTGGATTGATCGAGACGAGCCTGGACCCGCTGGTAACCTTTGACCAGGAAGGGATCATTCTGGATGTGAACGAGGCTACAATGCGGGCTACTGGCAGAGGAAAGGAAGAGTTGATCGGAACCCCGTTTGCTGATTATTTTACAGATCCTGATAATGCATATAAGGGTGCCATGCTGACCTTTGAGACCGGAGAAGTTAGGGATTACGAACTGGTCATGAAAGCAAAGGATGGGACAGAGACCATTGTATCGTATAATGCTTCGGTATATACGGACCAGACAGGAAAGGTCGTGGGCGCATTTGCTGCTGCCCGTGACATTACCGAGCGCAAGGGAGCAGAGCATGAGATACAGAATCTTCAGCGCTATACTCGTGGATTAATTGAGGTAAGCCTTGATCCTTTAGTGACCTTCGACCAGGAAGGGATCATTCTGGATGTGAATGAGGCAACGATACGTGCTACAGGCAGAAGCCGAGATGAGTTGATAGGAACCCCATTTGCTGATTATTTCACAGATCCTGATAATGCATACAAAGGTGCCATGCTGACCTTTGAGACCGGAAAGGTCAGGGATTACGAACTGGTCATGATAGCAAAGGACGGAACCGAGACCATTGTATCGTATAATGCTTCGGTATATACGGACCAGACAGGAAAGGTCGTGGGCGCATTTGCTGCTGCCCGTGACATTACCGAGCGCAAGGGAGCAGAGCATGAGATACAGAATCTTCAGCGCTACAATCGAGAATTAATTGAGGTAAGCCTTGATCCTCTTGTAACCTTCGACCAGGCAGGGGTCATTATGGATGTGAACGGGGCTACAATTCGAGCTACAGGCAGAACTCGGGAAGAGTTGATAGGAACCCCGTTTGCTGATTATTTCACAGATCCTGATAAAGCATACAAAGGTGCCATGCTGACCTTTGAAACCGGAAAGGTCAGGGATTACGAACTGGTCATGAAAGCCAGGGATGGAACCGAGACTATTGTATCGTATAATGCTTCAGTATACAAGGACCAGACAGGAGAGGTGGTTGGCGTATTTGCGGCTGCACGTGACATCACTGAGCGAAAACAAGCTGAAATTGCACTGTCTGAAAGCAAAGCAGAGGTAGACCTGATCTTCCAGATCGCTGCTAATGGAATGTGTGTAATAGATGCTGATTTTAACGTTGTCAAAGTGAATAAAAGCTTTACCCAAATGGTAGACATGGATGAAGATGAAATCATAGGCAAAAAATGCTACGATGTCTTTAGCGGGGAACTCTGTCATTCAGAAGATTGTCCACTTCAGAAGCTAAGAAAGGGAGAACGGTTTGCTGAACATGAATCTGTCAAGAAGCGATCAGACGGTAAAGAGATACCGGTTATTGTGAATGCTGCAAGATTAGAGAAGAAAGACAAATTTGTTGGGATTGTAGAGGACTTTAAAGATATCACAGAGCATAAGCAGGCTGAAGAAGAAATTCGTGATCTTCAGCGCTACACTCGTGGATTAATTGAGGTAAGCCTGGACCCGCTGGTAACCTTTGACCAGGAAGGGATCATACTGGATGTGAACGAGGCTACAATGCGGGCTACAGGCAGAGGAAAGGAAGAGTTGATAGGAACCCCGTTTGCCGATTATTTCACAGATCCTGATAATGCATACAAAGGTGCCATGCTGACCTTTAAAATCGGAGAGGTTCGGGATTACGAGCTGGTCATGAAGGCCAGGGACGGAACCGAGACTGTTGTATCGTATAATGCTTCAGTATACAAGGACCAGACAGGAAAGGTAGTGGGCGCATTTGCAGCGGCACGTGACATTACCGAGCGCAAGGGAGCAGAGCAGGAGATACAGAATCTTCAGCGCTATAACCGGGGATTGATCGAGACTAGTCTGGACCCGCTGGTAACCTTTGACCAGGAAGGGACCATACTGGATGTGAACGAGGCAACGATACGGGCTACAGGCAGAGGAAGGGACGAGTTGATAGGAACCCCGTTCGCTGATTATTTCACAGATCCTGATAAAGCATACAAAGGCGCCATGCTGACCTTTGAAGCCGGAGAGGTTCGGGATTACGAGTTGGTCATGAAAGCCAGGGACGGAACCGAGACCACTGTTGCCTACAACGCTTCGGTCTATAAGGATCAGACCGGAATGGTTGTGGGTGCATTTGCGGCTGCCCGTGACATTACCGAGCGAAAAAAAGCTGAAATTGCACTGTCTGAAAGCAAAGCAGAGATCGACCTGATCTTCCAGATCGCTGCCGATGGAATGTGTGTAATAGATGCTAATTATAACATTGTCAAGGTGAATAAAAGCTTTATCCAGATGGTGGGCATGGACGAGGATGAAATCATAGGTAAAAAATGCTACGATATCTTCAGCGGGGGGCTCTGCCATTCTGAAGATTGTCCACTCGCGAAGATGAAAAAGGGAGAACTGTTTGCTGAACATGAATGTGTCAAGAAGCGACCGGATGGTAAAGAGATACCGGTTATTGTGAATGCTGCAAGATTAGAGAAAAATGGCAAATTTATTGGGATCGTAGAGGATTTTAAAGATATCACCGAGCGTAAGCAGGCCGAAGAAGAAATTCATGAACTTCAACGTTACAATCGTGGATTGATCGAGGTAAACCTTGATCCTCTGGTCACCTTTGATCAGGAAGGGATCATCATGGATGTGAACACGGCCACAATAGGGGCTACAGGCAGAAGCAGGGACGAGTTGATCGGAACACCCTTTGCTGATTATTTCACTGACCCGGAAAAGGCGCATAAGGGTGCAATGAAAGTCTTTGAAATCGGGGAGATCAGGGATTACGAACTGGTTATGAAACCAAAGGATGAGGCCCAGACCACTGTAGCGGTTAATGCTTCAGTATATATGGACCAGACAGGAGAAGTTGTGGGCGCATTTGCTGCGTCACGCGACATCACCCTGCAAAAGAAGGCAGAGCATGAATTACAGGAAACCGTCAACAGGCTTGAGGTTTATACTACAAGGATAAACAGCCTGATGGTAACCATGTTAGACCAGATCACAGTGGAAAAAACAAAAGGAGTAATCCTTGACATCTCAGGATTACCACCTGATGAAGAAGTTGCAGAACCTTTGATCAACATTGCAAAGTTTGCCAGACAGCTCGGTGCCACATGTATTATTACAGGTATTAAACATGAGGCAGTACAAAGATTAACTGATGCTGGTGCCAACCTGGCCCCTATAACTACTGAGCAGTCATTACTCGATGGTCTGCGATATACTATAGCAATGATAGATGAGGAAGAATAAGGTGGAAACATGGTCGAAACCAAGAAGGAAAAGCTGGATCAGGTGTTGGCCAAATTCATGCAGGTCGGACAGATAAAAGCAGTGGGTATAGTGAGTGTGGAAGGCCTGCTGATAACATCTATAATGCCGCCTGATATGAATGAACGTATTGTGGGTGCGCTCTGCTCGACAATTATTGCAAGTGCGGAAACTGCAAGTTCCCAGATGGGAACCGGAGCGGTATCTGAGGTAAACATTAAAACCGAGCATGGGATATTGCTGCTCAAACCTGCAGGAGAAAAGGCATTGCTTTTTGCCCTGGCTGAAGTGGAGGCCCAGTTCGGGTTGATTACACTGGAGATTGAGATTCGGGGTAAACAGGTCCAGGATATACTTGAAGAGGTATAGAATAATGGACTTGAAGAAAACCTACATTCCACGGCTGGATGATATACTCGGCGGAGGTGTACCGAAGGGAACATCAATGTTGTTCCAGGCAATGCCTGGTATCGTATCTGATGTCTTTGGGTACCAGATCATTTCCCAACGGGTACAGTTGGACAGTGAGATCGGTTTTATTTATACTAATACCAGAACACCGATTGAGATAGAGCGTGTATTTGACAAGTATGGATGGGACCTGAAAACCCCTTTGAATTCCAGCCAGATATTTTTTATTGACTCTATCTCAGGAATGATGGGTGTGCCCCCGATGGGCAAGTACATTATTGATGATCTTGCAAAAACTGAAGAAATAGTTATACCTGCAATTGAAGATATCGCCGGTGGAACAGCAGTGATTGAAAATATAGCCACTTTAATTGATTCTATTGGTGCAGATAACACAATAAAATGTATAAAGATGTTGAATGAGGCTGCCGCTAAGCATGAAGTGAATATTGTATACCTTTTTACCAGATGGGATTATGAAGACCAGTTAGTAGAACAATTAAGAAATCTGGTCGATTGTGAAATACAACTTTTTAGTATTGAAGAGAAAGTGATGTACAGACAGGTATTCATGGTGGTAAAATCCAACTGGACCAGGGCATCCAAATGTAAAACATTCTTTGAGCTTGCTGAACCCGGTGGGGTTATGGTATTTATTCCGAAACTCCTGGTAACCGGACCTTATAATGCAGGGAAGACCACCTTTGTCCATGCAATCGCAGAGAAGGCTGTTTCTGTGGAGCGGCAGGCATTTGAACTGTTTCCGACCACAGTGGGACTGGATATCGGGCATATGGATTACAAAGGTTTTTCTGCTGATGTCTTTGGTACTCCCGGGCAGGAACGGTTTGACCTGCTGCTGGAACCGCTGGCAAGGGAGTCTATCGGCACGTTCATTATAATTGATTCGACCAAACCTGATACGTTTGCACGCGCTAAGGAAATGATCAATATGTGCCAGGCAGAGGCTTTACCTAAAGTAATTGTTGCAAATAAGCATGACCTTCCCGGTGCCCTTACACCTGATGAGATAAAAAAGCGAATGGCTTTATGGGAAGATGTCCCTATAGTACCTGTTTCGGCCCAGAAAAACGAAGGTGTGGATAAAGCGCTTGATACACTTTTCGATCTTATATACCGAGTTTAAATGATACCTAAAATTAAGACTGGGATTGCGGCTTTTGATGAATTGATTGGTGGTGGACTGCCAGATAATACCATTACACTTATCTACGGTCCTCCCAAGACCGGAAAATCCGTATTTTGTTACCATTTCCTGCAACAGGCAATCTCGGATGATGAATTCTGCCTTTACATAATGACAGATTATAACTTGTTCCAGCTTGAAGAAAAAATGATGCAGTTCAATTGGCTCATTCATGAATATTTGCAAAAGGAAATGTTGTATGTACTGGACATTGCTTCCGGATCAATTGGTGCAATACAAAAGGAAACTGCTACGTTCAAGATATCTTCCCCGCAGAATCCAACTGAGATTATCAGTAAGATAATTGAAGATTTGCAGTATATCTACCAAAAAACCCATAGGTTCAGGTCTGTTCTTGATTCGACGACAACCCTGTTCTCGTTCAATTCCCCTATACTTATTGTACGTGTACTCAAGTCATATGTCATGAGGATCAAAGTAGCCGGGGGTGCCGGGATAATTGCTTATACTGAAGGGGCTGCGGACTCCCAGATCGAAACGATGTTAAAGGCAACAGTGGACAACATTATACATCTGGATGGTGAGAAGATCGATGTTGAAGCAATGACCGGATGTGATAATGTTTCAGCTAATTACAAGATCACTGATGAAGGATTTTGTATACTCTGATCATCCAAGAATCTGTTTTGTACGCCTTGCAAGCATGATGATGCCTATGGCTACTATACCCATTCCGAGATTCCTGAGTATTCCTCCATCAGAAATTTCTGCAAAGGCAGCAAGTAGATAAACCATATGTATTATACTGCCCAGCAGGATGATATACCAGCATTGCTTCCAGTATTGAAGCTTTGTTGATCTGATCGCAAAAATACTTGCATATATCCAGAACAACTCGATTATAAGCCTGGTAACTAACTCCACTGTAATTATCACAATAGATAATCTATTTGCAAATAATGATATAACTATTTATTCTATCTGAATGCATTTCCAGAGATAATGATTTCAGGAGATGAATTATGACTGCCACAGAGATCACCGAGGACACAGAGGGGAAATACTCTGTGCTCTTTGTGCCCTCTGTGGTTCATAAATGAAACTGAGTAAAACAAATACATGAAAAAAACGCTAACATATCCAAAGGTTTATCTAAAATAATTACTTAGGGAAAGGATGCTGTAAGCACTGAGGGCTCGTGGTCTAGCAGGTTATGACGTCGCCTTGACATGGCGGAGGTCCGGAGTTCGAATCTCCGCGGGCCCATCTACTCGCAGCTACTCAAGCCAGTAGCGGGCTGCACACGTATGAAGCCCTGCGGGCTCCATACGTGGACTGTATATTCATACGAATTACAAAAGCGGGCTGCGACTGGATAAAACGAAGATTAGATATACCATTAAGGAGAAGAGAATATCCCTACCTGCCCAGGTAGCTCAGTCTGGGAGAGCGCTGCCCTGAAGAGGCAGTTGTCCCCGGTTCAAATCCGGGTCTGGGCATTTATTTTTTTTGTATTGTTATTTACATTGGTTTGGTGGTGCTTGGTTGTGTCCAGGGCGTTGGGTCTTCAATGATACTTGCGCCTGCCAGTCGATGTTCGGGAGGCGATGGACGTATGGATTTTTGGCGGTTTTGGAGGATTTGTGCTGGGCCGGGGTGTCTTCATCTGGCATGTGGTCCAATTCCAGGTGGATGTTCTGTTTTTTAAGGGGTTGAAAGGAATAGTAAATTGGGGAGACATCAAACGAAGCGCAGTGTAATCCGGGAGTCGTCATTGTACAGATCGAGAGAATTGATATCAGATTGATCATGCATTCAATAAAGTTTTAATTGATGGGTCGAAAGATTAATTGCCTAAGAAGAATAAAAAATATTTGGGAGGGACTGCTATGGATGAAACAATGTCTGATTTTCATTTCAAATTGATGTCTTTTAGCTTCAAATTCCGCGATTTTTTCAAACCTCGTAAGAATATATTAGAACAAGCAGGTATTAAACCAGGATTTCATGTACTTGATTATGGTTGTGGTCCTGGCAGTTATTTGACTGCTGCTGCGGAATTGGTGGGAAATTCAGGGAAAATGTATGCACTGGATATTCACCCACTGGCAATTCAAAAAGTTAATACTATTGCGGCAAAGAAGAGATTATTGAATGTAGTAACTATTAATTCTGATTGTAAGACCTGGTTGCCGGATAATAGCATAGATTTAGTCCTGTTATACGATACCTTTCATTCGTTAAGTGACCCAAATAGAGTATTGGAAGAGTTACATCGAATATTGAAAACTGGTGGAATTCTATCTTTCAGTGACCATCATATGAAAGAAAATGAGATATTACATGCGGTAATAAATGGTGGATTATTTAAATTTTTTGAAGAAGGCAAGGAGATATATAATTTCATTAAAGAAGACCAATAGCACAAATCAATGTACCCCACCACTAAGATTTAACCCAATTACTCCAATTATTATCAGTCCAAGTGATATTATTTTCAGTGCAGTTACCGGTTCCTCGAACCACAATATTCCCACAGTTGCGATAAGTGCAGTTCCTAAGCCGGCCCATATTGCATAAGCAATACTTACATCCATCTTTTTTAAAGCAAATGTCAATGAACCAAGGCTAAGCAAATACAAGATGATCATTAATATTGACGGGACTGCTTTAGTAAAACCATAGGATAATTTCATGCATGTGGTGCCAGCCACTTCAAAAATTATTGCCATGATCAAATAGGATAGACTCATACACTTACTCTGTGATTTTCACAATAATATCATCGTTCCAATTCCAGCCGCTTCACCAACTCACCCAGACTTGTACAAAGCACGACAGACCTCTCGATCATCAAGTTCACAGTCCCCTCAATTCCAAGCGTCCTGAAATCTGTGCGCAGCCCGTACACAGGCTTATCCAGCGCATGGGCATATCCTATCTCCCACGCCGTGCCTGAATCCACATCCACCCCGTCCAGCACCGCTACCAGTATATCAGCCTTATCAATGGCGGCCAAGTTCTTGCTAAAGATGGACTCCTGCCTGGCATCCCGCACGTAATCACTATCGTTTGAGTGCTCCTGGGGGAGGAAGACACTCATACCTATTTCTTCCAGCTTATCCCTTAGCATGCTATTGAAATCGCATTCGGCATCTGAAAAAAGCGGTGCTGCAAGGTATACATTTCTCATGAAATCTAAATGGTCGCTAAAAGCAAATAAGTTTTCTAAAAGGAATTGAATAGAATAATTTTCAACATCTAAGTCTATAGCTTAGTTCCGGTATTGACCGCAAGTAGAAAAAGCAAAAATCAATTTTGTCTGGTGGTTTTTTATACTGCAACTTTTGATGATATCGAATTTAGTATATACATACCTATATAGTACAAATAATACAAAAAACTCAATCAGACTTATATAATATAGCATCATTTTTACAATATATGCCCACACCAACTAAATGGGATACACTATTGTATTTACATTTCACAAATGGTGCCACTTTTAACGAACTGTCGGCAACATTGAGAGTTAACATACTTTTTGAGAACTTGAACAACAGGGTGCTCTACAAACGGCTGGGCGAACTCATTGATGCAGAACTGGTTATCAGGAAAAGGAATACAAATAAAAAACAAACAGTCTATAATATAAACCGCGAGAACCCCATCCTCAATAATTATATGGCATTTTTACTATGGTCAAGGAAAGAAGGTCTTGACTATAACATTTTGCTTTCCAAAAGGGCACAGGACATTGTATTTTCCACAATAGGGCGCGGTCCTTCAACTCTTAAAACACTGCATGAATACACAGGCAATTCAAAAAGTACCCTTATAAAATACATCAGGATACTTGAAAGAAATCAGTTTGTCAAATTAATCAAACAAAAACCCCTATGCATTGACTTTAACCTGAACGATAGGACGCTGTTCTACCTCGCCCTGATGCAGCCTCCCTGCTCCCTTGCAGAAAAGACCGGGGAATATAGCAGACTTATCCATGACATTGATACTATAAAAGAAAGGATTGCAGGTTCAAATGAGCTCATGGAACTGGTTATTACGATGCATGTATATTCAACCACAGTAACTGAGGGAAATACTGCAAATAAGGACGATGTGGAAAGGGTAATGAAAGACCTGCCAACAGGGCTTACACCCAGGGAAATTGTAGAGATAAGGAACACCATTGAAGCTGTTAAACATCTAAATAATCATTTTAAAGACCTTAGACCGGACAGGGACCTTGAACCGAATAACGAGAACATAAAATTATATCACCGGATATTGATGAGAGGCCTGATTGACGAATGTGGGGAATACTATGCATCTCCCGGGAAAAGGATTATTGGTTCAAAATTAAAAATTCCGGCCACCATCGAAGAGATCGAATATGAAATTGCAGCGATTGTCAATTTTTATAAGATGTACAGGGAACACTTACATCCCCTGCTACTGGGTGCATTCATACATTTCCTGCTTGTGACAGTTCATCCTTTTAAGGACGGCAACGGCAAGGTCACAAGGATAATACATTCGATGGTACTACTAAAGGCAGGATACCCGCTATTTGTTTTTGACCCTGACATGAAGAACAGGTACTTTGACATGCTTGAAGTGGGACGGCTGGAGAACCTTGATGGATTCATGAATTTTATTCTGGAAGAATACAAGAACGCACTGGAAGCGGTAGCTGACAGGAAGGAGCCTTGGTCGGTGGTGGAGAGCTGAACAATGGCTATAAGAACACAGCTGCACCATGAATCTCTTACCATGCTCACCAAAAGAATAAGTACTAACTGTATCAAAAACATATCATATTAATATCAATAAAATAGTTTGTTTGATAATCACCAAAAAATTTCTCAATTTGAGGACAGTTGAACTGCACACAATAACTCAGGAGAACTATATTTGTTTGATAAACTGCTTGGAAAAAAGGAACTTGAAGAACACATCAAAACACTGGAAGCACACATAGAACAGTTACGGTCTGAAAATGAATCCACCTCGGCCCGGCTGGCGTCCAAGGACGAAACCACGCGTAAAGCTATATCCCAAAAGCAGGTTGTTGAAGAAGAACTAAACAGTGCAAAGAAGAAAATAGAGACCCTGGAGCATAAAATATCAGTACTTAGCAAAGATGCATCCCTGGATGTTACCTTTAAAAACATTAGTAGTATCCATATTCAATCCATGGCTAAGTATGTCTACCAGATAGGATCCCTGCAGGCGCTGGATAATAGCCTGGTCACAGTATACCTCCAGCCCGGGCAATCACTTTCAGACCTTGAAAATGGACGTGAACTACTGGAATCCCCCGGACATGAAACCATGGGTCTGGTTGATAAGATCGCTTCTCCTACAGGCGTTGCGGTTTTCTATGATACGCTCGGCATGGTAAGGGAAGCTGTGGCACCGTTTTTACCAGTGGACGTATCTTTCTTGCAAATGGATGTCAGGTTTGATACCGCACCCTTGCAGGAACTTATGGATCGAAAGGTAAACCTCTGTGTTCTCCTTGCTCATGCAGGAGAGTCATTTATTGGCATTACTGACAACCCGGGATCATTTGCAGACCATCAGATCGTAAGAAGTAGCGTTAAGGGAAAGCATACCAAAGGTGGCTGGAGCCAGCGAAGATTCGAGCGGCTGCGGGATGAAGATATACTACATCATGTAAAAAAGGTGAAAGATGCGCTAAAGAAGATGGTTGACGGATCTGGTACTGAAATTACTTTTATATTGACAGGGGGAGAGTCCAGGCTGGTATCTGAGATATTGGCGGATTTTGATTATCCGGTAGTGGATAGAAGGTTTGATGTGGCAGTTGATAAGAAGATGGTTGACAGAATATTGAAGGAAGTATGGTCTTCAAAACGGTATGGGATATGATAAGTCAGGAATAACACTCTATTGGCTTATATTTTTCAATATCTTCTCCGTCAGGGTGTAACCGTTCCTTAACTTGGGCCTTTAGATAGGCTTCCACACAGGCTCTGGATAACTGATAATCTCTATTCTATTTGGAAATATCCTGATCTCTCGAAGAACTCAGGTTTATTAAATTGGTTGCAAAGTTATACTTTTATAGATGCAGACATAAAGTACAAGTGGGTGAGAGCAATGGAAACCATTGAAGAGGGCACTTTTGCAGGTATTGTTGCAGATGATCTTGCATCATTCCATGATCCTTCTGTAATGCCCGAAATCCATAAGGCATTTGAGGAGGGGAGAATTGATGATCCATTTGTAGATGAGGATGAACTCGAAGATGTAATAAATGGTGTTTTCTATGATCTCGATGCAGACAATTTCAAGAGAAATACCGTAGATCCACTTGACCATTTCTCATTGGAGAACATCGAACATCTGCATTTGATTGTTTCTAAAAAAAAGGGGGAAGATGAATTTGATGAGGATTTCTCCCGGCCTGAAGACAAAGGTTTCGAATCTGAAATGGATTATGAAGAACCTAAAAAGAAAAAAATCGGAAGAAATGACCCATGCCCCTGCGGTTCAGGGCTGAAATACAAGAAATGCTGCATGAAAAATGAGAAATAATCTATAAATTTTAGATTCTGAACATGTCAAATTTAATATTCAGGTGTTATGCCCCACTTCACTGAAAAATCCCTTGAAGAGGATTACATCATCCAAAAACTCCAGGAAAAATGCTGGCACTTCATCCCGGCCAGCGAACTTGGGCGTGAAAGCTACACAGAGCCCCTTCTCCTCAACAATCTGGTCAGGGCAATAAAAAAATTGAACGCCGACAAGGGAATTGGTGATGAAGAAATAAAACATGTCCTGAATGAATTGGGACAATTCACAATATTTTACAATCCCCTTCCAGTTCAGTCATCCTTGTACATCTTAAGTGTGATCAGCACCAGTGCAACCACAGAAACCTTCCATTCACCCAGCTCAACCCTCTCAAGCACCCAGTCAAGGGACCCGCCCACATCCCCGGACCTGCCGTCAAGGATCAGTGATTGTACAACCAGGCAGGAAGTTGCCGTGTACCTCCAGTTAGCATCCGTGCACTGCGACAAAAGCCACAAAGAATTGCGCCGGATATGGTCGGCCAAGCCTACAGCATCCTGGTGTATCAGTGCCGAGTTTATCAGGGCGATGGTGCCAGGATGCATCCATTTTCCTGAAAAGTTGCCAAGCAGCCACTTCACCCCCTGCCGATTCTGCCTGCTCATGATCCCAAGTGCAATAAGGGCATAACAGGTGTCATACACATCATCGTTCCACGAACCACTGTCCGATTGCATTTCCTCCAGCCAGTCCACCGTATCCTCACAGGAAATCCCGCATTCCATAAGTGCAGCACAAGCCCTGGCACTATCCCGCACCGGATTGCCTGATTCCCAGTGCTCGCCTGACCTGGCATGCTGCAGCCATTCAATTGCCGCGCTGGCATCCCGACCCCACAGGCACAATGCCTTTGCTATCTGTGACGCCTCTTTAACACTGGTGATCTGCACACACCCCAGCCAGTCAAGGGCACGTTTCGAAAAATCAGTTATTCTTTCAGGATACATTGCACAATATTCCGGATTCACCAAATTAACAGTATCGATGTTTTTTTATCCTTTGTGACCATAATATGCAGAGACTGTCTGGAACAAAGGAGGCAGACAATGGAAGTAAAAATCGCGCCCCATGTGGACGAAATAATTAGGGCGCTTGGTACAACAGGCACAACAGTAAATCAGGCTATTATTAAAGAAGAACTTACAAGGCTCCTGGAGTTCAAGGTGCCTGTGGAAGAGGCAAAAAGGAGCTTGCTTAAAAAATACGGGAATATCGATATACCTTCCGTGAAAAAACTATCCGAGCTTGGCGCAGGGGAGCGAAATATTGAGGTCACTGCCCGGATTCTTGAGATCAATACCAAAGTCGTTGGCATCAAGGAACAGGAGCGTACCATCTTCATGGGCACCATGGTAGACGAGACCGGGGCACGGAGTTTTACTGCATGGGATGATTTCGGGCTTGAAAAAGGAGATGTGGTCAAGGTCACCAGCGCCTATGTCAGGATGTGGCAGGGCATGCCAGAGATTAATTTCGGTGCCAGATCGAAAGTTGAGAAATTAGACTCAAGCGCCCTGGAACCGCTCCTGTCAAAAGACCTGGAACGTCCAGTCCTACTGGCAGAGCTGAAAGAGGGAGAACCTGCCGTTCATACTATAATAAGGATAATGGAATCTGCTCAGCAGGAGATCAACACAAAGAACGGACCCAGGACCATAGTAACAGGGACAGCAATAGATAGCACTGCCAAACTCCCCTTCACTTCATGGGTACCATCTCCCGAACTTACGGCCGGGAATACAGTAGAGATCAAAAATGCATATATGAGGTCATGGCAAGGTATTCCTACTATCAATATGGGAGAATTCACTTCGGTCAGTCATTCAGAAACTCCAATAGATGACAGTGATATTGCCAGGGTAATGGACCACGTCCCAATCAGGCTGGATAAAATAACTAACAGGGACGGAGCTTTTGATGTAAGTATAGAAGGCAACATAATCTCTGTCAGGCCCGGTTCAGGTCTCATTACCAGGTGTCCTGAATGCAATAGGGTGATACAGAAGAACATCTGCCGAGTCCATGGTTTGGTGAAAGGCAGGAATGATATGAGGATTAAGTACATACTGGACGACGGTACCGGGGCCCTTACCGTAGTACTTGGTGCAGACCTTACCCAAAAGGTCACTGGCTATTCTATTGAAAAAGCCAGGGAAGTTGCCGGTGCGGACATGAACCTGTCTGCTGTTGAGGAAAAGATCAGGGGAAAGCTTATGGGACTGAGCATGCGAATGAGAGGTAACATGACCAAGGGCGAATACGGGATCACACTGGTGGCATCCGATGTAGAGGTAACTGAGATCAAACCTGCTGCCGCTGCCGCAGACCTGATCAAAGAGATAGAGGGTGCGATTCATCATTCACCCGGGCAGGGGGATAGTGACCTATGGTAGAGAGGGAGGTTGCCTGGAGGGTCTTTGCCCATGAGTTCATTCATTCGGATTATTTCTTTCATGACGGGGATGAGTTCTCCCCCAATTACCTGGTCACTCCCACCGGTGCCAGGGTGAACCGGCTGTACTTTGTGGGTGTACTGACCGAGATCGATAATCTTGGTGCAGGGGAGGACATGTGGAGGGCAAGAGTGTCTGATCCCACCGGTGCTTTTTCTGTGTATGCGGGACAGTACCAGCCGCAAGCATCAGTATTCCTGTCAGGACTGGATGTGCCCTGTTTTGTGGCTATAACAGGCAAGGCCAGGACCTATGAACCAGAGGACGGGACTATATATACTTCGGTAAGGCCGGAAGAACTCAACACTGCAAACGACAGCATAAGGGACAGGTGGATAGTTGATACTGCCCGGCTGACATATGAGCGCATAGGATTGGTCAGGTCTGCCATGGATTCAGGTCTTAAGGGTGATGAACTGACAGACATGCTTGTTCAATCCGGTGCCAGTCCAAAACTTGCCAATGGCATACTCAGGGCCGTTTCTCATTATACTGACCTGGACAAATACCTTAATACTCTATCAGGTGTGATCGTTGATGCATTGAAGAACCTGACATCTGATGACCAGTACCCATCTCCTGGGACCGGGATTTCACACGCTATGGAAGAGGTTGCCAGAAGCAAGCCGGCAGAAGATATGGTGAAAGAGACACCTGCCCGGTATTCTATAGAGGATACACAGCCTGCCCAGTCCACAGAACCTGAAAATGCCCGGGTGGCGGGAAAAGAGATCGACAATGGAACAACAGATAGTGAGCCCGCCAGACCTGAAGAGGACAAGCCCGAACCAGACGAGATGGTCTATGAACTGATGGGTATAATGGATAAAGGGAACGGCGTGCCTGTCACTGAACTGGTGGATGAATCAAAACGAAGTGGTCTTACCGATGAACAGGTTGACGGTGCTGTGAAGACATTGATGTCAGAAGGAAGGTGTTACGAGCCCAGGATAGGTGTACTTCGCAGAGTATGAAAGGGCAAATAAGAACAAACATTTAATATTTTATCATACATCTTGAAATCAAGAAAATGCTCACTTCGTTCGCATTTACTTGGAGTACATAATCTTATAGATAATATACATTAAAAAAAGTTTCATAATATCCCGTATATCAGGTGAAATAATGAAATCTGTTGAGGAAATTCTTAAAATAATCAGTGAAAAAGACGTCAGGTTTGTAAGGCTGCAGTTCGTGGATATACAGGGTATCGTCAAGAACGTGGCCATACCAGTGTCCCAGATCGAGAAGGCACTGGATCAAGGGATATCCTTTGATGGCTCGTCTGTTGAAGGCTTTGTCAGGATAGAAGAATCAGACATGGTCTTAAAACCGGATATTGATACATTCCAGATACTACCATGGAGCCATGATGGTAACAGTGCCAGGATGATATGTGATGTCCACCTGCCGAACGGTGAACCTTTCGTAGGCGACCCCAGGTATGTGCTCAGGCGTGCCATGGAAGAAGCGACTTTAATGGGTTTTGAGATGAATACCGGACCTGAACTTGAATTTTTCCTGTTTGAGAAAAAAAACGGACGCCCTACTACTATTCCACACGACTCTGCAGGGTATTTTGACTTCGGGCCTGTGGACCTGGCAGAAAATATTCGAAGGGAGATCGTGGTCGCACTGGAAGGCATGGGATTCGAGATAGAGGCCTCACATCATGAGGTTGCATCAGGCCAGCATGAGATCGACTTCAAATACGATAATGCCCTTATCACGGCTGACAATGTGGTGACCTTTAAATATGTCACCAGGACAATTGCCAATAATATGGGATTGCATGCCACATTTATGCCCAAACCCCTGTTCAGTGAGAACGGCAGCGGCATGCACATCAACATTTCCCTGTTCAAGGATGGACAGAACGCTTTTTATGACCCTGATAGCAAATATGGCATCAGTGATATTTTAAGATACTTTATCAGCGGAATTTTGAAACATATTAAAGCTATTACTGCGATCACCAATCCTACTATCAACTCATATAAGAGATTAGTACCAGGGTATGAAGCACCTGTATATGTTTCATGGTCAGGGGCAAACCGGAGTTCGCTTATCAGGATACCTATGGCCAGGGGGTCGAGCACAAGGATAGAATTGCGCAGTCCTGACCCCTCCTGTAATCCATACCTGTCCTTTGCAGTCATACTTATGGCAGGACTGGATGGTATCAAGAATAAGATCGACCCAGGTCAACCGGTAGAGGATAATATTTACCAGATGAATGCAGAAGAGCGCCTCAAGCGAAATATCGATTCACTGCCAGGAACTCTCAGGGATGCACTGAACGAACTGGAAAGTGATGAGCATTTAATTAGATCCCTGGGTCCCCATGTTTTTAATAACTTCATGAGGCTGGGCCGTGCCGAATGGGAATCATACAGGATACAGGTACATGACTGGGAAATCCAGCGGTATATCAACATCATGTAAATAAGGTCTAAGTTATGAACACTTCAACTTCTGACCCCCAGGTGCAGCGAAAACTTATAGAGATTTTAAGGATTATCACTGAAAGTGATGGTGCTATCGGTGCTCGCATCATTGCTGATAAAATGAGGGAAAGAGGGTACCAGATAGGTGAGAGGGGGGTCAGGTACCATCTGAGGATACTGGACGAAAGGGGGCTGACCGCCAGGGAAGGATATTCCGGACGGGTCATTACCGAGAACGGATTGCAGGAACTGGAAGACGGACTCATAGGCCACAGGGTGGGATTCATAATCACCGCCATTGATGAACTGGTCTATAATACGGACCTGGATGTGGATACAGGGGAAGGCAACGTGATCGTGAACATGGCTCTGATCGATAAGGATGATTTTGATGATGCTATTGAGATTATTGCGGCAATAAACGAAACCCCGTACTCCATAAGCCCATATATCCAGGTTATTGAAGAGGACGCTATTGATTACAGGGTGCCGAAAGGGAAGGTGGGCATTGCTACCGTGTGCAGCATAACAATTGATGGGATACTGGCAAAGAACGGGATACCTGTAAACACGAAATACGGAGGGCTCATACAGATTGAGAACGGGACCCCTACCACGTTTTCAGATATGCTGTTATACAGCGGCACCACTATTGATCCGATGAAGATATTCATCAACAGGAGAATGACTTCGGTACTGGACGTGCTTGAGACAGGAAACGGTAAACTCCTTGCAAACATGAGGGAGATACCTGCTTCAGCTAAAGAGCATGCTATTGAGGTCCTTGACAAGGCCAAAGGTATAGATATCGACGGCCTGATCGGAATCGGTAAGCCCGGCAGTTCAATATTCAAGGCTCCTGTTGGCCCGGGAAAGATAGGATTGCCCATATACGCTGGCCTGAACTGTATTGTGGCAATAGAAGAAAGCGGTATTGATGTGTCGGTATTCCCCATATCCAGGATGGCTAATTATAAGAATATGACACGACTGTAGTTCTTCTATGGAAATCCGGGAAGGCTTACCAGACGATCTTGGAAGATTGATCGATTTCATGGAACTGGTCGACCATGAGTTTGTCCCGCCACTGTCCTTGCGCCCGGGCGGTATATTCGACAGGGTATCGGGTACTCTTGCTAAGGTGGATTCTAATTTTCTTATTGGTGAGTCAAATGGAAGAGTGGTTGGCGCCGTGGGATACAGGAAGAACTGGAATGGGATAGAAGAAGTAATGGGGGAGGCATATATTTCATTCATTGCTGTTCATCCAGGGTACAGGGGGCAGAATATCGCAAGGTTGCTGGACCGGGCACTGGCAAAAAAACTATGGTCTGACTGGATGACACATGTCAACGTCACTACATGGTCCACAAACCCTGGTGCATACCGGATGTACCAGCAGCTTGGTTATGTCGTCTCAAAGACCTTGGAAGACCACCGTGGCCCGGGCGTGGATACTATCTATTTCAGGAAAAGTTTCAAGTGAACCGTGATATCATGCAAGGGCTTTTTTTATCAGGCTGGCATATACTGAACTGTCCACTGACTTTCCGGCCCATACCCGCTTCACATCACAGTTGTGGATAATGGCGGTCAGGGGCACTTTTTTATCTTCGTCCGGTGCGCCCTGGAAGAGCACTTGGTAAAGGGCTCCGGCCGGACTGTCTTCGCTTATCTCGAATATGGATATGGAATCACCGTACTTCTCATCCACGACCCGGATGTTGGCTTCATTGGCCAGGCATATCTTGCAGGTATCCTCTCGCTGGCGATCACGCATGATGTTCAGCAAAACCGGTTTTGGAACTGCGCAGATGGCTTCTACCACCTGCTTTAGAGGTGCATATCGTGACTCGACCAGGTTATCCACACTGTCCCCTAACTGCTCCATGACCTCATCACTGGATATGGAATGCTTGGCGGCAAGTGATTCTACGAGCCTGGTTTTGAAGGATTGTCTGTGTTCGTCAAGTATTTTTTGCAGGTCCAATGACATCACGCACCTGGTATGGATATATTGATAGAAATCCCATTATATAAATAAATTGCAGGAAAAGTCTGATAACGCTAAAAGGATTTTGCTGTACCTTTATTGGAATGGATCTTCAATAATACCACACTAGACTTATATAGTTTTTTAAATATTAAATACACTGTAAATGTCTGATAGTACTACACAAGATTCCGCCAACAACAGCCTTGAAGTAAATGTGGAAATGGATATCCGGGATTCCCATTTCATTTACACCCAGACTGTTAACTCATCAAAGAAGACCCTGGACTACGACTACAAACGGTGCAACGGCTGCGGGATATGTATCGATGTATGCCCTGCAAATGCGATAGAGGCAGGCCCGCTCTTTGAGATAGCTACAGGTATGGACGCACCGCCGGTGATCATCGACCAGACCAAATGCACCTTTTGCGGCATGTGCGCATCCTTCTGTCCGGTAAGGGCTATCAGGATGGACATAGACGGCCAGGATATACTTGACAATCCCGACTTCTCAAAACTGGATTCAAAGGTGGTCATCAATGAGAAATGCCTGCCCTGTATGTTGTGCGAAAAAGCCTGCCCCCAGGAAGCTATTAAACTGGAACTCACTTTTCCCACAAAGGAAGAAGTAGCCCCATTCAAGGAAGGGCAAAAAGGTGAGATCGCAGTGGATATGGACAAGTGCAACTTCTGCGGCATGTGCGCACACCTTTGTCCTGCCTTTGTACTGGTGGAGCAAGAGCCAACGCCTGATAACCCTGTACCGTTCCAGGACCTGCTCATCGACCTGGATAAGTGTGATTACTGCAGGATATGCGAGGATTTCTGTCCTGAGGATGCCATCAGGGTAGAAGGGAAACTGGAGTCACCTGTGCCAAAGATATCAGGTACTGTGACTATTGATGACGAAAAGTGCAGCAGGTGCGGCTGGTGTAAGGCTGTCTGTCCTTATGAGGCAGTGGATATAGTAAAACCATTTGAAGGGGAGATAGAACTTATCGAGAACAGACTGGCTGATTGTGACCCGGTGGGCTGCCATGGATGTTTCAATGTATGCCCTGCACATGCCTGGTATGTGCCGGCTGATAAGAAAATTGATGTGAAAAAGGATTACTGTATTTACTGTGGAGCATGCGAGAAGGCCTGCCATGTGTATGCAATAGATGTAAAACGCTCTGGTGTGCAGCATACTGAAGTAAGGGATCTGCCATGGTCGTCCCAGTGGAAGAATGCCATCAATGCGATCAAGACAGGTGATAGGTCAAGACCCGATACGAAGCGCAGGGTCGAGATGGAGTTGGTGGGACCTGTGCGTCCTGAAGTACATGAGATCGATCTAAGGGAAAGACATGAACATCTTGATGAGATACGCTCAAGGCTGGACAACCTGATGCCAATGCTTTGTGATGCGAAAACAAGGTATGAATGGGAACGGCATAACTCCGGCTCGGTTATAAAGAGGATCAACAGGATCGACAAGATGAATGGGAATGGGTTATCCTTTTAATTCTGTAAATCATGTCTAATAATTACTTAAAGTATATATTTTAACAGCCATCCCCCCATCGGCAGCACCAACCAACACCCGAGGCCGCCGCCCGCATCGCAGAGCCCCCGCACGTCGTCTGTCGCAATATTTGCTGAGGTGGGCGCGTAGCTTCTCGATCGCAGTGGGAGAGCGGAGGGGCGGTGCATGCTAATACGCGATTAAAAATATGTAATCTCGACGGAGACAACGATTGGGCGAATAGCTTGCAAAGGTTGGGTTTGTTTGCGGCTGGATGTGTGGTAGCGAAGGGCGCGTGCGGTAGCTGAGTGAAGATGTGGTAGTGCTAACGAGAATATGAATCCTGTAACCCGGACACAGCTACTTGGTTACATATTCAATATTCAAAATAATTATATTGAGGCGTTTGCTATGAGATAATGATTAAATTTATACTATATTAGAACAGATTTGTTCATATGTCATCAACAATCGATATCGAACATAGACTTCTTGGACTTGACCGGGAACTCCATTCAATTCTCAATATGCTTAAAAAAAATGAGGGGGAGAGAGTAGTTGAAATTGTAGAGTCATCCTGCGGCGCATGGGATTATGATGTTGATAGCAAGGAGTTTGTTGACCAATTAAGAAAATCCACCCGGTTAGATTGGATAAAATGAAATTTTTTGTTGATACTTCGATATTTGTCGATTGTCTTCGCAAGAATGTAGTACCTTCCTCCAAATACTTTCTTGAATCTTTCTGAGATGAACATACTGGTTTCACTTCTTCAATAACTGTTGCAGAACTTAGTGTTGGAGCACACCTCTCGCAGCGCTCCGATGCTCTTGAAATGACACTTGGTCTGCTCAGTATCGTTGAAGTAATAAGCGTTGATAAGGATGTTGCGATAAAAGGAGGGGAGATATATTCGCACCTCGCTAAAAATGGTGAGGCTATAGAATTAAATGATTGCTTGATTGCAGCAACATCTCTGTATGTGGGTATAAATGAGATAGTTACAAGGAACATAAAACACTTTGAACGAATAAAAGCGGTTGAAGCTCTCACCCCAGAAGACATTGGGTTTTAATTACTAAAGTTATATATATATTTTGGAAGACACTGTGCTCCGCCTGCTGTGATGTTTGATCAAAGTGGGCGAGCTTCTTCTCGCTCGCAGCCGCAGATATAATGGCGTACGGCAGGATATGGACTGTGATGGATGTGAGCTGTGTGTTACAGACAACAATTGCTTTTATTCTTTTAGACAGGAAGCAGGAATACTACGGACACAAAGTCCTAACCGCCCTCGAATCATTCCAGAATATTTAAGTGTGTTATATCCTCTCTAAGTAGCTGGATGAAAAGTACAGAATTATTAGATATTGAGCGAAGCGGAGTAACTGAGAAGCAGTATATCCTGGGCAGGCGCAAAGAGAAAACTTCCCAGGGCCTGCTAAGGGTAGGGAAGTATCTTGCCATTGACGGGTCAACAGGCTCTGATGTATATATAGACTGCATCAGACCACATGCTGTGCTGATCTGCGGAAAAAGGGGTTATCGAACCTTTTTGATAGTAATCGGTAATC
>Ga0255456_1025_pt1 | contig 28342 bp, 25 predicted proteins | sample ANMaggQLBNCT01C7_FD_182646 | JGI IMG/M metagenome (GOLD analysis project Ga0255456, IMG submission 182646) | Sediment cell enrichment communities from methane seep in Santa Monica Basin, California, United Staets - ANME aggregate JGI... | ecosystem: Environmental > Aquatic > Marine > Cold seeps >...
GCAGGCGGTGCCGGTGATAAAGCGTCTGGAGCGATACCGACTGATACAGGGACGACACCAGGAGTACCGGATCAAGAACCAATAGATAAGAAACAGGATGTATCGGATGTATCGGCAGCCGATAATACACCTGGAACTGAAAAATCATCCCCTCAAAAAACCGAAACACAGGTTACCTCTCCACCCCTTCATAAAGAAGAAATGGGCAGGGACTCAGATGAAAAAGGCAAAAAGGATTTAAATAAAGAATACATTGTTGTGCGATTACTAAAGGACATCCCAAAATTCAGGGGTGCTGATGGACGCAACTATAGACTGGGTGCCCAGGACGTGGCTGTTTTACCTAAAGTAAATGCGAAACCCCTCATAAAACGTAAGGTCGCGGTACAGATAGAAAGTACTTGACAATAATCATAATAAATAATATCACTCATAAAGGATGCAAATAATATGAAGATGCCAACAAAGTTCAGGACGCACTGCCCATTTTGCAAGACCCACACAGAGCATAAAGTAGAAAGGGTCAAGAAAGGTAAGGCATCGTCAATGACGAGAATTACAAGACAGAAACACAGACACCAGGGAATAGGCAATACAGGCAAGTTCTCAAAGGTGCCCGGCGGCGACAAGCCGACAAAGAAAGTGGCACTGAGGTACAGGTGCACCGTATGCAAGAAAGCATACCAGAAGAAATGTTTCAGAGCCGGTAAGTTCGAACTTACGGGGTGAATGCAAAAATGTTACAAGAACCCAAAAGCAGATTCCTTAAAGTCAAGTGCAATGATTGTGACAACGAACAGGTGATCTTTGGCAGTGCCAGCAGCATTATTGTCTGCCAGGTATGCGGCCGCACACTTGCAGAACCCACAGGCGGAAAGGGAATAATCAAGACACAGATACTTGAAGTACTGGAATAGATACACTAAGGATTGATACTGGAGATAATATGGAGCGAAAAGGCTGGCCTGAAGAGGATGAACTGGTTGTCTGTACAGTAAAGCAGGTAAAGGACTTCGGTGCATTTACCGAACTTGACGAATACGGCCAAAAAGAAGGCCTGATCCATATATCCGAAGTGGCTGCCGGTTGGGTCAAATACATCAGGGACCATGTGAGAGAGGGGCAAAAGATCGTCTGTAAGGTCCTGAATGTTGAACCTGATAAGCATCATATCGACCTGTCTTTGAAGGATGTTAATGAACACCAACGACGGGAAAAGATACATGATTGGAAGAATGAGCAAAAGGCCGAAAATTGGATAAATTATGTGGCCGAGGTCACCAAAACCGGTCCTGAAAAACTGGAAGAGCTTATTGACCAGCTCTATGAAATTTATGACAGCGTATATGCAGCCTTTGAAGAAGGTATGCAGAACGGGGCAGATGCATTGGTAGATGCAGGCGTGAATCGTGAACAGGCCGAAGCCATCAGCAATGTGGGAATTGAAAATATAAAAATTCCGTATGTAGAGATCACAGGATACATGGATCTGTCATGCCCGGCACCTGATGGCGTGGATGTTATTAACAAATCACTTAAATCTGCTGCCAAGATCAAAGTGGATGAAGACGTGAAAGTTGATGTCAGCTACCTGGGTGCCCCGAGATACAGGATACATGTTACAGCTCCTGATTACAAAAAAGCCGAGAATGTACTCAAACAATCGGCAGATGCAGCTATCAAGGTTATCAAGAATGCCAAGGGCACAGGCTCATTCCACAGACATAATGAAGCCAAGGCCTGAAGGATTATTATGGGTCAACATATTAAATACTGTACCGGATGCGCCAATTATACGCTAAAAGACAAGTGCCCATCCTGCAGCGGTATAACTATTAACCCAAAACCTGCCCGGTTCTCACCGGAAGACAGGTACGGTCGATACAGGCGATTGATGAAAAGCCAGTTAAAAGAGAGCTAAATGCAAATGAAAGAAACAATTGTAAAGATTTTAAAAAAAGTCGAACTGGAAGACCCCATTCTGATCGAAGGTCTGCCAGGTGTGGGCCATGTGGGCAAACTGGTAGCCGAACAGGTAGTCGAAGAACTTGAAACTGAGAAGATCGTGGAGATATATTCTCCCCATTTTCCTCCACAAGTTATTGTAAAAGATGATTTTTCAGTTGAACTTGTAAAAAATGAATTCTATGCGCATAAATCAGATACCCATAATGACCTGCTGATCGTGGTGGGAGACCATCAGAGCGTTACCAATGAAGGACATTATGAAATCTCTGATATCATCCTGAACATAGCAACAGAGTACAACGTTAAGCGTATCTATACCCTTGGTGGCTATGGCACAGGACAGCTTACTGAAAGCGAATCCGTGCTGGGTGCAGTGAACAATACCGACCTGATCGAGGAACTTAAAGAGTTTGGTGTGGAATTCAAGGACAACGAGCCTGCAGGCGGAATAGTAGGCGTGTCGGGCCTGCTTCTGGGTTTGAGTAAATTAAGGGGCATTGATGCCGCTTGTCTTATGGGTACTACTTCAGGTTATCTTGTAGACCCGAAAAGTGCCCAGGCAGTACTGACCGTACTTAGTTCTATCCTGGATATGCAGGTCGATACCCAAAGCCTGGAGGAAAGAGCCAAGGACATGGAGCGTATAATGGCAAAAATCCTTGAAATGGAACAGATGCAAGGACCACGTGAGATTGGTGCAGACGAAGACCTGCGGTATATCGGTTAACAAAAAAAGTAAAAATGTTAGGAGGCCGTCCCCCCAAAAACGGCCGCTCTTTCACTCACTTGATCCTGATATTTTCCTGGTATCTCCCTTTTACATATTATTAAATATATAATATTATATTTGACAGATATATAATATTACATTTAGTAGGTATAATACTCATCAATATTCGTCTTCAATTTTTTGCCTTCCCTGAGCCCTATTTTCAACGCCTTTTCATTTATGGGTAGCAGATCCGCCCTTATGCGCTCTTTCAGAGCTTCCTTTAACGACACCGGTCTTACGATATCAGTAAGGGCTATTATGCTTCCCAGTGCAATCACATTGGCAGTAACGACCACGCCTGTCTTTGTGGCCAGTTTTGTAAAGGGGATGCTGTAATGTTTGATAGGGGGATGGTGTATGACCAGGGTAGAATCCAATATTAAAATGCCATCATCCTTCAATTCAGGGACAAATTTATTGCATGATTCCTGGTTCATAGCCAGTACAACATCCATTTTTTCAGGTATGGGATAATCGATGGGCTTACTACTGATGATCAGGTTTGACCTGCTGGCACCACCCCTTGCTTCAGGGCCATAACTACTGGTCATTGTCACGTTCTTTCCATCCCTGACTGCTGCATGCGCCAGCAGCGCGCCACCCAGGATAAGACCCTGGCCACCCGAACCTGATAAGCATAAATGGTGCCGCGTCATAGCCTGTCACCACCTGCCTTTTTAACAATCTTGCTGTATCTTTCCAGGTAATCAGGTTGTTCAATGTCTACAAGAATACCGACAGGGAACTGCTCGCCTACCTCCCCTGGCGGTATCTTCTTAAATGCCGGGTTAGAGACAGAATTATCCTTATACCACATCATCATGTCCACCGGACTGCCTTTTTTATTACGCCTGCCATACTGTACCGGGCACTGGGACATGGCTTCTACTACGCTGAAACCTTTCTTTGCGATGGCCCTGGACAGCATGGCATCCAGCATCTTGGCATGGTATGTAGTTGACCGTGCCACAAAGGATGCACCACAGGCCTCCACCAGTTTACATATGTCGAATGGCTTTTCTATGCTGCCGTACTGGGCGGTACTGGCCTTGTGTTCCATGGGCGTGGTAGGGGAGTACTGACCCCCGGTCATACCGTAGATGTTGTTGTTGACAATAAGGGCGGTCAGGTCTATATTTCGGCGGCAGGAATGTATCAGGTGGTTGCCGCCAATGGCAGTGGCATCACCATCCCCCATGACCACGATAATGTTAAGTTCCGGGTTTGCCAGCTTGATGCCTGTGGCAAAAGACAGTGCCCGGCCATGGGTAGTATGAAGAGTATTAAAGTCCAGGTAAGTGCTCATCCTGCCTGAACAGCCTATACCGCTGACAAGCACGATCTCGTCCTTGGTAAACCCTGTCTTTTCAATAGCCCTGACAAGTGCACCCATGACTATGCCTATACCGCAGCCCGGGCACCATACATGAGGGAATGTCTTATCAGGCCGCAGGTACTTGTACATGGTCTCTGAAGTGCGTATCATAATGCTGCCCCCTCTATCTTTTCCATGATCTGGGCCGGGGTTACCAGTTCTCCATCCACCCTTGTGACCCGCACCGCTCTTTTGGGACAGGATTTCAGCACTTCGCCGTATACCTGCCCGTAATTCATCTCTGGCACAACGAACATCTTTACCCTTTTACTGATGTTCTCAAGATGGAACCTGGGGAACGGCCACAGGGTTATGGGTCTGAGCAATCCGACCTTTAGCCCCTCGTTTCTGGCAATATTCACGGCCTCACGGGCAGAGCGGGCTACACTTCCGTGTGCTACGATACAGATGTCGGCATCTTCAAGCATATAATCCTCTATTCTGATAATATCGTGCAAATTGTTCTTGATCTTGTAGATGAGTTTGTCCAGGCACTGTTCCACTTCCTCGTGAACCAGTGTGGGAAAGCCTGATTTGTCATGTACCATTCCGGTTACGTGGTACCTGTATCCCTCACCGAATGGTACCAGTGGTACTATCTCACCACCAGGCAGGTTATCGTAAGGATTGTACCAATCCGGTGGTACAGAGGGTTCAGGTCTGTCAATGACCTCAATTTTTTCAGGTAACTGGACATTTTCCCACATATGACCGACTATCCCATCCATGAGCATGATCACTGGACTGCGATATTTCTCAGCCAGGTTAAACGCATGGATTGTGAGGGTATAGCATTCCAGCACTGATTGAGGTGATAATACAATGATGGGATGGGGGCCGTGGGTACCCCAGCGGCTCTGCATCACGTCACCCTGGCTGGGCCTGGTGGGCATCCCGGTACTTGGCCCCCCCCTCATTACATTTACTAATACGCAGGGTATCTCTGCCATTGATGCGAAACCCAGGTTTTCCTGCATTAGCGAGAATCCGGGGCCGCTGGTGGCGGTCATGGATTTGACTCCGGCCAGTGATGCACCGATAATGGCACCCATACTGGATATCTCATCCTCCATTTGTATGAACGTACCGCCCACTTTGGGCAGTTCGACTGAGAGGAATTCGGCGATCTCTGTGCTGGGTGTGATGGGGTATCCGGCAAATAACCTCATGCCCGCAGTCAGTGCCCCCATTGCACATGCCTCATTGCCATGTAGTAATAGATCCTTATGTCTCTTCATGCTCTACCTCCTTTATGTCCGGATTTTTTTTCACTGTAATTGCATAGTCGGGACAGTGGATATCACACAAGCCGCACAGGATACAATCCCGTGGCCTGGCTGCATAAGGATATCCGTTTTTGCCGCTCTCCAGTACATTTTTAGGACAGATGGCTATGCAGATGCCACATCTCTTGCACCATCTTGAAAAGATATGTATGGGGTCGTCATTTTTCTGTTTCATCCTGATAAACATCCATCTTTATTCGGATATGAATTTAAACAATATGTCAGTGTTTGGGAAATATAAATATTATTCGATAAGAGTAAGCTATCTTAATGGGAAATATCCTGGATATAGTAAATATAACATCTTTTGTTAATAGTGCCACGAATGTGTAACATAATATTAAATGTGTTATGCATGCCAGCCCGAAGCCAAAGGCAGTAAACACCACAAAACTATAATACTACTGTGACAAAAAGGAATATTATAATGGCGGCTGCGAAAAAAAGTATTTGTGCATCCATAACGGATCATGTACAGCTCTCAGGGTTTAGGGATGTTGTAGAGATCCACGGAAAGGCCAGGGGATTAAAAGAACTGGTCTTTAATGATGTTGATGGTTCAGTTAAAATTATGGCCAGTGGACCGGAACAGGCGATAAGTGGTTTTATCCATGATTTGAAAATATCCCGTCCGGATACGATAATTGAAACAAGAGATATTATTGATAATATCCCTTTACCTGAACCTTTTAGTAGGGTTATGGCCGGTGATTTGCGGGAGATTAGTGAAAGGTTAGACATGGGTGTTAATATATTAGCCGAGCACACCGGTTTATTCCATGGAATTGATAATAAACTCGGTGATATGGGTAATAAATTCGGTGATATGAGTAATAAACTCGGTGATATGAGTAATAAACTCGGTGATATGGGCAATAAATTCGATGATATGAGTAATAAACTCAGTGATATGGGTAATACCCTTAATAGTATGAATGAGAAATTTGACACCCTTCCTGAAAGAATAGCCGAAGCAATGAAAAAATAAAATATTATCGGCGTTAACGCAGGGCCGGGAGCCCCTGGGCATGGATCCAATTGTATTTTTCGTTACATCAATGATTATAGCCTTAAATTTTACTTACTGTTCCATCCACTGAGAATATCCACATCTTTTAATATTTTTACACTTACCACACCGCCGATCACCAGATTCAGGTAGTATGTAATTAACCGCCATGCTGCCACCACTACCCCCAATATGGAAACAGGGACCAATATCCCGAAAAGTGCAGCCCCGCCCAGTTCTGCGATACCACTTGCTCCTGGTGTAACCGGCACTACCATAATAAATGTCAAAAACACCTGTACTGCCATAGCCACCATTATAGATGGCGGCTGGTTCAATCCCAGCAGGATCAGCGGCAATACCATGAATTCCACTATCCAGTATATCACGGTACATATACACCCGAAAAACAAACCCTGCTTGCCTGTTCTCATAAGTGCCCACAGGCTGTTATGGAAATTCAATAATTCTTTATCAATGAACTGTATCAGGTGTTCTGTCCTGTCAAATCTTCCGACTCTGTGAAGACCACGGGTGATAAGCGATGAAAGCCAGTCTATGAATGTCGGGCTCAACAGGCCGCCAATAGCCGCAAACACCATTAGCAGGACAAATAACTCTGCAACGATTATTGCCAGGTCCATCTCCCAGCTTATCAGTGAACCACTTAACACCCACAGCGCAAACGGAGTGGCAATTAAAAGCAGCAGGGCATCTAGTACACGCTCACCAATAACCACAGCTGAGGCATCGCCCACCCGTACATTTGCATTGCGGTTCAGCATATGTATCCTTACAGGTTCACCGCCTGCCATTGATGGTGTCACTGATGCGGCGAACAGGTTTGCTATTACAATCTCAGTAGCATCTTTGATCCCTATCCTGTATCCCAGGGCCTCAGTCATCACTTTCATACGCAGCCCCCATATGATGTAAGAAACTATATGCAGGGCAACAGCAGCAAGAAGATATACTGGTTCCATTCTCTGCAGGATGGGCAGGGTATCCGGGCCTATGGTAAAAACTGTGACAAGTACCAGAACGATGATACTTATTATTAATGAGATGATAAACAGTTTTTTCAGTCGTTCCATATTGCCATTGAGAGATAATTATTATATTATATATACCTTGATAGCTTCCATAAACTTATCGAACAACGAAGAAGTTGACATACCCTGATGAAGTGATAAAACCTTATGATCAATTGTTGCAAGCTATAAATGTGTGGATAAAAATTATTTCCTCGATCATTGTAAAAATTCAGTAAAATCACAGTGCATCTGATGAAAAATGATAGCCACAGAGAGCACAGAGGACACAGAGAGGAAAAACTCTGTGCTCTCTGTGGCAAAAAAAGGCGGAAATATTTAGTCTGGTGGTTTTTTGTACTGCAACGTTTGATGTTATGAAATGACAAAACCTGATGAAGTGATATATTGGTCTCAATAATCCTGCCTACCAAAAATGAAGAGTCCTGCATAGGCTCCACCATTACCAGGATCAACGAGATATGTCACAATCCCAGGATAGTCGTAGTTGATGGTAATTCCACGGACAGGACCGTTGAGATTGCAAAGAAGTACGGCGTAGAGGTTATATTTGACCACGGTCTTGGCAAAGGTGAAGCCTTGAGATGTGCATTCGATCATGTGCAGGATGATGTGGTGTTTTTGGATGTGGACGGCACGTATCCGCTGGAACTGATCCCTGATTTTATTGAGGCACTTGCCGAATATGACCTGGTTGTAGGTGAAAGGGTAAGGTTTGATGGTGATGCACTGCCAAAGTTATTCCTGGTAGGTGATGCCCTGTCCAGGGGATTGTTCCGGCTGCTTTATTCATCAAGGGTGGATAACCTTTCTGGACTAAGAGGTCTCAGGAGGCAAGCCATACAGGAAATGTCACTTGAATCTGATGATTTCGGGATAGAGACTGAGATAACAGGCAAGGCTGTGCGGCTGGGACTTAAGATCAAAAAGATACCCATAACCTATACAGCCCGCACCGGCAATTCCAAGTTCAGGCCAATACGAGATGGCATTATCGTACTCAGGGCCATGTTCAGGTACAGGTTCAAGGACCTTTCATGAATTATTAATTTTGGCAGTTATTCGTTATACTCAGGGTTTAGCTGGTCTTCTGTAATACTGGTCCCTTCAGGTATGACAAGTTCCGGCCACAGGATAACATTAGAATGAACTGTGACATTATCCCTGATCACATCCCTTGGTCCGATCACAGTTCCAGTCTCCAGGGTACAGTTGTTCCCTATCTTTGTGTTATTGTCAATGATGGCTCCTGAGACACAGGTATTCCTGCCTATTTCAACGTCATTGAACACAATGGCAGACAATAATCTAGCACCGTCCTTGATCACACAGTTCGAGCCTATTGATGTATAGGGTCCGATAAGTACCTGGTTACCGATCGTAGTGTTCTCTCCTATCATGATCGGACCCACAAGGGCAGAATCGGAACCCACCGATACCCCGTTATCCACATTGATCGGTCCCGCCACGCTTGCGTCCTTAATGTTGAAATGGCCTTTGATTATTGTACCGGGGAGTTTCTCCAGTTTCCACCTACAGGCCTGCCTGTATGCTCCTGCATTGCCGATATCGGTCCAGTGGCCCCTGACCAGGTATCCATTTATGCGTTCACCCTGCTCCATCATTTTTGGGAACAGGTTTATGGCAAAATCGAAAAACGTATTTTGTGGTATCATTTCAAGTACGGCTGGGTCGCAGACATATATCCCTGTACTTGCAAGATTACTGAATATCTCTCCGGGACCTGGCTTTTCTGCAAACCTGTGTATCTCATTGAACACGTCCATATCTGCAATACCATAATCCTTCGGGTCTTCAATAGGCAGGAGTGCGATTGTTACCTTTGCAGCAGTTTTTTCATGGAAGCGGTAGAACTCGCGAAGGTCCAGGTCCATTACATGATCCCCGCCGATCACAATGAAGGGTTCGCCCTTTAACAGGGACTCTGCATTCTTGATACTGCCTGCGGTTCCGAGTTTGATGTGGTCCCGTACGTATTCGATATGGGCTCCGAATAGCCGTCCATCTCCCAGTGCATCTTCAATTTCATTGCCCAGGTAACCTATGGTGATAACTATCTCATTGAATCCTTCTGTAACCAGGTGTTCCACAAGGTGTACCACTGAGGGTTTATTCAGTATGGGTATTGTAGGTTTAGGACGGTCAAAAGTCAGTGGGCGAAGGCGTGTGCCCTCACCGCCACACATAATACAGGCCTTCATTTTTTCACCGGGTTTTATATAGAAATGAGACTATATATCAGTACCGATTTTTATAATAAGATGGCCTTCTACGCTCAGTACTTCCAGATGAGTTTCGCGATGCTTCGGTGCACTACATGGATATTGGGGGCGCTGCTCAGATACATCATTGGACAATTGTCGGTGATGAACTGCAGTTCAGATATATCCGGCAGGGTCCCCCGGGTTTGGCTGATAGATCGACAATCCGGATAAGTTTTTTCCAGCTTTTTACCATCCCTGGCCTGCCAGTGGTAATTTTCCCATGCGTCCACCCATCGGGTGGAAGGAGGCTCCACACCTTTTTTGTGTGGTTTAACACACGCTCAGGTCCGGGCTTCGTTTGGATTTAAATTTTTTAACCGCTATATGATTTTATTGGGTATTGACCCGCCACCGCCTTTGAAGTTAAGCTCTACCAGAAGCGATGGGGAAATGTCTCTTTGTCTGGAAAACTCCGGTACATGATGGAGGGTCTGGTCATTATCCACGCACTGGCCCACCATCCTTGAATGGCGTATTTCCGGCATGACAATGAACAGGAGAAGACGAAAGCCCGGGTTGTTGTTGCGGTTGCCGGGGTCGTTGATCAAGCGAAACGTCGACTGGCAGCTCCTAGCGAAGAAGTACCAACAATCACCGCGAAAGACCCGGCGGGAGCCTCCTGACAAATTCCTGAACATCATGCCAAGAAATAGTCTCAACAGGCAGGTCATTACCTTTGAATCAAAGTCTTTTTAATTTCTTCTCATCTTTTGAACAATAAAGAACTGCAGATACATGTAGAAGAATGCAGATTTCGCATACGTTATCCGTGTTTATACGCGTTCATCAGCGGTTAATAAAACTGATCAATGAGTGTAACCAGAAAATATTAATAAGTCTCCATTTTTGTTAGAGAAAAAGTCATATATTTATACACCATTAATATTTAAGAGTCAGTGATGGTTATGGAAACTGTAGAAATACCTAAAGACGTTTTAAGTCCGATCACAGGTTTAGTGCATCATGGATTGTACAAAAATGAAAAGTCGGCCATTATCAACATAGTACACGACATGAGCTTATCAAAAATGAAAGAATTTCAATCATCTATGCAGGTTTTTGAAACTAAATATGGTCTTGTTTTTGAGGATTTTGAAAAGCAACTCAAATTTGCCGACAAGGAAGATTTTGAAAAATGGGATGACTATATTGAATGGAAGGCATATTATACGGCACATAAATACTGGAAATCTGCCCATGAGGAGATATCCCCGTGGTTGTAGTCAGGACTATTACAATTCTGAGTAATAACAGTATTGTTGGTGAACTTCGTATCACAAAGACCCTGGTCGAACCTGATATTGAAATGATCAAAGCAAATGCAACTCTTACAGATGGTTCAATCTTATATGTATCTGAGATCATAGGAAATGACTGGCGAGATTATTCCTATCACTGGCAAAGGGATGGTAAAATGTTGAGAAGATGGGACAATGCTCCACATCACAGGAATTTGCCAAATTTTCCACATCATGTCCACAGGAAAGATAACGTCCAGTCTGGAGAGGATATAAATTTAACCGATATCCTGTCATTTATTGAGACCTGCCTTAACGAGCAGAAATGAGCAACAGTGCTCAGTACTGAATATGCGCCACTGCCTTTGAAGTTATCCTCTACCATCCTTGAATGGCCTACATCCGGCATGACAATGAACTGGAGAAGACGAAAGCCCGGGTTGTTGTTGTGCGGGTTTTTTAATCATATCTATGCATATTGCATAGAAATCATTAAAATTCTTGCAATATAGGTTATTTTCGATTCGATTTTAAATGTTTCCATTTGAACCATCAGCCCTGATCCAAATTATAAACCGCAACACCAATACCCTATAAGTGCAGTAAGACCATCACTACCATCCGAGGTTTACCCATGACAATGCTCTCAAAACAAGAACTTACAGCAGCACTTAACACCCAACCACCCCTGGTGGAACAAATGACAGACCCCGCCGTCCAGACCCAGCCCAACGGTATAGAGATGACCCTGCAAAGCGTCCACAGCCTGCAAGGCCCGGGCTCGGTAGCCTTTGACAACAGCGAGCGGCAGTTGCCGGAGACAGAACCCCTGGTGTTCGACGGCGACGGTTGGCTACACCTTGGACCTGGCATATACAAGATCATCTACAACGAAGTAGTGAACATACCAGATGGCTTGGCCGCCATTGCCAGGGCCCGCTCAAGCCTGCTGCGCTGCGGTGTAGCGCTGGAGACAGCTGTGTGGGATGCCGGGTACAGCGGGCGCAGCGAGAGCCTGCTGGTGGTGCACAACCCTGCGGGTTTCAGGCTCAAGAGAGATGCCAGGGTTGTACAGCTAATCTTTTTCAGGCTCAGCAGTGATGTTAGCGAAGGCTACAGCGGCATATACCAGAATGAAAACAAATAAGGTGGCAGGTCCGGTCACGACCGCCTTCCAATAACCAGTCCTGCCGTGACCAGCATCAAGAAACAAAACACAATACCAAGTGAGGGCGAGCCGTATTCAGGAATATCCCCGGGTCCGCTGGTACCAGATGTCTTGCTAACCAACGGGTCCTTTGTTTTGATAATATAGACATCACCGCCGAACCCTGTAGATTTGGTCTGGCCTGCAGCAGTGAACCCGCCTTTTGAATTCTGGAATGCGCAATATCCAAAATCGTCATTCTCACCGCCAAATACCTGGCTCCACTGCTCATTACCATTACTGTCAAGTTTCAGGAGATACAAATCATAGGCACCATACGTGTACTGGTTGGTCTTGCCTGCCAGTATATATCCACCATCAGATGTCTTACTGATGGATTGTGCCACCTCTTCAGTATCCCTTCCTCCAAAGGTTTTCTCCCATACCAGATCTCCGTCCAGGTCAACTTTCACCACATAAGCGTTAGATGATTCCCCATGTGATTTTGTATATCCGGCAGCAACATAGCCGTCCCTGTGCTGTTCAAGCGAAAATGCCTGGTCGTCACTACCACCGCCGAAATCCCTGCTCCATTCCACATTTCCATCAGGATCGGTTTTTACAATATACGCCTTATAACTGCCGTCAGTAGTCGAACGTGTATATCCTGCAACGATATATCCGTGATCAGGAGTCTGCTGGATATCGTACGCCCCGTCCTCCAGGCCGCCGCCAATGGTCTTATCCCATTCTTTATTGCCGCTTGGATCCAGTTTGATAAGATACATATTTCCTTCCAGGATATTTTACCATGACTGGCCTGCCGCCATATAACCGCCATCCTCTGTCTGGATTATGGTTTCGCATATATCGGTCTGGCTGCCGCCATACTTTTTTTCCCACTGGACTTCACCTGAAGAATCCAGCTTGATAATATAATAATCAATTACACCCACATTGAAGGACCTGGTCCCTCCCCCGATTATGTATCCCCCGTCTGAGGTCTGTCGTATGGATTTTGCGTAATCCTCTTTTATATCTCCGTAATTATTTTCCCATTCCACATCTCCGGTCGGACTGAGCTTTACCACGTACACATCATTACTGGAACTTTTAGAAGCGGTCATCCCAGTAGCGATATAACCGCCGTCGGATGTCTGGATAATATCATAAATAATTTCCTCGCGGTTCCCACCCAGACTCACTGTCCAGTCAGACTCGGGAGCCAGGTTTGCAGATACAATGAACGGTACAAATAAAAAAAGAGAAATGAAAATGACAATGATCGTTTTCCAATTCATGAGCCTATCACCCTTATATGGTTTATAGTTAAGAACCTAATATTGATACTAATGTCTTAACGTTTTGATCTTCAGACCATATAAATTTTTCCAAAGAGGACTCAGAGAAATATTGTTTGGTTTTTAAATGTATAGGAAAGTATAAACGCATTTCGATATCGATATCGATATAGGTGATTTTCTTAGTTTCAATCATATCTTTTGACAGGATTTACTGGATTTACAGGATTGGATCGTATCCTGTCAATCCTGTTCATCCTGTCTGAAATTTACATTTTCTCGACAACTATTGCTTCAATCTTTCAACAATCCGGCGCTTCTTATCAATAGCTGCCAGGGCAGCATTATCAATCTTGCTACACATTTGTTTAAAGTCCATGGGCTCATCCTCGCCTACCAGTTTTTTTATCGGTGTGTATGCAGACTCCCTGAACCTGGGAGAAAAGTCCACAATTTCGCCATTGATCTCAATTCTGGCACCTGAACCCTCCACGACCTCTCCTATCACATCTGCCGCAATGTCCTTTGACCTGAGTACTCCGATGATGTCATCTGCAGCACCGGGCGGTGCAATGATAAGAAGTGCATCCAGGGATACACCCAGGTAATCTATCTCCAGTTCTTCCAGCATAGACAGCACTGACGGGTTTACCAGCGGCCGGATACGGTCTTCCTTAAATACAAGTTCTACTCCGGCGGTTCGGGAAATTTCCTTGGCATCACCCCGCACACCCCCGTTTGTCACATCGGTCATGGCATGGATACGTTCCAGCAATCCGGCATCCATGATGGCCTCACATGCCTCGATGAACTTGATATTGATAGTCTCTTCCACAATATCATGTCTATCATAATACAGGGCAGTGGTGGAGATGGTGCCTCCGCCCGCCCCTTCTGTCATCAGTATCAGATCACCGGGCTCTGCTAATATCCTGGCAGAGATGGTCCGGGTTATACCCACTGCACCAACACCGCCTGTCATACGTTCACCTATGACCATATCCCCGCCAATGCGCAGGGTGCTGCCTGTTATCAATGGCACACCTGTTAGTTCGGCCACTGCCGTAATACCTGCAATGTGGTCGAATATCCTGCCTACGTCCCCGTCATCAGCCAGATGGATATCAGACAGCATGGCCAGCGGCCTGGCCCCCATTGCATAGATATCACGTAAGGCCGCCCTTGCCACATGGAATCCTGCCAGGAAGGGGTAATCACTAAGCCTGCTGTGGATGCCGTCCACTGTCAGCACAAGGTACTCGCCGCTGCCTGCCCTGACCACACCCGAATCGTCCAGGTGTGAGGAATCCACTTCGGCTGTTGTCTTGCCTATCACCCGGGCTATTTGCTCATGGGTATAGAAATCCCCTGCACCCCGGCTGCCCACGCCGAACTGTCCCATGGTAATGCCTGATGTGACAGGTTCAAGTATCTCACCCTTCGGTTCCAGGGTAGCATTGGCTTCCACCATGACAGCATGGGCCAGTTCCCTTGCATGGTGTTCGGTTACCTTTTCACCCTTGATCTCAAGTATCCGCCGGGTCAGCCTCTCCGTAATCTGGCCCTCGTTCTCACCCGATAACAATGCTCGCTTTGCATAACCTTCAATGTCCATTAACAAGTGGATGCATATACTGATTATTAAAGTTTCGTTAAAATATCAGGATAAAATTACCACACAAAGGCAACATCTTTCATTTCCCTGTTGCCTGAGAGGTCTTTTAAGATAGCCAGTACTTCCTCAGTTGTGATATCTCCTGCCCTCATGCTCATGCGGATAACCTGCTCAACCTCTACCTGGCCGGAAGCCCCAAGGAGCCTGACAATACGCCGCACAGTATTCTTCTGCCACTCATATTCCCTTGTCTGGAAGGTTCTTATGGAACGCAGGAAATCTATCTTCCTGAACTCGGGCCAGTAAGGCGCACAGAAATAGGCAGCACATTCATTGCCGTTAGCCTGCCAGGGCAGGAAATTGGACATTCTCTCATCGCCACCGGTCCTGATGATCAGGTCAACATCCGGGACTGCCAGACTGGTGGAGGGATACAGGTGGGATGAGATGATCTCCTCGTCAATATCAGACACCTTAAGCTGGCCGCTTTTTACCTTTTGGGCGAGCACTCTTGCGGTATCCACGATCTCCTGGCGGCCTCCATAGGCCATGGCAATGTTCAGGTACATACTATCGTAATTCCTTGTGATGGTCTCGGCCTGCCTTGCTGTTTCCTTTAATCCGGCAGGTAACAGGTCAATATTTCCCAGTATCCTGACCCGCATATTTCTCTCATGAGTACGCTCATCCTGCATTAGTTTCTCCAGCTTGATACCTATAAGCTCGAAGAGTTTCTGTTTTTCCTGGTCTGACCGGTTCTGGTTCTCAGTAGAAAAGGCATAGACTGTTATTTGCTTCACACCCAGTTCATAGCACCAGTCAAGGACGTTTTCTGTTGTGTTGGCACCCAGGTTATGCCCCTGCCAGACGGTCATGCCCAGCTTTTTTTTTGCATACCTGCGGTTCCCGTCCATGATTATGGCTATATGTCCGGGAACCCTGAACTCTTTTATTTCCTTGGTGAGCAGGTATTCATACCCTGAATAAAGAACTGTATCAAATGTTTTTTTTAATGTAACAAGACCATTACTCATATTTTGGGTTATATATAATCAGGTATACAAATACTTATTTATTAACAAATATTTATTAAAATGATTGGACTGTAGTTTAAGTGAGGCTTGTTAAAAAATATGGTGTTGTCACTCTAAAACCCTGTCGATGATGGCACAGCCTCTATATACTATACCATCAAAGATTGCTGTACAAGAAAACCCCCTCATCGGGTGCAAATTAATTTTAGCTATGACTAAGCATCGGATGTTTCCAGTCAGGTAATTTGCTTCCACAACTTTTATCCCGATTCAGAATGGTATATCGTCCAATTATTATGCATGATACATTAATAGAACAGGCAAGGAGAGGGAATACAACTCCCGAAATAAGCAAAGCCGCCCAAAAAGAGGGCATCAAACCCGCCAGGCTTACCACCCTGGTGGCACAGGGCAAAGTCGTTATCCCGAAAAACATATTGCATGAACACGTCCGGCCGGTGGCAGTAGGAGAATGTGTCTCTACAAAGGTGAATGCAAATATCGGCACATCCGGGGCACATGCTGATGTGGATGAAGAGATGCAAAAAGCCAGGACTGCAGTTAAGTACGGTGCCGATGCGGTTATGGACCTTTCTACAGGTGATGATATCGATGAGGTAAGGCGCAGGCTTATTAAGGAGATAGATGTGCCCATCGGTACAGTACCTGTATACCAGGCAGCCAGCAATTGCACCTCAGTTCCTGATATGACCACTGACGACATGTTCAATGCCATCCGGCAACACGTTAAGGACGGAGTGGACTTTATTACCGTCCATGCCGGAGTTACGCTCAATGCACTGGACCAGTTACGATCGCACGGCAGGATACTTGATATTGTCAGCCGGGGCGGGTCGTTCCTGGCATCATGGATGATTCACAACGATCGTGAAAATCCCTATTATGCCGAGTTCGACTACCTGCTCGATATTGTAAAGGAATATGATGTCACCCTGAGCCTGGGCGATGGCATGAGGCCTGGATGTATATCAGATGCTTCGGATGGTGCCATGTTCCAGGAGGTCATCACCCTGGGCGAACTTGTGAGAAGGTCAAGGGATGCAGGAGTGCAGAGCATGGTGGAAGGACCCGGGCACGTACCTCTGGACGAGATCATCTCAGGCGTAAGGTCGATCAAACACATCTGCGGCGGCGCACCGTTGTACCTGCTTGGGCCGCTGGTCACTGACATTGCCCCGGGTTATGACCATATCACTGCCGCCATAGGCGGTGCTGTGGCAGGGATGGGGGGAGCCGACTTTTTGTGCATGACCACACCCTCCGAGCATCTGGCACTGCCAAATGCAGAGGATATCAGGGAAGGTGCCGTGGTCACCAGGATCGCTGCCCATGCCATAGACCTGATAAAAGCGGGACAACGTCAGCGTGCAAGGGATATGGATGAGAAAATGGCAAATGCCAGGAGTGAACTGGACTGGGAAAAACAGCTAAACCAGGCGATCGACCCCGAGCGGGCAATCCGTATACACTCGAGGTGCAAGGACGTAGAAACCTGCAGCATGTGCGGTGAACTGTGCTCCATCAAGATCATGAAGGATGTATTGGATAAGAAATGAACACTTGGATCCGGTCGGCCCTGTTATTATTTTTTTGCTCTTATTCTGTGACTTTTTAATTTATTCTAGATAAATGGATAAATGGATAAATGGATCGTGGCAAAAAAGATTCACCGCAGAGGACGCAGAGAGGCGCAGAGATGTGTTATTTTTCTCTGCGTGCCTCTGCGCTCTCTGCGGTTTTCTGAATCGTCCCAGTAAATAATAAAAATTCTCCTTATTCTTGCTTATTCTTATATGAGCGTACTCCCAGAACAACCACTATCAAAAGTATAACAACAAACCCTATCAAGAGCACGTTGCCGAATTTTTCTACACTGGACACTGCCGGCAGGGTCTCCACCTGTATCTTGATATTATCAGAGATCCTGTCGTGACCGTCCACATCCTCATACTTGATCTCACTGTTTATGCCATACATCTTGGTTGTAGCTGTATCATCCACTTTCAGGTTGAATTTGGCAAGGGCACTTTCACCCGGTGCCAGTGAACCGATAAATGCCTGGTCATCAGTTGTACTGAAAGGGTCAGATACACTGATCCTCACCGTTGCATCAGTAACAGGCAGCTCACCTACATTTTTGTACGTGACATACAACAGATTTTCCTCATCTGCCACCATGTTACCGCTGATTTCAATTACTTCAAAATCGGCTTCATCCTTAACCATTACCGCTATGGTCAAATTCTGGCTCTTGATCTCGTACCACAGCCCCACTTCAAGATCCGTCACATCACCCTTTTCGGTCTCATCCTCCCCGCTGATCTGGACATTTTCCTGGTATCCGTATAACAGGTTCAACAAAAGCGGATGCACACCTGCCGGAGCATTCTTGGCAATCTCTATGGTGAATTGGACCGGCTCTTCAGTTTGCTGGCCTGATACCAGTGAACCTGCCTCCTGGTATCCGGTCTTTACTTTAACTGCAGGGTCAAGGGATACGAGAGTGGCTATAATCCCTATGGCTGTGGTCTTTTGCGCTTCGTAGTTCATCTCGGTCTTCTGTAGTTTTACTTCAAGATCATCATCAGTATCTACACTGTTTTCAGACTTGAAGCCTGTGATCAGCCCCCGGTTCATAAGATTGATATTTACAGTTACAGTGTCCCCTCTGTAAAATTCTCCGTCCCCAAGCAGGGATGCACTGATATTAGGTCCACCGTATACTGTATAGTAATTATCACCCACATCGAAATATTCCGGGAACACCGCCTGTGCAGGCACAGTTAAGATCAGTAGTGATATAGCGGCGAATAAGATCATCTGAACATCTTTTTTGTAATTCATGCCTGTTCCTCTAATTCCTCTATTTCCTCTATTTATTCATATTTTTTAAGATTTCGTAAAACATTCACGATAATGAAGATCAGTAAGATTATCACTCCTGCAAAAGCCAGCTCGAAAGCCCCTATCTTCCTTTCTGCTATTTCAAGGGGTACACTTACTTCAAGGTTGTCCGATATTGTAATTTCTCCCTGTTCATCATAATACTTTATTTCACTATCAATACCGTAGGTTTTAATTACGGCATCAGAATCTGCAAGAATGTTAAATCTTGCAGTCCGGCTCTCACCAGGCGCCATGGTACCCAACCGCACAACCGACTGCCCGATACTTAGCGGGCGCATCACAACCATCCTGACAGTGGCATCTTCGGCTGTGAGTTCGCCTGTATTCTTGTATGTAACATCAATAGTCTGTGTCTCACCGACCACAAGGTTACCTGAAATTCCAGTCACTTCGAATTTCGGAGATGCCTTTACATAGACGGGGATGAGCAAGGTCTTGTTGGCACTATTGTAATGGGTAATGTGGTCCATACCAGTAAGACCAAGACGAACCACGTTGTTTGTGGTTATACGTACCTGACTCTGGTACTGGTATGATACGGGAAGCTGAAGGTAATAAGCACCTGCTGGTGCCTTATTTGATATGGTAATAGTAAATGTCAGCGGATGCTCTGGTATTTTCCCTGGAAGAAGGGATTCCATTGTCTGGATACTGGTATCCGGTTTTACTTCAATATATGGTGTCCCGGATATCATTTCTACTTTAATTCCCACTGCTGTGGTGCGGCGCATTTCATATTCCAGTTCTTTCATGGAAAGCAAATAGTCATCTTTGTCTGTTCCTACGCTTGTGTCATATTTAAAGCCGTAGATGGCGCCTTTGTTTACAATATTTACTTTAAGTTGCACAGTTTCACCCCGCTCAAATTCAGGGTCGCCCAGTAACGAGGCATACATATCAGGAGTGCCAAAGCTGTTATAATAGTTCGTAGAAAAAACATAATTGGGGAGTAACAGGTCTGAAAAATCATCACCATTATCACCATTCTCATCTGCAGCAGCTGGCAACATGTAGACAGCAAGTGCAGACAGCACAAGTACTGCCGTAAATATTGAAAATGATAACGTTCTCATTATACATGCACGATTACGTTCTTCGTTCATTGAGCATCCACATCCGGTGAATTGAATATAAATTTATCCCTCTGCCTGGTAGTACTAGTATGGACTGCTTTTTTCCTATCCCGCCACTCATCCAGCTTCACGATAACGGCAGGAAATACCATAAAGGTCGCAAGTAGTGCCAGTGCCACATCCATCACTGTCACAAGACCAAAGTTGCTGTTCATGGAAAATGGCGAGGCGATAAGAGCAGAAAAGCCAACAAGGGTGGTCAGGCCCGATGCGAATATGGCCTTTCCGATCTTGGCACTTGCTGCACACATAGCCTTCGCCGGGTCTGCACCTTTATCTTTTTCTTCATAGTACCTCTCCATCATCAGTATGGCATATTCCGAACCCACCCCGAGGATCAGTGCTCCCAGGGTGGCGGTCATGGGTGTATATTCCAGGCCAGTGAAATACATGATACCGCCCGCCCATCCGATCACCATGAACATGGTGACAACAGGGGTAAGGGCCTTAAGCCAGTCCCGGTATATCACAAGTAAGCCTGCAAACACCAATATAAGCCCGGTAAGGGTCATTGCCACCCGGCCTGAAGTGAGTGACCATATCACTGTGGTAAATACAACTGAATTCCCTGTTATTGTCACTTCCACTCCCGGCGGAGGGGACATCCATGCAATATCCTCCCGTACTATATCTGTTAATTCACTGACACCTGTTAAGCCTATATCATTGATGGCATTTCCTATGCCAAAGTCCAGCAGCAGCATATTCTTGCCGTGAACGTAGCGGTCCTTTTGCATCTGCGGTACTTGGCTGTACAATCGTTCTATATCAGCGCTGTTATCAGGTATGGTGCCCCCGTTCATTGATTTAATAATGGGTACAATGCTCGATGCATCGTATATGTGCGCCCTTCTTTCAACTTCGTGTTCGCTGAATTCATCCATCCACCTGAGTACTTCGGGGTCAGCCGAATCATCCACTTTTATTATGATGTTCAAGGCATCGGTCCCACCTATGATGTCGCCCAGATGGGTCAGATCGATAAGCGCGGGCATATCCTGGGGCACAAAGGTTTTCACATCTGTCTGGATGGGGACGAATGAGTCTACATACAGGCCGGAAAAACACATCAGCCCTGCAATCCCCAGGACAAGGATGGGATGTTTTATTGAAATGGCAGTAGTCCTTTTCAGGAATTGTTCGATCTTGCTATCCTTCGGACCAGGGCCTGCAATTGGTGATTGTTGTTTTAGTTTAGGAGAGTTACTGTTGAGTTTATTGTGCTTATTATGGTTAATGTGGCCATTTTTATTATTTTTCTTTTTTATGAGGGTATCAAGTCCATATATTACAGTCACACCCACGAACAGTGAGGATAAAAAGCACATGATTATACCGATTAGCAGCAGTTTTCCGAAATCCTGGATCATGGGGACTGATGAGGTAAAAAGTGAAAAGAAGCCAAGTCCGGTAATCGTCAGCGCGATAAGCACTGCCGGGCCGGTGTGTTTGATGGTCTCGATAACAGCCTGTGCTTCATCCTCCACCCGTTCAAGTTCTTCTTCTATCCGGTTATGGAACTGGATGGCGTAATCTATGCCAAGCCCTATCAAAATAGGAAATGCTGACATTGAGACCATGCTAAGGGGGATTTTCATATATCCCATTGCACCAAAGGTGTAGATGATACCAAGAAGTACAATGGGGAGGGGCAGGAGTTTCCAGCGGACATGCCTGAACGCCAGGTACAGCACTACTACCATGAGCAATGCCGATATCATTAGCAAAGGAACCATGCTTGAAGTCATCTCATTATTCATTGCGATCATGAACGCCGGGTCCCCTGTCACAATGACACCATATGCAGGCGGAAAACCTGATTGTTCAGCTGCTATTTCGGTCTCGCGCAGTATCTCAATTTTTTCGTTATCAGTAGAGTCCCCTGCCATCTCCACCCATACTATAGTATGGGTATCATCAGGGAGGAGCATGCCAATATCGGATGACCGGTTTGCTATGATGGATTGTATCTCTCCCTGGCTGTCAGGTATTATGTGCTGGCCTGTCATCTTGTAGTTAGTATCCTTGATAACCGATGCCGCACTGGCAGTCCCCACCACCCCTGGTATGGTCTTTACTTGCTGTTGAAGCCTGTCAATAGCTTTTAGCAACTCAGGTCTTGTTACGTCTCCGCCCTCGACAAGTACGGCTATTGATTCAGTTGCAAAAATTCTCAGGTAGAGGTGGTCATAGTCCTGGTACAGTTTTGAAGTTTTTTCTACAAAGGTTTCTGTGCCCGATTCCATTTCGATGTTCTGTGCGCCGTGTATTGAAATCACTATGAGGAGTATTGCTAACAGGACAATTGGTAAGGTATTGTCTTCGATAAAAATGCCTAATTTACGAAATGTGTCCTTTATGGTTGGTTCACCTTCGGTTAAAAACTGTAGATATTACTTGTACGATATTCGATTAATAGAACATTGTAATTGCGATGAATATATAAATAAATTATTAAAATGGTGAAAATGTGAAAAAACAAACTAATTTTTACAATTCATACTCTAAAACTCAATTGAAGACGAATCACCAATATTAAGTGAATTATGTTTCCCCACAAGGTTGGTATCATCACCAATAATAGACGATTGGAGGTTTACCTTTGAGATATGCGTTCTGGACCCGATGACACTGTTTGATATAATGGAATTCTTAATGATCGTATCACTTGCAATAGAAGCATAAGGCCCCACAACCGAATTCACTACCCTGACATTATTCCCGATAGCCACCGGATGTATAATAACCGAATCAACGATATCATAGGTGCCATTGGAATTTTCTTTCTCGTCCAGCAGCACCCGGTTCGTCTCAAGCAGGGACCCGGCATGACCGCAATCGTACCAGCTGGATACAGTAAAGGTCTTGAGCCTGCTACCGCGCTTGATCATCTCCTGCAATGCATCTGTCAACTGGTACTCTCCCCGCGTCCTGATGTTATTGTCAAGCATCCAGTCCAGTACATCAAACAACTTCGGGGTATCCTGGATAAAGTACACACCCGCAATACCCAGGTTCGATGCCGGACGTAAGGGTTTTTCCTCCAGGTGTTTAATACATGACGATTCAGATTCCAGTTCGACAATACCGTATTTTTCCGGTTCGTCAACTTCCCTTACACCAATAGAACCCGAACAATGCCCGTTATTCTTATGCTGCTTATAGAAATCAAGGTATCCGGCTTTGAATATCATATCCCCAAGTGCGATCATGATATCAGAAACACCCACTGCTTCCCTGGACAAATATATGGAGTGCCCAAGCCCCTGTCTTTCATTCTGGTCAATATACTGTATGTTGAATATATCGTTGTAATGCTCATCCACATACGATATCAACTGTTGCTTCCTGTATCCGACGATCAGTATGACCTCTTCAGGTTCAAGCTCGATCATCCGGTCCAGGATATGGCCGATAATGGGCTTGCCGGCAATATATACCATAGGCTTTGGCTTGGTGTGGGTATGAGGAAAAAGGCGTGTTCCAGTGCCGGCAGCGGGTATGATCACTTTCATGTTTATCTTTCAAGCATTTGTTGAGATGTTTTAAGATTTTTAATATAAAATTAAACTAAATGTATATATAACCAGTGGAATTTGTAAAAATGAAATTGAAAACAAGAATATTCCCGCATCAATAACCACTATTGAATCAGGAATGTTTTTAAACTATTAGAGTAACATAAAATATAGAGTTAGGTTTCTATGACATTTGTTTTCCAAAATTCCAAAGAGATGCCTGTACAAAAAAACTTCATAGATGACCTGAACAATTTCCTTGATTTTATCGAGAAAATACTCCCAATTGAAAACAAGGCCATTGAGCTAAACAGCCAGATAAAAAAAGAAGAGGAAAGGTTTGAAAAAGAATCGTCTGTAATGACTAAATTCAGCAATGAACTGAACGATTCCCTGGAGAACCTGTCAAAAAATTATCAGCTGGAACCTGTTAAGAAGTGCAAGGAAAAGATCAATGAAACATGTGTGGCTTGTATTGAAAAGCAAAAGGAACAGATGAAGATCGCCCTGGATGACCTCACTCGCCGCTCGAAAGATGAAGTCGGCCAGATGGCAGAGCAGATACGCACAGAACTTGAACCGTTCTTATGGTCCATGGTCTATAATGTGAATAAGACACAGCTTATCACTGCCAGTGCTGAAAAGTTGAATGGGAGCATTACGATGGGCATTAACGGTCTTACATATAATTATGATATCACCTACAATGAAGTTCCATTGCAGGTAAAGAAATTCATTGATGAAATATCCATCCCGATCTGGTCAAAGGGCGGCCTGATCCATAAAGAAGACAGGATCAAGAAACTGGACATCTCTGATTATATCATTAAAAGAATCTATAACAATGATGATTTCCAGCTGGACCTGGAAAATAAAAAGGGTACAAAAAAAGTCAATATCAAGGTCCATGAAGAGATAAAAAATGCCAGTATTATGTATATTGATGAGTCGGCAACAGATATCACATCCAATGAAGACCTGTTACCACAGGTTGATTTCTATAAGCTGAGAGAACTTATCAAAAACTTAAAAGAATATATTGATAATGAGGCAAACATAGTTTCAAAGACCCTTACTTCTGTAGAAATCGATGAAAAGGATGCCATTGTAAGTAACGAAATTTTCGATTCTATTAAGATCATTACTTCCCAGTATGGGGAGATAGTTTCTGAAATATTAGAAAATGGGTTCTCAAAAGACGAAATTATCATTAAGGAAATTATTAAAGATAGAACCCGGAATGAGATTTTTATTAGTATTGATGAAGTATCAAACCGGCTTTCTGCACTGGGTGGAGAAGGACTGGAACTGATCGACCTGTTAAACCTGCAATAATTAATTGGTGTCATATTTGTTTTTTATCAGGCCATTCCAACCAGAGGATTTCAACGATGTTATTGAAATAGAACGGCAGGTTTTCTGTGAACATGACCCTTATGTTTATATGGAATTGTATGAAAGTGTGCCGGACGGGTTCTATGTGGCCATAATGGATGGGGAAACGGTCGGATATGTGGTTGGTTTTATCTCAATTCCGATAAGGGGCAGGGTTTTTACACTGGCTGTGAAAGAAGAGTGCAGGAGTATGGGGATAGGTACGCAGTTAATGGATAAGATATGTGAAACCCTAAAAAATAATGGGTCAGATGAGGCCACCCTGGAGGTCAGGATGAGCAATATCCCTGCCCAGCATTTCTATATGAATCGGGGATTTGCACCTGCATGGGTGGAGCGTGGATACTACACTGATGGCGAGGATGCGCTGATCATGAAAAAGGAACTTTAACAGGTCGTATGGTAATCAGATATGTCCTGTCCTGAGAATATATATTACCAGCCCCATCCCCAATACACCGGTAACCAAAAAACCAATGAGACCAAGCGCAGGTACTCCCCATATATGGGGTTCTATGCCTGTCTGGATGATAAGGGCCGAGCCTATTATTAAAGCCGACAGGATCATACTGAATGATAAACGGTTGCTGCCCACATCCAATCCGGTAATTATCCTGTTCAGCCCATGATGCTCAAATTGTATAGTCATATACCCTTTTTCTGCGTAATCGAGGATATGCGAAATCTGCCTCGGCATCTTGTGCATATAACGCATCAGGTTTGAAGCATCTTTCATGGTATTTTTAAAAATAATGTCGGGACGCATGCGCTTTTTTATCAACCTTTTAGCATAAGGTTCGATAAGCACAGTGACATTGAAATCCGGTACCATCTTCATCCCGAACCCCCCGATGGTTATAAGCCCCTTTGAAAGCAGGGCAATGTTTGAAGGTACCATTGCCTGATGCCGCCGTAAAAGCGCCATTATTTCACCCATTACCACACCGCAGTCGAGCTGTTTCAGGGACCTGCCGTAATATTTATCAAGCAGGTCCAGCAGGTCCAGTTTCAATGCAGGTATATTTACATTTTCTGAGGTAATGCCAAAGTTATAACTGATCTCGATAAACCGGTCAATATCATACTCGGTCACTGCAATAAGCACATCCACAAGCGCATTCTTGACATCATCCGTGATATGCCCGACCATTCCGAAATCTAGTAATGCAATGCGTCCGTCTTCCATTATGAGCACGTTACCAGGATGGATGTCAGCATGAAAGAACCCGTCTTCGAATACCTGTTTTAAAAATGCCTTTGCACCTGCATTGGCAATACTTTCCCTATCATATCCCAAGGCATCAATAGCATCAAAATCGGTTGCCTTAACGCCTTTGATATACTCAAGTGTCAACACATGCTCGCCTGTACGGTCCCAATATACTTTCGGGATATGGATGTGAGGGTCGTTCCTGAAATTGTGAAAGAAGCGGTCAGTGTTCTGCGCTTCCAGATTGTAATCCAGTTCCCTGTGGATCGACCTTGAGAACTCTTCTACCAGCTGGGTCGGCCTGTACAATTTTGCATTTTGTACATGTTCCTCGACAAACCCTGCAAAACTGTACATGAGATCAAGATCACCATCTATAACTTTTTTAATATCCGGACGCTGGACTTTCACAATAACATCGGTATTGTCATGGAGCCGGGCCCTGTGTACCTGACCAATGGACGCAGCGGCAATGGGCTTGGTATCAAAGGACATGAACAGGTCTTCAATGGATCCGCCCAGGTCTTGATGTATCATATTTTCCACATAAGTAAAATCAAATGGAGCAACAGTATCCTGTAATTTTTCAAATTCCTTTGTGTACTCGATTGGGATCAGGTCAGGTCTCATGCTCAATATCTGTCCCAGTTTTACATAGGTGGGTCCAAGTTCTTCAAGGACGAAGCGTGCCCTTTCAGGTCCGCTTAATTCCCCTTTATATCTCTGTGCCCTCATCCTTGAGCGTATAGACCTAAGCGGCTTGAGCCCTAACTGGTTTACAATGTGGTCGAACTCATGGTTCAGGAGAGTATCCACTATCCTGGTGTATCTTTTAGCCACCTCATATCTACGAAATCTTATGAACCGCACTGCGACCAGCCCCTTGTAATTTTAATAAATAATTTGTTTGTACATCTATAAATCTACCCCGGCGACCTGCGATAACCTGTGATCACCCGGCATAAGCACGATAAGCAACAGGGCAGACAGGACCGCTGCTGCACCGCCGTAGATAAAAGGGGCAGACGGGCCGAGAATATCCCACAATAGGCCGGCAATGATACTTGCGAAGAGCATCATGAACCCTGAAGCGGCATGAAATATCCCCAGGGCAGTCCCTCTTTTGTCGGATGGGACCAGATCTACGACATAGGCTTTTCCTATGCCTTCTGTAAGTGCTTCGTACAGACCATAGAATATTAAAAGCAGCCAGATGTAGATATTGTGCTGTACCCATGCAAATCCAAAGTACACAATCCCGAAGACTATAAAGCCGGCACTCATGATATTGCGCCGCCCCCACCGGTCTGAAAGTGTGCCCAGCGGAAATGCGCCCAGGGAAGATACAATGTTGAACAGGACATAACTTAATAATACCATGTAAAAGGAAAAACCAAGGTTTTCGGCACGCAGGAACAGGAACACATTGCTTGAGTTACCCAGCGCGAAAATAGCTGTTATTAAGAGGAATACTTTATAGTCCCTGCCAAAATCAGAGACTTTGAACGATATCCGCTCAGTTACCGGGCGCCTGCGTTCTGATATAAAAAAAGTGACTAACAGGATGCTGAGCAATCCGGGTATGAAGGCGGCAAGGAACACCAGCCTGTAGTTGTCGCTCGAGAGGTAGAGTACCCCGAGTGCAATGAGCGGGCCTGCAACAGCACCTATGGTATCCATTGACCTGTGCAGTCCGAAGGAGCGGCCCATGTGTGCAGCATCAGAGGAATCTGCTATAAGGGCATCCCTGGCCGGTGTGCGCAGTCCTTTCCCTGTCCTGTCCATGAGCCGGGCGATCAGTACCAGGGGCCAGCCGTATGCCAGTGCCATGAGGGGTTTCGAGATTGCCGAGATGCTGTATCCGGCAACCACGAATGGTTTGCGCTTTCTGGTCTTATCCGAATACCAGCCGGATACTACTTTCAGGATACTGGCTGTACTTTCGGCGGCTCCTTCGATAAGGCCGACTATTACCATGGGTACACCCAGTACCAGAGTGAGGAAGAAGGGGACTACGAGGTAGAGCATCTCGCTGGCAATGTCAGTGAACAGGCTGACCAGGCCCAGGACGAATAC